>Ga0157363_1001570_pt1 | contig 19167 bp, 11 predicted proteins | sample AttsexASBM1_FD_111477 | JGI IMG/M metagenome (GOLD analysis project Ga0157363, IMG submission 111477) | Fungus gardens microbial communities from leaf cutter ant in Ribeirão Preto, State of São Paulo, Brazil - Atta sexdens ASBM1 | ecosystem: Host-associated > Fungi > Mycelium > Unclassified ... | reverse complement strand
TCTATCACTGCAGACTTTATTATCCAATATTTCTTTTTATATAATAAAGCAAGATTTAATTTAAAGACTAACATCAAAAATTTGACAATATCCAATTTCATTTCTTTTTTTGCAACGTGTGATCTAATAATGAATTTTCTATTAAACAGATTTCAATCTAAGAATAAATTAAAAGTTCATAGAACCAAATATATGCTCTTAATTTAGCAGAAACCCCGCTATCTCATATTAGGATCATCTGTCCCATAATAATAGGAACCCATAATAATAGGCGATCTCACCCTATTCATAACTCAAAATAGAAATGTGCAATGACTGTTTTACGATATGTCTATTCACGTTGCTTAAGACTTTCAAAATTTTTGAACTTAAAATAAGATAGATATATTTGAGCATTAAAAAAAAGAATGCGAAGATGTTGAAAAAGATGTAAAAAGTGCAAGCAACGCGAACAAATCTAATAATTTCACAATTTTTAGGATGATATTTATCATATAAATATTTATCATATAAACAGTTAAAACATAAGGATTTGTTGCACTTTGTACATATTATAATTATTGCATGCATATAGATATAATCAAGTTAAACTTGAAGTTAACTGCGTGTTAGGCAGATGTAACGCAGTTGTTTTTCAGGTTATATATACGTGCTTCTATATTTTATGAAAATTTGTGTTCATTTTATTTGCAATATTAATATTCCGTAAATGAATGTTGCAAAAGAAAAAGAACAATAAAATTATAATAGTAAATTGTTAAAATGTGTTTTAAAATTGCCCGAAGCGCCAGAGCATGAGGGGCGCCGCTCAGAGGAAAAAAATTACTGTTCAAAAATTGATGCACAATTCCTATAACATTTGTTAGTAAGGAATGTAACTTTAGTAAATTAAAGCTCATTAAAACATATTTTTAGTCTTCCAAGTCAGAAACGGTTAAATTCATGTTATCAACCGAGAATGCGTTGATAAACGAAGTGGATATTAATGAAATAGTGAAGGAGTTCGCTGACGTGAAAGCAAGAAAATAAGTTCATGTGAAAGTTGTCAAATTTGAGAAAGAGATAAAGTTTTTTATAAGATAACAGTTTTTTAAAATATGTATAAAACCATTTAAACAAAAATACTATATAAAAAAATAATAATTAAAAAAATTAATTACTTTAAAATACGAAGCATCACTATAGTCTGAATGTTAAGATATTGAACTATTATATATATGCATTTAAATGACTTAATTTCAGAAATTATAATTGTGTGCCGATGATTGTTGAACTTTCAACGCAATTAATCTGAAATATTAATAATCCCCCCAAATTTCTCAAATTTAATCTTAAAAAACTATAATAAACTTATTGCGAAAAATATTGCCTCGGATTCGAACCCGGATCTCTTGCATTCCGTGCGAGCGTCCTAAACCTTTAGACTACCGAGACCTTAGCAATATTTTTCGCAATAACTGATATATATAGAGAGTTACGCATTGTAGGCGAGCGTGTATAAACAATAATAACATTGGAAATAAGACCATTTATGTTAGATACATTACTTTAAAATACAAAGCGCCACTATAGTCTGAATGCTAAGATGTTGAACTATTATATATATTCATTTAAATGAATGAATTAAGATCTCGGTAGTATAAAGGCTTAGGACGCTCGCACACAATGCAAGAGATCTGGGTTCGACTCCCGGCCGAGGCAATATTTTTCGCAATAAGTTTATTACAGTTTTTTAAGATTAAATTTGGAAAATTTAGGGGGATTATTATATATATTCATTTAAATGATTTAATTTCAGAAACTATAATTGCGTGCCGATATGGTTGTCAGACTTTCAACGCAATCAATCTGAAATATTAATAATTTCCCCAAATTTCCCAAATTTAATCTTAAAAAACTGTATCTTAAAAAAACTGTAATAAATTTATTGCAAAAAATATTGCCTCGGTCGAGAAAAAAATAAAAACTTTTTTAGTGTAAAAAAATAATGAAAATATAAAAAAATTAAAAACAAGATCTTATTTGCTACGTTCTCGTCGTGATGCTAGTGCAGAGAGAAAACACAATTAGGAATCCACAAAGAAGAGAGGCGACTTTTTGGATTTCTTGCTCGGAACGCCATAATTTCTTTAATGGAATTCTACCTTCCCACTAGTCCATCCAGCTCAATATCTAATGGATATTAGTGAACAAAGAAGTAATATCTAATGAAACCATTATCTCTGTTTTGTCAATTGTCAGTTAATTTATTGTGAAATTCAAAGCTATTTTTTATTATACTCATTGCAGGAGGGATATTCTCAAAGATAATATCTTGCAAAAAACCAGCTAACGAATATAGAGTTGTGTTGATTGAAGAAACAATAATTCTAAAGGGAACTCCTTCCTTATGTATTTTTGGTAAAGCATATGCCTTCGGCAAGATGGAATCACTTGATCGAAGACTCCTTCGATCAATTCCTTATCCGAAATGAATTCCTTCTGATGGCATTTTTTTAACATATTGAGATTTTTTTCAATCATCATTGCCGAATTTTTTTTAACTACCAAATATGTATCAGAATCTTTAAATAATTCAATAATCTTGTTATTATAAAAGATCATATCCATGGCTGCGGTTGCCTTTGTCCGCTCGTGAAAAGAATGTCTTTGTTATTATTACACTATTGTGTCGTTAATTTCAGCTCATTTTCATTTCAATTCATTTCTTATTAATTTTTCTAGCATGAATATTCAAATATGGATTGTTATGGAAAAACTAATGGAATTCAGTAATGGCGATGTTCCTAATTTTCGATATTAATCCTAAGTTATTGCGATTGGAATAGCTTTCAGTATCCTTGATGAATTCCCTAATTTATTTCTCTTTATTGTTGCAATCTGAGAGATTAAAATTGTTACCCAGTTATAACAAATTTGTTATATATGTAGGAATGCTTGTCTCATTTAAATTGACGAATCATTTTTTGTTAGTTCGTTCGCGGATTAAAAGAAATGCCTCTAAATTGGTCAGATTCGATATTGATAGTGATCATTAGAATCAAAGGAATATTTTGGCTAAACTTTAACATTTTAGTTTCTTCTTTGTTGTTCCTAATACAGAAAAATTGGTTGGATATCTTTGGAATTATCAAATTCTTCGCCTTTAACCAAACAGAAGAATCAAATTCTCGAATGTGCTTGGCAGGAAACCAAAATTATATATTGTATTATGTGATATATAATTTTGATTCTTCTTTTCGATTCTTCTTTTTGTGAAATAGGCTTACTGGAAAAACGACATTAAAAAAAAAACGCATCTTACAATGATACCTCATGATGGTGATGTAGAAAGATATTATCGGAATGTATATTATCATAATTATGTAATGTATTAGAAAACTACGTTAAGATATATATATATATATATATATACAAAATTCCAGTTTCATATTTACATACCCTATACATGTATAGGGTATGTAAATATGAAACCGGAATTTTTTATAGAAAATACACATTTATTGTATGAAAATGATAAAAAATATTTTATTCGAAGTATTGTCCATCTGTAGCTATACATTTTTTCCACCTGTTTGACAATTTGTGGACGCCAAAAAAATTGTTGCTCTTTTGAGCCAAACCAGTCATCTAGCCATTTTCGTACATCTTCGTAAGAAGTGAAGCGCTGCTGAACAAGTGCGTGTCCCATCGATGCAAATAAGTGGTAATCGGGCGGAGCCAAGTCTGGTGAGTAAACTGTATGCGAAAGTATTTCCCAACCAAATGCCTCAATCGTTTCCTTGATCAGTTTTGCTGTGTGTGATGGTGCATTATCATGAAGCAAAATCACTTTGTGTTGCTTTTTTTGATATTCTGATCCGTTTTTCACACAAAGCTTGATTCAAATTGATCATTTGTTGTCGGTAGCGTTCAGTATTAACGGTTTCGCCAGGTTTTAGCAGTTCATAATAGATCACACCTTTCCCACCAAATACAGAGCATTGTCTTCCGTCCATAGCGATTTGGCCTTGCAGTCGATGGTTCGCCTAGAGTTACCCATGATCTTTTACGCTTAGGATTCTCAAAATACATCCACTTTTCATCCAGTCACAATTCGATGGAGAAATGACTTTCTTTTGTACCTGGCGAGCAGCATTTCACAAGTGATTTTTCGGTTTTCCTGCTGTCTTTCATTTAATTCATGTGGAACCCATTTTCCCATCTTCTGGATCTTTCTCATGAATTTCAAACGTATGGAGACGGCTTCTCGAGTCACATTCAATTGATTCGCGAGTTGTTGTTGAATTTGAGCGTCATCCTCCAACAATGCTTGCAATTCGCTGTCTTCAAACTTTTTCGGTGATTTTCCACGTCTTCGTTTCTCACGTCAAAATCGCCACTTTTGAATTTTTTAAACCACTCAAAGCACTATGATTTACCAAGAGCATGCTCACCGTAAATTTCGGCAAGCATTCGATTCTGCAGCAGTTTTCTTCAAATGGTAACAGAAAATCAATGCTGTCCACAAATTGTAATTTCCAGGCACAAAATTCGACATGTTCAACGCTATTACAAACTATATTGTTGTATGAAACTTGTATTGTTGTGAGTTGAAAATCTTTGTCAGAACAAGGAAATGGCGTCAATGACGCCGTCTGACGGTAACTACATTGACAGCTATGGCCATCTTGGTAAATTCCGATTTCATATTTACATACCTATATATGACCTTCCATAGTGATTTGCCATACACTACTAAACAATTCACAACAAATTTGACAGATGTCACTTTAACATCAACAACATGGCTATTATGATCTAATAAATTTCGAGCGTCCCTATTGAAAGACCCTATACTAGTGTGAAAACTCTGGAAATCAATACAATTGTTACATCCACAAGGCTCCTCGATTCTTTTCTTTCGTGAGAAAATTACAACGATCCCTTTTTGGCGTAATTAGGAAATAAGTAAATTTTATTAAATACATAGCAAATCAAATATTGATAAAATAATTAAAATTTAATTTTTCTAACGACAAATTTTACCGATAGGACTCAGAGTTAGCCAAGTCACGAAGGGCAGAAGGTCAATAAATTTTTTATATTAAAGCTTTGTTTACCAATGTTTGACGTTGTTCGCGCGCTTTCGGTGTTAGATAAGACTAATTATAACCATTCACCAATCCGATTCCTCCAAGTATCCAATTCCTAGAAGACGCTAAGTCTACTGCCAAAAACTAGGAAGGGCATATCGTCCCCGAATATAAATACGAGAGCTCTTTGAAATAGAAGGGGACTCTTTTTCCAGTCATTCATTCCATCAGTCACTTTCAGTTTTAAATTAAGTAAAATCAGTGTACATCACATAAAGGTTTCTTTGAAGTGCATGAATTGCTCATCAACATTTTATCAATCCGGCTTCCCTCAATCGAGGGGTACCAGTCGTCTTTCAGTTCTTTTTATCTGAGGGATTCGCCGCAGTTATCCTCCACTCGACCGTAGAGATAATAAGTAATCGATATCTCTACTTGGAAACAAAGATCTTTTTTTTTTTATTTCAGAACATCTCAGAAATTTCTATTTTTCTCCCTCATCCCAACCTCTCTCGTAACACTATTGCATATCTGCTCGAACCGATTAATTATATTATTGGAACGTTTCAAGCAAGTGATTTCTCTTAATTACTTAAAGCGGTAAAACGCTTCGAGTAATTACATTTCATCTCTTTTCCTATATCACGAAGCAGTAGAGCGTTTCTCTTAATTACTTGAAGCGGTAAACCATTTCGAGTAATTACATTTCATCTCTTTTCCTATATCACGAAGCGGTAGAGCATTTCTCTTAATTACTTGAAACGGTAAACCATTTCGAATAATTACAATTCATCTCTTTTCCTATATCACGAAGCGGTAGAGTGCTTCTCTTAATTACTTGAAGCGGTAGAGCGCTTCTCTTAATTACTTGAAATGGTAAAGCTTCGAGTAATTATATTATATTCTCTCTCTCTCTCTCTCTCTTTCTCTCTCTCTCTCTCTCTCTCTCTCTCTCCCCTTTTTTTCTCACTTCGGATTATTCGGAGCGGTAAAATGCTATTGAGTAATTCCCTCATTTCTTGATTTCTACCATCATTAGAACAGATAACCTGTCTCTACCTTTTCACTCATTTCAATTTTATTTAATGTTTTTCCTCTCCTTCCCCTTTTCTTCATTTATCAGAATGAGTATTCCAATCAAATTTAAAAATGGAAATTTCTAATAGGTGAAACGGAATCGCCATTGGGCGCAAGAAGCGAGCGAAGATTGAAGCGTTCAAGAAAAGAGGGGTTCCAATAGTAGTAAAGATTCAATCAGGAATTTTCCTCTCGGAAAAGGCCCGCGCCCAACTGAACAGGAATATAAAGTACGATAGAGCCAATAGGAATCCGATCGTTGAGCGGGAGGTTCCACTCTCGATACCCATCATGGACCTTACTGAGGACGATCCTCCCTCCCTTCCATGCCTAGATCTGGAATTTTCTTCTCCTTCGTATTCTTCTATCTTGGTAGATTCTCCACACCCCGTGATACTTCCTCCCTCCTTTTTCCCCGTTCTTTCCGAGGACGATAGATTTCTTGAAGAGATTTTCCAATCTCTTCAATCGCTCGCCGAGTCAGCGAGGTCCTCTCCCCTTTTGACCACACCATCACCTCGTTTCACATAAACAGAAGACTTAATTATTAGTTAATCTTAGATTTTTTTATTGTAGCGTATATATACATATATATATATATATACACACATATATATATATATATATATATATATATATATATAAAGGTAACTTTTTAATTATTTGTACAACCAAGATAATAATTTTTATTTATTTCAGCGCCCTTTCCGATTCGTTCTGTTTTCCCAAAGATCGTATTAGCCTTGTCCCTGGTCAAAGGAATTAAGTTTCTTGATTTAAAAAGAAGGCCGACAGACGCACTGTCACGGATTAGGTAATAGCATCATATCGACATTGACCTACATCTGTGACCCATTAAAGTGCTTCCGACTTGTGGCACACGCATCAGAACGATAACTACAAGAGTGGAATCTGTTGCGTTCTTCCTTAGCCCTCTCCACTTCTAATTCCTTCTCCTATTCAAGACAAAAATCCTGGGGCTTGGACATAACACAGTTTTATTGTTTTATTGTTAAAATAGTATTGATTAGCTTGACATTTCAAAATACACATAAGAAAGTTATAAAATAGTCAAAAAAGTATTCGGAGATTTAGAAAGCACACTCCGAAAGAGCTTGGGAATCTCTAAATTTGCTTATTTGATTTACATACGCCAATTCTTATAGAACTTCTAGGCGTTTTCTTCTTACGAGAAGTAAGTCCATCTCGTGGCGGCACCGTATATGAAAATGACAGATCGGTTTCTGCTGCCAATCATATTATATCAACAGGCTTTGCTCGGTTTTTGCTCGCAATTCACTGTCAGGTTATACAACAGACTTTGTTTGATTTCTGTCACCAATTTGCTGGCATATCAACAGGTTTTGTTGTATTTTTGACAGCAGTTTATTAAATTGTCTGATAGTACAAACTCTATGTACAATTTGTTGCCTTTCTGTCAACCAAAAATTGGTAGCAGGTTTTGTTCAAAATCTGCAAGCTTTGCTATCAGAGAGGGAGAATAATGTATATGCACATTGTTCTATTATTTGCCTTTATATTATATTAGTTTGTGTTATGATTTCTCAGTTTTCTCTCCATTGTTAATATTAATAAAATTACTGTGAATTTAATCAATTTGTCAGTGTAATGAATAGTTCAATCATATCATGTTCCATACAAAATAATTATTGTAGAAATTACAACAAAAGGCTTAAGGCCATGGCATATACAAAACCGTAAGGCTGTAAGACAATAAGGAAATTATAACATAGGATTTGCTGGCCTTACGATCTCTATTGTGATTAGTCAATTCATTTACTGCTTACATCTTATTGCTTTAACGCAAATATAATGATGTAATAAGAAAAAGCCAAGTGTGAGTCACTACTAGTGTACACAATATATATATATATATATATATATATATATATATATATATTAAAATTAAAATTAAAATACAAATGTTACAACTCTGATATTGGATCATCTTTAGTGTATAAAATATGGTTAGTAGAATAAAAAATTATACATATATAAGCGCCAAATCATCAAATTGTTAACCTATTGTCACTACTTAAAATCTTCAATGTCATCTATATCTTATATTTTGCTGAATATACAAACTGCATGTTTTAGAAATTATCACTAAAATAGAACAATCCAAAATGAATTAATATAGTTAAATTGTAAAATATCAAAATCACTAAAAACTTACGTTAGAATCAGATTAACGATGGTCTGGTGATAATTTCTAAAATATGCAGTTTGTTTATTCAGCAAAATATAACAGATGACATTGAAGATTTTAAGTAGTGGCAATAGATTAACGATAATTTGATGATTTGACGCTTACATATGTATAATTTTTTATTCTATCAACTATATTTTATACTCCAATATCAGGGTTGAAATATGTATTTTAATTTTAATTTTAATATATATATATATACATATATATATATATATATATATATATATATTGTTACACACGAATAATATATATATTGTTACAACTGATGGCTCACATTGGCTTTTCCTCATTACATCATTATATACATTGAGTTTATCTTGAACAGCCTTATATTATATTATATTAAATTTTTATTGCCTTACGTTTATGTGCCATGGGCTTTAATGGTTAGATTTGATAATATATACGTATAAATGAATAGTAAAGATGGAGTATAAAGCAAAATAAAAGTGCTTAGCTCTTATAAGAAATAGGAATCAAAGACTTTTACATTGAATTATTTAAGCATCAAAGTTCTAGCTTCTACCATTATAGGCCTTTCCTATTTCTTATTGGTTCTTACAATGTAATAAGATTCTTATGATTTAGCTCTTATTGTTTTTGTTCAGCTTGATATCTTGTATATCCTATCTGTTTGGGGAGAAGGGGGGGGGGAATATGACATTTTTAGCGAGCTGGATTTATGCTCAAAGCATCCAAAATGCGCAGATTGGATTCAGTGCACTAAATGCAATAATTGTAATCTATTATTTCTATTTATCATTCTTATTCCTTCACTGTTAGATTTTAAAATGTTACCGGTAATCTCGCTCGATGCTCACAATTAATTAATTATGTAGAACGCATGAAAACACATGTAATACTCACATGTTTGAAAAGATATCATAATAATTCCTCGGATTCTAGTAAGTAGTCTTATCCGAAAATTTATTTTAGTTGTCTTGCTCCATGGATATATCTTCTAATTGGAACTTTATACCATAAAAACGAATTGATATGAAATGAATTACATGTGATTACAATATACCATTTCATATCATTTCATAAATATATCTTCAACTATGAATCAAAAAGTATACAACTATGGACTAAATTTGTCAATTGTTTAAATATAAATCTGATTATAAAGCAATGGTATAAATTAGTCTAAATTTATGTTCATATTATAATAAATAATTATAATAAATAATAAATAAATTTAAGAGTCAACAATATTAAAATTACATAAATACAAGAAAGAACAATACCTGAGATTTAATAATGTTTGATCTTCACAATTTAAAATAAATAAATAGGAGAGTTCAAATGTGAAAAATAATTATTATTTAAAAAGTCTTGCGACTAAAGAATTCTGAGATATTAAATATAAAACGTATGTTAAAATGATTCTGCCAACTAACTAGCTTGGAGGATAAATGATATGATAAAGAGGGGAAAAATGGAAGGGGAAACTAAGATGTAAGTAAGGATTGTATAAGTAGTAGATATACATCAAGTAGAGGTTCTGTGTCTATCTGCCTATTCAAGCCAAACTTCTGTTTTTTAATATGGACTATTTCTGATATGAGCGTTTTTTTTATAAAAAGGCTCGTTTATTCAACATTTCAATCTTATTCCACTTGAAATCATGCTTGAAGCTGATACAATGGTCAGACATTATTGAAGGAGTTTTTTTGTAGATATCTGATGTTCATGTATTCTTGTTTATAATCTCCTTTTTGTGGCCAATGTAACTCGCCTCACAATCCACACATTCAATTTTATAAATTACACTGTTTAGCAAAATGGTCTAATTGATCTTTTCCTCTGTGTATAAATTTTTTTAATGTGTTCGGTATTGTGTAAGTTGTCTTAAGATTTATATTCACAATCGGCAAAAATTTCTGAAATAAATTTAACATATGGAATAATAAAAAATTTATTGTTATTTTTAAAGAGACTTGTTTTCGGTCGAGAATAACTATGGAATTTTAATCTTCGTCTAATAGCATCGAAAATAAATGTTAGTGGATAGCCATTATCTAAAAGAGTGCGTATTGTAATTTCAAAATTTTTATGATAGAATTAAGGAAATAGAATTCTATTTACCATGCCAAAAACTATTTCTTTTTTATGACATTTAGAATGACTTGAATAGAAATTCAGATATCTTTCTGATGAAATAGATTTAGAAAAATTGTCAAAATGATGAATAATAATGATCCTCTAACATCACCGTGACATCCAAAAAGTTTGTTGTTATCACTAATCTCTAATGTAAATTGCAATTTTTCATGCATCGAATTGAAAATGGTTAATATGTAATTTAACTGTGATTGCGGAGCTGCGAAAATGATGTCATCTACATATCTATAGTATAAGGTAACTATATATATAAGTAACTATAAAAATTTTTCGAACAATTTTTCAAATGCTTGTTCTTCTCGGTCTTGCAATACAATCTCCGCTATAATTGGAGAAAGAGGCGAACCCATAGGGGTGCCAAATATCTGTTTAATAAAACCATTAAAACAAGAACCATTAAAAACAAAAAAAGTAGTTAAGAACCAAATTGATATCATTAATTCTTCTTGTGTAATTTTAGTACTCCTCGATAATCTTATCTTTTAATTATGCTTTTCTGAGCTAATAATAAAAACATTCGTAAAGAGTGAAACCACGTTCAGAGAAACCAAAATGTGATTTTTTTTTCACTTAAGAGGATGCTAAATCATCCTACTTTACCATCATTTCTACATGGTGAAAAATCTCCGAATTGAATTTACGGATTACAAAATTGTTATTACATAAATTAAAGTACGCATAAACAGAACCTCAGCTGCACTGGATTTCATGAGAAAATCGAAAAAGATTCACTTTTGGCTCGTATAGCTGTCATCTCAGATATATATTGTATAGGTATACCAATATTTGTTTGATATAAGAATTTTAGAGTCCATATTTTATAAATAAGCGTACAGCTGAGATCACATTACTGGAACGAATACCGAGTTTGTAGAACTAAGATTGAAGGTCTAGAAGAAAAGTATTTTCACCATAAAAAATACGTGTATACAGATGTTTTGCGAAAACTGGAAATGTCAACAGAGTCGAAATTTCGTGTAGCAGTAATTGCGCGATTTGATAGATGGTGCTGGCATATGTTAGATAAGGACAAATCTATGCATTTGAATAAGACAGAATGATATATAATGTAAGAAATGAATCAAAGATATCACTATTATCGAATTTGAAATTAAAAAGTCTGTACTATCGATCTCAATCAAGTTCGGTAATTGATTTAGAATTCCCTTAAGATTTAGAATGATTCATAATTCTTTATTATATTATTTTAATAAATTAAGTTTTTGTTAGGTACAGCATATATACCGGAGATACTCTATGTCTTTTTATAACAAGTATTGTTAATTATTGAAAAAGAATTGTGATTTTTAGATATTACTTTGAATCATTTATCTTAAATAACATCTAAATTGTGTCCATTTTTTTCTTTCATGAAATAAATTAACAAACAATATTAAATCTATAGGATCGTACATGTGAGAACGCAACCAATAGGAAATGCTTTTAATGATCTAACTGGATCTTAAGTGGTTGTATAATTTTGTGAATTTATCTACTACATAATATTTGCGCGCCGAAATAATTTTTCAATTTGAAACGCAAATTCTACTGAACTATCGCAATAATTATATCACGAGTTAAATTGACTAGCAATTTAACAATTCGATTCTCTTACACATCTTAGAACAACGCATCTTAATAATGCTAAATACATATTAAAATCTATAAATAATTAATTTTTATTGTAAAAAATATTACCTCGAACCCTGGATCTCTAGCACTCCGTGTGAACGTTCTAAGCTTTTAGACTACTAAGGCCCTAATAATATTTTTCATTATAATTGGCATATGTAGAAATAACGTTTATTTAGGACAAAATATAAACAATTTTACGTCCTAAATAAGCAATTTTAACGACGTAAATAAATAATTTTAAATCTACAGGACCGTACATATGAAAGCACAACAATCAATTTACAAATTTTGCTTTCAATTTGATTATACAATCTCCTATTCTCTATTCAAATACAAGGATATATATGCGTAATAATTCTATGAAGACTGAAATTTTTAATTTTATAATTCACAGCGAATTTAATAATCTAAAATTTTTTTATGAATCTTTTGTTTTTGGCTCGCAGGCTTTTAGGATTTCGAAGAGCGATGCCGGTAAATGGTCGAACTCTTAATGTTACAACGGAAATTTATCAAATTGCCGACAGTGAACTGCTTAAAACGTTCTTCGTGAGTCCGGCCGGTAACCTATGCTTCCACGGCAAATGTAGTTATTATTGCGATACGGCACATGCTGTTTGCGGCAATCCCGATACTTTGGAGGGTAGCTTCGCCGCCTTTTTACCAGATAAAGCTTTTGCGGCCAGAAAGGCTTGGCGGCATCCTTGGCGTAGAAGTTATCATAAACGGAAGAAGGCCCAATGGGAACATGGTAAGACACAATTATTTTCTTAGAAAGATGTCTTAGAAATCTAAAAATTGAATTCTAAAAAAAATATAAGGTTTTTTTCTTTTTATTTTTATATTACTACAATAAAATTGTTATAGTCAAAGTAAATATTCCTTTTTTGCATTCTTCTTCTTTATAAAGATTATGTGTTTCGCGAGTTTTCTCCATATCTAGATCCATTCTTGGAATGCCAACATTTCATGAATGACCTTGCAGTCCTCATTTCAGAGGAGCAATCTGATATTGAGCTGTTCCTCTGGGCCTCTCTTCTCTTTAATTACGCTGCTTGCGGATAGGAGGGGGAGGGAGGGGATAGAGGAAATCGATCGAAACATTGGCATTCCAAGAATGAATATGGAGAAAATCTGTGAAATGCATAATCTCTATATAGAAAGCGTGGAAACCTCAAGAATATTCTTTTTTTTTATTTTTCATTATCTATGTTTAATGTTGTATTGGCATAATCTTATTAGGAAGATTCGCAAGGTGAAATGACAGTTAAATAACGACTTCGAAATTATTCATTAGGCTGTTTATTCACCAAATTAATTAATTGGTCAAGATATATGGGAGATTTGCATGTTATCAAAGTGCAAATTTGGATGCATTTGGAATTTGGATACACACGAAAATGGAAATCTTCAACGCGCGAGCAAATCGAAAATCTTCACAAACAAACAGAAATCTTCTATGCACTTAAACGCATACTGAAATCTTATTGCAAAGATTAAGAAATCTTCAGATATTCTCATACGAAAATCTTGCATGCCTTGCGCATGAAATACTGGACGCGTTCAAGTTGATAAAGCCTGCTCGTCGAGCAAATGAACAGATTGATTGTTACTTATAAATCCAACCAATCACATTCAACATTCGACGAACAAGCTAGCAGTTTTGCCCGGCCCACTCGCGAAAGCTACGCGATAACTTGAAGATTTATCATCTATATTCGATTCTGATTATTAATGCGAGAACACACAGGCCAGCGAAAACACAAGTAAAACACAAGAGATAATGTTAAAATTTGATTGATTAGGATCTAGCAGCAAACTGAGCATTGATCATGAGACGAATAATGCTCAAATGTTTATATTTTTGGAGTGACACTAGTAACCTGCGTTACGTAACATATAAATAAACTCTAACAGCACAAGACATCCTCAGAACAATCCTAAATATCCTGATATACAGTTTAGGATATTATACTAAGATTAAAATTTTTAAATGTTCTTAATTCTAATAAATAAGCCTAAAAATGTCCTAAACACTTGAGGATTATCAAATAAGCGCTTCTTATTATTTCCTACATACATCCACAGAACATTCAAATTTGAAATCCTAAAATGTCCGATTGTAATTAGGATATTTTTTTAATTTTTCTAATATTCTAGGTTTGCTACTAGATTATTTCTCTCATTTCAAATTTAATCATAATCCAAGTTTATGTAAGTTTAGGTACGTCATAATTATTTGTATTGAATGTTCTTAGTGCGTATGTACTTAGTGCGAGATATGATTGTATTATATGTTTTATGTACCAACAAAGTTACTGAATATAATATTTTGTAAAATATTTTATAAAATATTTCAATCTTGCAAATACTTTATCCCAGATATTCTGTGATAGTCCTTAGGATATCTCTTGGAGGACTATACTACATGTGAAATAATAGAATTAATTGTCCTAAAGATTACGGATGAATATTTTTAAGACTTCAGATTTAGATGTCTTAATGATGTATGTAGGACATAATGAGGCGCTCATTTGATAATCCACAGCACGTCCTCAGAAAATTTCTGAATTCTAACAGAATATCCTAAAATATCCCATTTAATTGATGGGACATCTCTGTGCTATTAGGAAAGGAAAATTATGGCCAACGTCAAATATTGTTTTAAATATGTTTCTAATTTATATATTTTTCTTTCAAAATTACAGATTCCGATTACTGCACTCTGGTAAAAGAAATTCCACCGTATAATGAAGGTCGACGATTGATTGATCTTATGGATATGGCAATCTTCGATTTTTTAACAGGCAACATGGATCGCCATCATTATGAAACATTTAGAATTTTTGGAAATGATAGTTTTACATTACATTTGGACCATGGAAGAGGTTTTGGAAAACCTTTCCATGATGAAATGTCTATTTTAGCACCTCTTTTACAATGCTGTATCATTAGACGAACTACTTTAAGTACTTTACTCCGGTAAGTAAAATCTTTTATTTTTAAAATACTCCTAGTAAAAATTTTTTTTGTAGTTTGACTGAACTTCCATCAGATAATCAGTTATATCATCAGTTATTATCATCTGGTATTACTGATTTCTCTTTGTAATACCAAAATATTGTGTAATAACTAAGCAATATTAGTTAAACAACAAAAAATCCAAAAAATCAGGACGAATGAGAGTCAACGTGGTAATTAATACACAATATGTAATCTTAAATTTTTATTCCAAAAAAAAACTAGTTTCGGTTCACTTTGTAGCCACCTTCAGCAATAACAAAATTCGAAATGTAACTCCTTTTATATTCAAGAAAAAATTAACATCAGATTTACAGATTTACAGATTTGATATTGCAAAATTCCAAAACATAAAAGGAATTCATCTCAATATTGGATCAAAAAATCATGCTTAAGCGATTAAAACATAACATTCTTTAGTTAATAAATTTTGATCGTTTAATGATTTTTTTAATATTGAGACAAATTCCTTTTATGGGATTTTACAATGTCAAATCTGTAATTCTGATGGTGATTTTTTCTTGAAAGGAATTATATTTTGAATTTTATTATTGCTTTCATTTTCGCCCTAGTTTTTTTTTGGATTTTTTATTGTTGAATTTGAGAGAGTCCGTAAGAAGATTACATTATTAATATTAGCAATTTACTATGCAATATATTGGTCAATTCTTTACAAGAGATTTTTGCAATATTAAAAAAGTAATTGTCCATTTTTTGATAAATTAAGTTATGCAGTGCTCACGTTTAATATACCATTACGTCTCTTATAAAGAGAGGCTACGCTCTACTCTTCATCGATTTTGATTAAATTTGCAGCGATGTTAGAGGAGCCTGCTAAGTGAACACCTGTAAAGCCGTACCCACTAATGAGCCTTAAAAATCAAGTAATGAGCATTTAAAAATATACCAAAAATCTGGAAATATTTAATATGTCGGAAATTATGCATTTTTGGGAAAAATATCTTAGGCAAAAGTGGTAGGATTTAATGCAATGTATATTTACTGGTTTTATTGGTTTGACTTTAGGTGGCATCGTGAACCTTGACTTGACCTTGACGATGCCATCCAAGGCCCATTAATGGGCCATAATTTTTAACAATAAGACATTTTTCTCAAAAATGCATACTTTCCGAGATATTAAACTTCAGATTTTTTATATATTTTTAATTTTCACTTAGTGAGCTTCTCTAATATCGCTGCAAGTTTGATCAAAATCAGTGAAGAGCAGAGTATAGCCTCTTCTTATTAGTACATTTATTTTTATGATTCTTGTAAAGTTATATAGTTAAAAATATGTAAAAACCATAAACATGTACAAAAACATGAACGAACCCCCATAGCAAAAAATTTTATTTTTATTTTTTATTTATTTATTTATTTACATAACAAATAAATAATTACGGTTTGAGAGTAGAAAACAAATATTAATAATAGAGTTGAGATGCTATAGGTACGCAAAATAGTGAGGTTAGCAAAACTGCTGCTACAATGCCTATCAGAGTATAACAGGCTACAACAATACTAGATTTGATAATGAAATTTCTATAATTGTATAACGTAAAAATGCTGCAAAATTAACACAAAAAATAACGTAAAATACTAAATCAAATATAAGTGAATCATAAGGATTACAAGCCAGTTAAAATATTATTTATTAATTTTAATTAATAACATTTAATATTTATTTATTTAAAACTAAATTAGCAAAATAATAAGATTCAGATAAAAATAAGCGCATAAATGGTTTTTTTTTGGCGCATAAATAACACAAAATATAATGAAGAATATAATTGCATAACACAAAACACAATTTATTTTTTTTTTATTTTTTTTTTTGAAGTGCTAAGAGACAGCACTTGAACTGGTATACTTGATACGACTATAGAAATGACGACCAGCAAATCAAAAAAATCGAGACATGGCTAAGGAAAAAGAGGATAGTAAGGAGGAAAATCGAATGGAGACAGGCAATAAATTAAAAAATTTGACAGTAATATAGAAGCGAAATTTAGCTGAACGGTGGCGAGGAAAATTTCTAGGGAATTTTAGTAACGGATGACAGAAGCATCCGAGGAATGTATTTCGGAGTTAAGGAGCAAAAGATTGCGGAAATAAGGAGGAGTGTTAGTACGATACGAAAAACAAGACAACACAGGTGGAGAATGAATCGTTAACGAACATCTGACCAATCAAAACTATTGAAAGAAGAGGATAGGTAATCGTATTTCCGAATATTGTATGAGAAACGTAAACAAGAGTTTTGGATGCGTTGAATACGGGTTAACAACTTTTGAATTAGTGAAGAAATAAACCATATCAGTGTAGAACACCATAAGAAGTTGAGAGACTAGAAATTTTTGAAAAGAATGTAAAATATGAAGAAAGAGATATAAAAGATGAAGATATAGAAGAAGAAGGAAAGCGGCACTTGACATTTACAGAGATGTGTGTACAGAAAGTCCAGGAGAAGTCAAAATGGACTTCAAGAATTTTAATGAAGACTGAATGAGGAATTATGATCGAATTCAGAGAGATATTAAATGAAGAAAAATGAGATAAGAGAGCAAAACTAACAATTAAGAGGCTGGATTTATATGGATTTAGATAAAAAGAGTTAGCAGAGGCCCATTCAGTGATAAATTTTATATCGTGATTAAGAGTATTCACAGCTGTTTAAAAATCGAATGGATCGAAGAAAGAAAGAAAAACAACATACAACAGAAATTTAGAGATAATAGAAATAAAAGGTAGATCGACGATGAAGATTGTGAATAATAAGGGAGCAAAGATCGAACCCTGAGGGACTCCGAAAGACGGGATGATGAGAAAGAAGGCTTTGAAATATATAGCAAAACTCTCTAAGAATGCTTTATAGGAAAAAACGAAGGAAGGAGATAGAGGAGAAGCTATAATGATAAAATTTGAATAATAAAAGCTCAACGGTATTGAAGACTTTAGAAAAATCTAGAGCAACTATGAAAGTTAAAAAGATAGAAGACCAGAGTCGAACCCACGGAGCACAAAGTGACAAGTGCAGCAGTTCGGTGATTGTATTATACATATATCGGAAACCGGATTGGCAATTCGACATGCAATTTGTAGAGTTAAAAAATAAGTTCAGCTGTAGCATATCCGCTCCAGGAGTTTCGAGAGGAGTGAGTGATATGGGACGAAAGGAAGGAGGGATTATGAGTCTTAGGAATAAGAAAGACTATAGCTTTCAACACGTAGGAAACATATTGAAAACTAGATCGTAATTGAATATGAAGAAATTAATTGATTGGAGGAGATAGAGAAAGAGCATGCGTCCAAAGAAATCGTGCGGAAAATTGATGTGCCGAAAGAGTTCGGCAGCGGTAACAGAAACAAATGAAAATGTATCGAAATTTTTTTTGGAAGTAATAAATCAAATATTGAAAGGAAGAGAGGAGGAGAGAGTCAATGAAATGATTATTAAATAAAGAAGGATCAAGGAAATGAGAAGGAATAATATAATTGAGAGAAGAGAGCCTGACGCCAAAGAGGAAAAAGTTATGCCAAAATTGTCGCGGAAGACCAAAGGAGAAGGATGATGTCAAGAATGACTTCTTTTCATGACGAATAACTGTGCAATTTCGAAATTCGCGATAACATTGTCAGTTAGCCTCGAATTGAGTCCGCCTGAATCCGATCAACGCACGCTTTAAAAAAATCAACTTATGCATCGTTAATTTTCATCCACGAAGCAGACGATCGAAAACATCTTATAAACAGAGCGTCAAACGAATCGAAAATAGATACTATCGACTAAACAAAATAGGCGACTTTGGCATCGTGCACTCCCAATACATCTGGAATCAGTTGATCTGCAAGGAGAAATCAACTGCACGCAAATTTCGTGCAAGGTAAACGTTTGAGCGAATTGACGATCGATATACTCGAAGAATAACATAATAGTTATTGATAGAGACATCATCGCACACAGAATCAATGACGCAAAAGGAAGATGAAGTCATAATGATG
>Ga0157363_1001569_pt1 | contig 19171 bp, 16 predicted proteins | sample AttsexASBM1_FD_111477 | JGI IMG/M metagenome (GOLD analysis project Ga0157363, IMG submission 111477) | Fungus gardens microbial communities from leaf cutter ant in Ribeirão Preto, State of São Paulo, Brazil - Atta sexdens ASBM1 | ecosystem: Host-associated > Fungi > Mycelium > Unclassified ... | reverse complement strand
TGCCATGATTACCTCTAAAGTATGATTGGGGTTGGGCCTCCATGTATCCCATACAACCGACCTCTTTCAAGGCACCCCGGCGTATGTGTCGATACATGTGTGTTTTAGTACACATAATGAGTTTTATGCGTTTCCTGCCAGCCAACGAAACGAAGGTGACAGAGAATCGTCGGCGCGCTTTATACCATAACGCGCAGGAATACGCCAACAGTTGTTAGCAGCGTGAGCGAGGAGTCATCCCGATTTGGCAGCCTAATGACTGACTGCTAACATGACTGCCACAGAACTCATTATTGTCGAAAATGTCGGCAATTGCGGATTATTTAATGGCCATTTCAATCAAAACCCCTAAAGAAATCGAAAAAATGCGCGTGGCGGGCCGTCTGGCTGCTGAAGTGCTGGAAATGATCGCCCCGCACGTGGTGCCGGGTGTGACCACAGGTGAACTCGACCGCCTCTGCCACGATCACATCACGAATAAGCAGCAGGCTATCTCAGCCTGCCTTGGCTATCACGGCTTCCCGAAATCGGTGTGTATTTCGGTTAACGAAGTGGTGTGCCACGGCATCCCGAGCGATGACCGCGTTTTAAAAGATGGCGATGTGGTCAACGTTGACGTCACGGTGATCAAAGACGAGTATCACGGCGATACCTCGAAGATGTTCATCGTCGGCAAACCGACTATTCAAGGCGAGCGCTTGTGCCGTGTCACCCAGGAAAGCCTCTACATTGCGCTGCGTCTGGTTAAACCGGGCATCCGCCTGCGTGAGCTGGGCCGTGCGATTCAACAATATGTTGAAGCACAGGATTTCTCTGTGGTACGTGAATATTGCGGCCACGGCATCGGCAAAGGTTTCCACGAAGAACCACAAGTGTTGCACTATGATGCCGATGACGGCGGCGTGGTGTTGCAGGCGGGGATGACCTTTACCGTAGAGCCGATGGTCAATGCCGGTGATTATCGTATCCGCACCATGAAGGATGGCTGGACCGTAAAAACCAAAGATCGCAGCTTGTCCGCGCAGTATGAGCATACTATTGTGGTGACAGAAAACGGCTGTGAGATTCTTACGCTGCGTGAAGATGACACCATTGCTGCGGTGCTCGAAAACAACGCGTAACGTTCTTCAAGACAGTACCAGGCCGGCATAATGCCGGCCTTTTTTATGGCGCTTACGAGGCATGTCGATGAGTGGTAGCGTGACCGAAGCAGTACACAAAGGCCTGACTGATTCCCCCGCCAGCTGGCCCGATGAAGCCCTGACGCGTGACAAATTAAAACTCTATCTGGAGCAATTCCAGCAGCATCTCGGTATGGCCTTTGATGCCGGTACTGACGTTGAATCACTGATTGATGCCCGCACGCTATTTATTGATCGTCTGTTGCGCCGACTGTGGCGCTTCTACGGCTTCGATAAAATGAAAGAGATTGCGTTGGTTGCGGTCGGCGGCTATGGCCGTGGTGAACTGCATCCGCTCTCCGATATCGATGTCTTGATACTCAGCCGCCAGCCACTGGATGATGCGGCCGCGCAACGCACCAGCGAACTCCTGACGCTGATGTGGGATTTAAAACTCGAAGTTGGCCACAGTGTGCGCACGCTGGAAGAGTGCTTACTGGAGGGGTTGTCCGATCTTACCGTCGCGACCAACCTGATCGAATCCCGCATGCTGACAGGCGATGTCGCCCTGTTCCTTGAGTTGCAGAAGAACATTTTCAGCGATGGCTTCTGGCCGTCCTCTCGCTTTTTCGCGGCCAAGATTGAAGAGCAGCAGGAACGTCATCAGCGCTACCACGGCACCAGCTACAATCTCGAACCCGATATCAAAAGCAGTCCTGGTGGCCTGCGCGACATCCACACCTTACAGTGGGTGGCGCGCCGCCATTTCGGTGCCACCACCATGGATGAAATGGTCGGTTTTGGCTTTATCACGGAAGCGGAACGTAATGAGATCAATGAATGCCAGGAGTTCCTCTGGCGAATTCGCTTCGCGCTGCACTTAACGCTCACACGCTACGACAATCGCTTGTTGTTTGATCGCCAGCTCACGGTGGCACAGCGGCTCAACTATCTCGGCGAAGGCAATGAGCCGGTTGAGCGCATGATGAAAGATTTTTACCGGGTGACGCGCCGCATTGGTGAGCTCAATCAGATGCTGCTGCAGCTGTTTGATGAAGCGATCCTCGCGCTCTCCACCACCGAGAAACCGCGCAGCATTGATGATGATTTCCAGCTGCGCGGCAATTTGATTGATCTGCGTGACCCCACATTGTTCGAACGTGAACCGCAGGCCATTCTGCGCATGTTTTATGTGATGGTACGTAATGAGAACATCACCGGCATTTACTCCACCACGCTACGTCATTTACGCCATGCGCGTCGTCATCTGAAGCAGCCGCTGTGCCAGATTGCCGAAGCGCGTGACACCTTTATGGCGATTCTGCGCCATCCGGGCGCGGTGAAGCGGGCGCTGGTGCCGATGCATCGCCACAGTGTCCTTTGGGCGTATACGCCACTGTGGGGCAATATTGTCGGCCAGATGCAGTTTGACCTGTTCCATGCTTACACGGTGGATGAGCACACCATTCGCGTCCTGCAAAAGCTGGAAAGTTTCGCCAACGAAGCCACGCGTCCGATGCACCCATTGTGTGTAGAACTCTGGCCGCGTTTGCCACAGATCGAACTGCTGCTGATGGCTGCCTTATTGCACGATATTGCCAAAGGGCGCGGCGGTGACCACTCGATTCTGGGGGCGCAGGACGCGCTTGATTTTGCCGAATTGCACGGGCTCAACTCGCGGGAAACGCAGTTGGTGGCCTGGCTGGTGCGCCATCATCTGTTGATGTCGGTCACCGCCCAGCGCCGTGATATTCAGGACCCGACGGTGATTCAGCAATTCGCTGAAGTCATGCAGAATGAAAACCGCCTGCGTTATCTGGTGTGTCTCACCGTGGCCGACATCTGCGCCACTAACGAAAGTCTGTGGAACAGCTGGAAGCAGAGCCTGCTGCGTGAATTGTTCTTCGCGACCGAAAAACAGCTGCGTCGCGGTATGGAAAACAGCCCGGACTTGCGCGAACGCGTGCGTCATCATCGCTTACAGGCTCTCGCGCTGTTGCGGATGGAAAACCTTAACGAAGAGCGCCTGCACCATATCTGGAGCCGCTGCCGTGCTGACTATTTCCTGCGTCACACGCCGAATCAACTGGCATGGCACGCACGTCATCTGATCGACCATGACCTTACAAAGCCGCTGGTGCTGGTCAGCCCGCAGGCCACTCGCGGCGGGACTGAAATCTTTATCTGGAGCCCGGACCGCCCTCACCTGTTTGCCGCAGTAGCCGGTGAGCTGGACCGCCGCAATCTGAGCGTGCACGATGCTCAGATCTTTACCAGCCGCGACGGCATGGCGATGGATACCTTTATTGTGCTGGAACCGGATGGCAGTCCGCTGGCCGCCGATCGTCATCCGATGATTATGCAGGCACTGGAGCAAGCGATTACCCAAACCGAGTGGGTGCCGCCGCGCACGCGTCGCCAGTCTGCACGCCTTAAGCACTTCAGTGTCGATACCGAAGTGAATTTCCTGCCGACGCACACCGATCGTCGTAGCTATCTGGAGCTGGTCGCGCTGGATCAACCAGGCTTGCTGGCGCGTGTAGGGGAAGTGTTTGCCGACCTCGGTGTGTCACTGCACGGCGCGCGCATCAGTACGATTGGCGAACGAGTTGAGGATCTTTTCATCCTGGCGGACAGCGAACGGCGCGCACTTGATGTCGAAATGCGCAATGTGCTGCAACAACGGTTGACAGAGGCCCTCAATCCAAACGATAAAGTGTGACCGCAATCGATTTATCGACTTAATTCTCTGTGTCAGCGCGACGCTGGCACCCGTATGACAGACTCAGGAAATTATTATGCAACAGTTACAGAGCGTTATTGAATCTGCCTTTGAGCGCCGCGCCGATATCACGCCAGCCAGCGTGGACAGCGTGACCCGTGAAGCCATCGAACAGGTTATTGGCCTGCTGGATAGCGGCGAACTGCGCGTGTCTGAAAAGATCAACGGAGAGTGGGTAACGCATCAGTGGCTGAAGAAAGCAGTGCTGCTGTCGTTCCGCATCAATGACAACCAGGTAATTGACGGCGCAGAAACTCGCTTCTACGACAAAGTGCCAATGAAGTTCGCTAACTGGGATGAAGCACGCTTCAAAAACGCCGGTTTCCGCGTTGTTCCACCAGCAGCCGTGCGTCAGGGCGCGTTCATTGCTCGTAACACCGTGCTGATGCCTTCATACGTCAACATCGGCGCTTTCGTTGATGAAGGCACCATGGTTGACACCTGGGCCACCGTAGGTTCTTGTGCGCAGATCGGTAAAAACGTTCACCTGTCTGGCGGCGTCGGCATCGGTGGTGTTCTGGAGCCACTGCAGGCTAACCCAACCATCATCGAAGACAACTGCTTCATCGGCGCACGTTCTGAAATCGTTGAAGGCGTGATCGTGGAAGAAGGTTCAGTGATCTCCATGGGCGTTTACATCGGTCAGAGCACCAAAATCTACGATCGTGAAACTGGCGAAGTGCATTACGGCCGCGTGCCAGCGGGTTCAGTGGTGGTATCGGGCAACCTGCCGTCTAAAGATGGTAGCTACAGCCTGTACTGCGCCGTAATTGTGAAGAAAGTGGACGCTAAAACGCTGGCGAAAACCGGCATCAACGAACTGCTGCGTACCATCGACTAAGTCAGAAATTAGTCCGGTTGCCCTGCCAACGGGCCTGTATTCTGGCCCGTAATTTTTTCTTTACACTCTTACCCAAACTACCTGCTTCGCGCCGCGAATTATCTGGTGCGTTTATTTTTCAAACAGTTCATAATCCGCGCCAGTTAACTCCGGTCGCGCACTGTTCATCCCGGTTTTTGTGTCTACAGTTGATTAAGTATGCCGTAAGCGTTCCGGTTGCTGCGTATCTGCCGCATCCCGAATGATGATGATAGTCCTGCGCGCTCACCCACTCTTAGATGGAATATAAACGCTATGTACGACAACCTGAAAAGCTTAGGTATCAGCTCTCCTGAAGACATCGACCGTTACAGCCTGCGTCAGGAAGCCAGCAACGACATTCTGAAAATCTACTTCCGCAAAGACAAAGGTGAATTCTTCGCCAAAAGCGTGAAATTCAAATACCCGCGTCAGCGCAAAACTGTCGTCGCCGATCACACCAGCCAGGGCTATAAGGAAGTACAGGAAATCAGCCCGAACCTGCGTTACGTGATCGACGAACTGGACCAGATTTGCCAGCGCGATCAGGTCGAAGTCGATCTGAAACGCAAAATCCTCGCGGATCTGCGTCATCTGGAAAACGTGGTATCCAATAAGATCGCTGAAATTGAATCCGATCTGGATCAACTGACCCGCAACGGTCGTTAATTTCCTCCCCGCGTTCCCAGGGCCAGCTTATGCTGGCCTTTTTTTTGCCTTAATTCAGTTTTATCTGGGCCTGTTTCACCTATCTGAATTCATAATCCCTGGCTAGTATCGGGTTATGTCTGACTTCAGGTATCACAAAATCCATGCAATTTGCAGCCATCACCTCAGGACAGCGCGGTCTGGATGTTCATATCGCCGGTGACCTCGCGCAAAAAATTCTCTCTGGAACGCTAAAGGCTGGTGATGTTCTGCCCAGCGAAGTCGAGTTGTGTAGCCACTTTGGCGTCAGCAGAACTGCCGTGCGTGAGGCCCTCAAACTCCTCTCTTCGAAGGGATTAATAGAATCGCGTCCCAAACTCGGCACGCATGTGCGCGATCGCACATACTGGAATCTGCTTGATGTGCAGCTGCTGGAATGGATGCAGGGCATCGAATCTACGGCAGAGATGTATCAACAGTTTCTGGACTTCCGTGAGGCTATCGAACCGCAAGCTGCCAGACTGGCTGCGCTACACGCTACGCAGGCACAACGCACCGAACTTTCTCTGTTATTTCGCGAAATGATCGCTGTTTGCGCTGCGAGTAAATTCGATCTTGCTCGCTGGCTGGAGGCAGACAGTGCCTTTCATCGCTTGATCTTTCATTCTACCGACAACTGTTTTTACATCCCGTTCGGTAATTTGCTGGAAACCATCTTTAAATGCTTTTTTACCTGGCCTTCCAGCGCGCAGGATATTTTTTTGGACGAGCACCGCAAGATTTATGAAGCGATCATGATCGGCGATGCCGATGCAGCGCACAGGGCATCGATGAATTTAATGCTTAACAGCACACAGCCTCGGCTATAACTTTCCCCTCACCGATACGTGGGTGGCCGAGATAACAACCACAGATCACGCAGCGCTTCTCTTTCCGCACCGCGCGCTGCTGGGCTGATAGGAGCCGCCGATTGCGTTTCGATTGCGCGATGAATCCAGGGCTGATAACGGTCGCTGTTCAGGCTGCGATCCGTGAGCGAGAGCAGTGGAATCAAGCGCAGACTGACACGATCGCGATTTTTCCATGGCCAGGTTTTGCTGTCATCACTAAACGGTGCCATATAATTCAGCGCACTCAACAATGAACCGCTCTGCTGTTGATAGTGCCAAAGATCGCCCGCGCCGCTTCGCTGTGCCAGTTGCGCGAGGCTGGTCAGAGACTGCAAATTGAAATAGCTATAGTGGAACGAGCGTGTGCGTGCCAGTTCCATTGGCTGCGTTCCGTCCGCACGAATTTGCCCGGCGATTTTATCCTGAGCTAAAACCACCATTTGCTTAATCACCTGAGGTTGATGCAAATACCACGCGATGCCCGCCACCTGTGCGGCATACCAACTGCCATGGTTATTAGGTGCATCACGCTCGCCTTGTGCCAACTGACTGTGCAATAGCCAGCCGAGATAATCGCTAAACCATGCATGTATCGCAGCCTGATCCTGCGGGTGCCAGCCGGGCGAATCGTGCAGTAGCTGCAGTGCATCCACTATGCGCGTGGCAAAGTAACGCCCATCCAGCACACCGGTGTGTCGGCCCTCAGCCTTACCCGGCACACCCTGAGCATAATTAAGATTGGGATTCATGCGGGTGGTGGGATCGATGAACCAGCTGCGAATCATCGATTGGGCTTTGGCTGCATAACGGGTTTCGCCGGAGAAATACCAGGCAAGCGCCAATGCCTGCACGTCTGCGGTGAAACGAGCCAGACGCACACCATCGCTTTGGTCGTTTTTACTCGCCGGATTGACCGCACCATCGCGGCGTACCCATGGCAATCCATTGGGCTTGTCGGGATTCGGCCACCAGTAGGCACTCAGGCTGAGATAATCATGGCGGGAACCGCTGGGAGGTAACATCCCTTTCTGCGTCACGCTGGGATTGGGCTGTTTAAGCGCGCGATCGGCAGCCTGCTTGAGTTGCTGCCACGCCCGCTCTGTCTGTGGCGCAGCCTGATGATTTTGCAGCGCAGTTCGCGTCTGTTGCATCTCTTCGCCAGATAAAAAGGCCAGCGAAACAGCTTTGGCATGACAGGTCGCGGTCATCAGCAAGCCGGCCAACAACCAAATCAGGCGCACATTCAATCGGGGCATCTCCCTCTCCTGGCCCTGCTAAGGGTTAGCTCTGTTCATCCAGTTGCAGCGCCACATACAGCAACAATCGATCGTCAAAATTGCCGAGGTTTAATCCGGTTAGCTCGGAGATGCGGTTCAGGCGATACTCGAGCGTATTACGATGGATAAATAGTGCGCGTGCCGTGGCGCTGGGCTGCACGTTATGACTGAACCACGCCACCAGCGTACGTCGCAATAATCCATTATTATCATTGGCTTTGAGTTTCGCCAACGGACGCGCCAGTTCATTCGCTTGCCAGCCACCGCGCAGGCTATCCAGCAGTACGGGCAGCACCAAATCCTGATAGAAGAAGCTGCGCTGTTCCGGCATGCGCTGTTTGCCCACCATCATGGTAGTACGCGCCGTACGGTAGGAACGTGCAATACTGCCGGGACCGGTAAAGAAATTGCCGAGCGCGATGCGCATCCGCACCTGCCCACTCTCTTTCATACGCTGTAATAACTGATCCACGCGACGGCGGTGATCGTCTTGATCGTAACGGCCGTGGGCATTGAGCGCCGGCTTCAACACCACCATTTCAGTGAGTGAAACGATAGCAATCAGGTTGTCACGATCCGGCGTTGTCAGCAGAGTTTGTAAATGCTGCAATTCCGACATCGCACTGTCAACGCCAAGCTGGCCGCTGTCGACTTCCACCACCGCCACCACGCGCGGTTGATTGAGATCGATGCCCAGGCGCTGCGCCCACTCACTCAGCGCAGGTGAAAGAGTGTCGCTGCGGATCAAATTCAGCACCAGCTCTTCGCGCAAACGACTGTCCTGCGCCAGCATGTGCAACAGCCGCGCTTGTTCCAGCATCATTTCGGCGGTCATACACACCAGTTCACCGTAGTGACGCAGTGCTGCTGGCTGACCGGTCAGGCCGATAACGCCGACAATCTCGCCGTCAATACGCAACGGCAGGTTGATGCCCGGACGTACGCCGTGCAGATGTTTCGCCACGGCCTCATCAATGTCCACCACCCTTCCCTGTGACAACACCAGCAGCGCACCTTCGTGCAATTCGCCAATACGCTCACGATCGCCGCTGCCAATAATGCGACCGCGTGCATCCATCACGTTGACATTACTGTCAATAATTTGCATGGTGCGGGCAACAATATCCTGAGCCAGTCGCGCATCGAGATGATAGGTGGCCATCAATCACTCCAGAGAAAGGGAAGAATTGACAGAATACGCATCCCACGCACGCCTGACATTGTGCAACTGCACATAGCCGGATAGAGAATACGGGAATTGCGGTAGGCGTCACATTGCACAACGGACATTTGCACAATCCGGACAACGTTAAAGTGGTGCTGATGCTAGCGAATAGCGCGGCTGCGCCATACAAAAACAAAAAAGGCGAGCCGAAGCTCGCCTGTTCTCAATTATCTAAAACTTACTGCATCAGCAGATAGAGGCTGCTGTCGCCACGCTGCACGTTCAGGGCCAGCACCGACGGTTTGGTGTCAAGGATTTTGCGCAGTTCACCAAGGTTGGCAATCGCCTGCTGGTTAACGCCCCTAATCACGTCACCTTTCTTCAGACCAATACGCGCTGCAGCACTACCTGCCTTCACATTATCCACGCGCACGCCTTTCTGGCCGTTGCTGTCGATGTTGCTCAGGTCGGCACCTTCAATGCCGGTGTAGATCGTGGCGGACTGCACTTTTTCCTGCGAGCTCTGCTGCAGTTCAACCGTAATCGTCACCGGTTTACCGTCACGTAACAGACCCAGCTGCAGTTTAGTGCCCACTGGCAGTGAACCCACTTCTGCACGCAGTGCGGCAAAACTGGTCAGCGGTTTGCCATTCATCGACACCACGACATCGCCGGCTTTCACACCCGCTTTTGCCGCTGCCGAGTTAGGCAGGACCTGGCTCACAAAGGCACCGCGCTGGGCATCGACTTTCATCGCTTTCGCCAGCTCAGAGTTAAGCTCGGTACCCATAATGCCCAGCTCGCCACGCTTCACCTGACCATACTCGATCATCTGCGCCGTCAGGTTTTTCACCATCGCGCTTGGGATAGCAAAGCCGATACCGATATTGCCGCCGTCTGGCGCCAGAATCGCGGTGTTAATCCCAATCAGTTCACCGTTCAGGTTCACCAGCGCACCACCAGAGTTACCACGGTTGATGGCGGCATCGGTCTGGATGAAGTTCTCGTAGTTCTCGACGTTCAAGCCGCTGCGGCCCAACGCTGAAACGATACCGGAGGTCACCGTTTCGCCGAGTCCATACGGGTTACCGATCGCTACCGTGTAATCACCGACACGTAAGTCATCGGAGTCAGCAATCTTAATCGCCGTCAGGTTCCTGGCGTCCTGCAGTTGAATTAGAGCAATATCAGACTGCGGATCTTTACCAATCACTTTGGCGTCATAGCGACGGCCATCGCTCAGCTGCACCTGAATTTTGGTGGCGTTATCTACCACATGGTTGTTGGTGACGACATAGCCTTTATCGGCATTAATCACGACACCTGAACCGAGTGCACGGAATTTTTGCTGCTGGGTGTTGGCGCCGCCGTTGTCACCGCCCTGGCTGCCATCACCGCCGCCCTGGCACATTGGCGAGCTTTGGAATGGCGAACCGTCCTGGCAGAATGGCGAGTTATCACCAAAGAATTGCTGGAATTGCTGCGGCATGCGCGGGGTTTTCACCGTGGTGCTGCCTTCAACGCTAATACTCACCACGGAAGGCATCACTTTTTCCAGCATCGGCGCCAGGCTTGGCAACTGTTGGTTCGAGGAGGAAGCACTTTCCGCCGCGAAACTGACAGGGCTCAATGCCATGCCCAGACTAAGCGCCAGCGCACTTAACATTAATGTGCTTTTTTTCATTTGTCTGTGTCTCTCTAAGATTTACGGCCAGACCATTGCTGTGGTCGTGATGGTGAGATTAAGTTTTTAGCGCGAAGTTCCTAATGAAGTTTTGGGTAAAGGTAAAAATTTATTCTTCATCTTTACAAAACTCGGCTTATTCCACGGCCATCAAACGACGATACTCATCCCACGCATAATTGTCTGTCATTCCGCTGATATAGTCCTGAATCAAGCGCGAACGGTAATAACGCTCCCACAACAAACGTTGATATTTATGCTCGACAATCAGTGTACGCATCTGCTGCTGATAAGCTTTGCGATGTTTTCCTGAAAGCTTATGAAACAGTCGCGTTTCTATCGGATATTTCGGCAGAAAATCGTCGTTCATCAGCGTAGTAAATTGTTCATAATCCAGCAACATTAATGACTGATAGATTTCCAGCAACCCTTTTATTACCCGATAACCTTGTAATTCGAGTTGCTCAACTTCCGGATGATTAAATACCTGCTGGCGCGCCACGGTTTTAAATAATTTCAACAGACGGCCTTCATCACCGTCATCTTCCAGCAGCGCATGATTGAAGTTTCCTTCAAAAATAGCCGGGAGATTATCGACAAAACGGCGCACGGCATGGCTAACCAACACATTTTGCACGTTAACCCGTAATGACATGAAAAATTGATCGCTCAGGCTACGGCGTTTTTTCTGGTTGGCTTCTTTCCATGCCTCGCTCACTGTGCGACTGAACGCATCACCACTATTTACCGGCCCCCAGGCTTTGAGCAGAGACGTATACAAAGTCTCAACATCAAAAATATCTTTTTCGACCGCATCATCTAAATCGGCAATACAGTAAGAGATATCGTCCGCGGCTTCCATAATCCAGGTGAGAGGATAGCGATGATGCTCTTTAATATGGGTCGCTGCGCGTAAGTCAGCCACATATTCACGCTCGGACAAATAAAAACCTGGCTTCTTCATCAGCACGCTAAATTCTGCCGGCTTATCGCCCTGCCACCATGCGGGGGCGGTATATTTTAAAATACAGGCCACCTGCGCATAGCTAAGATTGAGCTGCAGCAGCGTATGCACCAGGCGAATCGCCTGCGCATTGCCTTCGAAGTGGCACAAATCCTGACGAATCATTGCATTTAGCTGGTCAAAATCAGTGCGCTGATGCTCATCTGCCACGCCCGCCACCAGCGGGTCCACGAGTTCAAGAGGCAGATTGTCGTCAAACCAGTCATTGATCGCGGCTTCACCAAAGTGACCAAACGGCGGATTACCCACATCATGCAGCAGGCAGGCCATCTCAATCAGACTCTCAAACGCGCCTTCAAACTCATCCAGCCCGTAATTTGCCAGTCCACCGCCCTGCGTTTTCAGGTATTGCAGGATCTCTTTGGTGATATAGCGCCCGGTTTGCTGCACTTCCAGCGAGTGGGTCAAACGTGAACGCACCGCTGCATTACGCTCCAGAGGAAATACCTGAGTCTTTTGTTGCAGGCGGCGGATCGCGGCAGAATTGATGATGCGGCCACGGTCACTCTCAAAGTGCCGTGTAATAAAGTATTCGCCCTCTGGATCTTTGCGGCTGGTATAAGGGCGGGTGAAACTGATCTTATTTTTGAAATTGATCGGCGCCATCATTACCCCTTATTTTTTGGTGAATTCATCCTCTGCCAGCCATGGTAGACTATGCCTCACTTTTAAGCTTTACATCCATAACTACAGCGAGATTCTTTATGAAAGCAGGCATTATTGGCGCGATGGAGCAGGAAGTCACCCTGCTGCGTGACAAAATCGAAAACCGTCAGACGCTGACGCTGGCTGGTTGTGAAATTTATACCGGCACGCTGAACGGTGTTGAGGTTGCTCTGCTGAAATCAGGCATTGGTAAAACCGCGGCGGCGCTCGGTACTACCCTGTTGCTGGAGCTGTGCAAACCCGACCTGGTGATCAATACCGGCTCTGCGGGTGGTCTGGCCGCTTCACTGAAAGTGGGCGATATCGTGGTTTCCGATGAAGTGCGTTATCACGATGCCGACGTGACCGCATTTGGTTACGAACCGGGTCAGATGGCCGGTTGCCCGGCAGCCTTTGTGGCGGATGAAAAACTGATCGCCGCTGCAGAGCAGGTGATTAAGCAGTTGGATCTCAACGCGGTGCGCGGTTTAGTGGTCAGCGGTGATGCCTTCATCAACGGTGCTGAGCCACTGGCACGCATTCGCACCACCTTCCCACTGGCGATCGCCGTGGAGATGGAGGCCACCGCCATCGGTCACGTTTGCCATCAGTTCAAGGTGCCGTTTGTTGTGGTGCGTGCAATTTCCGATGTCGCGGACAAAGAATCCCACCTGAGCTTTGATGAGTTCCTGGTTGTTGCCGCTAAACAATCGTCACTGATGGTTGAAAACCTGCTGGCACAGCTGGCGCGTGGCTAAATATTGGCTACTGGGGCTATTGCTGATCGGCAATAGCCTGTTTGCTGCTGCCCCACGCGTTATCACGCTATCGCCCCATCTGACCGAACTGGCTTTTGCAGCGGGCATTACGCCGGTGGCGGTGAGTGCTTATTCGGATTTCCCGGCGCAGGCCAATCAGCTGGAGCAGGTGGCAAACTGGCAGGGCATCAAAGTCGAGCGCATCCTGCAACTGAAACCGGATGTGGTGCTGGCCTGGCGCGGTGGTAATCCACAGCGGCAGATCGACCAACTGCAACGTTTAGGCGTTAAGGTTGAGTGGATCGATCCGCAATCTATCGATCAGATGATTGATGCGTTAGCAGCGCTAAAACAGTGGAGTCCACAACCTCAGCAGGCAGAAGCTGCCGCAAAGGCACTACGTCAGCAAGAGGATGATCTGCGTAAACAGTATCAACAGCGCACGCCAATTCCACTGTTTCTGCAGTTCGGCCAGCAGCCGCTGTTTACAGCCTCACGCAACACGCTGCAAAACGAGGTAATCACCCTGTGCGGTGGCAAAAATATCTTTGCCGACAGCCGTGTCAGCTGGCCGCAGGTGAGTCGTGAGCAAGTATTAGCACGTCATCCTCAGGCGATTGTGATCGGCGGTGGCCCCGCGCAAGCCGCGAATATCGTGAAATTCTGGCAGCCACAACTGACGGTGCCGGTGATTGCCATTAACGATGACTGGCTGAGTCGACCGGGTCCACGTATCCTGCTGGCAGCCAAACAGCTGTGTGCAGATTTACATCCGGCGAAAAATAGCACCAAAAAAGATTAAAGATTCGGCAAAAATTGTCGAAAATCAAAATACAAGGCACTGCGGCCACGTATGCTCAGTGCCCTTTTTGCGCAACGCGCAACTTTTGACTTCACCAGGAATTATCAATGACCAGAGCACTGCTCCTGGCCATAGGGCTTGCGATGGCTGCGCCAATTGGCGCGGCGACCTCCACCGGCTCTATTGCCGTCACGTTGACCATATTTTCCCGCTGCGATATCTCACGGCAAAGCGAACAAACATTGCCATCGATTGATTGTGGACGTCACTTCAGTGCACAGCCGCGCGTGACCGAAAGCGTGTTAAAGCGCGATGCGAAGCGTCGTGAGTCGTCACGATTAGTGACTGTAGAGTGGTAACGTTCTGACCGCCAGAGCGGCGGTCAGAAAAGGGATCAGATGCTGAAGGAAGAACCACAACCGCAAGTCGTTTTCGCGTTCGGGTTTGTCACGATAAAACGTGAACCCTCAAGACCTTCGGTATAATCAACCGAACCGCCCACCAGATACTGCAGGCTCATTGGATCAACCACCAGCGCCACGCCCTGCTTTTCAATGGTCATGTCGCCGTCATTCATTTGATCGTCAAAAGTAAAACCGTACTGGAAACCACTGCAACCGCCACCGGTGATGTACACGCGCAGTTTCAGCTCTGGATTCTCTTCATCCGCGATCAAATTTTTCACTTTTTTCGCTGCTGCTTCAGTGAATTGCAAAGGCAGCGCTGCTACGTCGTCACTCATGTTTTACTCCGGGTAAACGTCCAGGTCAGAAAACGACCTTAATTTCACTATTATCTGCCAGCCGCCCAGTGCAATCAAGTACTGCGCTTGACACTGTGTGCCGCCTGCGCTGCGCTAAAGTATAGCTTTAAAAGGCTTTCGCACCCGCTTGCCTTTCTAATCTGGCGACTCTTCCCTTAGAATGGCGCCAGAATTTTTTTCCAGAACAGCAGGAGCCGAGCAATGAGTAAGTCTGAAAACCTGTATGCCGAAGCGCAACGCCTGATCCCTGGCGGTGTGAACTCCCCGGTACGTGCTTTTACCGGTGTGGGCGGCGTGCCGCTGTTCATCGAACGCGCCGACGGCGCTTATCTGTATGACGCCGATGGCAAAGCCTACATCGACTATGTCGGTTCATGGGGCCCAATGGTGCTGGGGCATAACAACGCCAATATCCGCAATGCGGTGATTGAAGCGGCATCTCGTGGTTTGAGTTTCGGTGCCCCAACCGAAATGGAAGTGAAAATGGCCGAGCTGGTGTGTGAGCTGGTGCCAAGTATGGATATGGTGCGCATGGTGAACTCCGGCACCGAAGCCACCATGAGCGCGATTCGTCTGGCTCGTGGCTTTACCCATCGTGACAAGATCGTCAAATTTGAAGGCTGCTACCACGGCCACGCCGACTGTCTGCTGGTGAAAGCGGGTTCCGGCGCATTGACCCTGGGCCAACCGAACTCACCGGGTGTTCCGGCTGATTTCGCTAAACACACCCTGACCTGCACTTACAACGATCTGGCGTCAGTACGCGAAGCCTTCGAGCAATATCCAGAAGATATCGCCTGTATCATCGTTGAACCCGTTGCGGGCAATATGAACTGCATCCCACCGCAACCGGACTTCCTGCCGGGCCTGCGTGCACTCTGTGATGAGTTTGGTGCGCTGCTGATCATTGATGAAGTGATGACCGGCTTCCGTGTGGCGCTGGGCGGTGCTCAGGCTTATTACGATGTCACGCCGGACCTGACCTGCCTGGGTAAAATCATCGGCGGCGGCATGCCGGTGGGTGCTTTTGGTGGACGTCGTGATGTGATGGCAGCGCTTGCACCAACCGGTCCGGTGTATCAGGCGGGCACGCTGTCGGGTAACCCGATTGCCATGGCGGCCGGTTTTGCTTGTTTGACGCAGATTGCTCAACCGGGCACGCACAGCACTCTGACCGACCTCACCACGCAGCTGTCTGAAGGCTTGCTGGCCGCGGCCAAAGCAGAAAACATTCCGCTGGTGATCAACCACGTTGGTGGCATGTTCGGTATCTTCTTTACCGATGCCGAAACCGTGACTTGCTATGCTGACGTGACAAAATGCGACGTTGAGCGCTTCAAGCGCTTCTTCCACCTGATGCTGGAAGAAGGGATTTACCTCGCGCCTTCCGCTTTTGAAGCGGGCTTTATGTCACTGGCGCACAGCCATGAAGATATTCAGCGCACCATTGATGCGGCACGCCGCAGTTTCGCGAAGCTGTAAGCCATTATCGGGCGCCAGGAATGGCGCCCCTACATTGATGTGCCCTGCTGTCCCTTGAGGCACAACGTCCCCTAAAGACACCCTTGCCGTTCGTTCGCATCATTATGCTCAGCTACACTCATACACCCATTTCCGTTGGGTTGCACAATGATGCGCAGCTGCCCTGTAAGCGCCGATTGACGTAGGTTGCGCATTTATGCGCGACGCAACAGCCAGATAAAGTAAGGCGCACCAAAGAAGGTCGCCATCAATCCTGCGGGGATCTGATCCGGGAATGCCAGCATCCTGCCGCACCAGTCAGCAAATACCATCAACCCGCCGCCCAACAGTCCCGCCATCAACACCTGCGGTAATGCGCGTCGGAAGCCCAACATGCGCACAATGTGTGGCGCCATCAGACCAATAAAACTCAATGGGCCAATGGTCAGGGTAGCCGTGGCCGTCAGCGCCGCCGCCAGCAGCAGCAAGCTCAGACGCGAGCCTGTCAATGCCATACCGGCCGAACGTGCCGTGGCGCTGCCTAACGGCAGCAGCGTAAGCCAGCGGCTGGCCAGTGGCGCTAGCGCAATCAGGATGATACCCACTACAGCACTTTGCACTGCCTGCGGCATATTGATGTTGTAAGTCGAACCGGAAATCCAGCTCAACAGGCCGCCCATGCGCGGATCGCCGCTAGCCATTAACACCATCAGCAAGGTGACAAAAGCACTGTTAAGCGCCATGCCCGCCAGCAGCATGCGCTCGGGTGAGAAGCCTCCGCGACTGGCCACCAGCATAATCACCAGCAGCGTCAGTGCCGCGCCTAGCGCACCTGCGGGCAGCAGCCACGCCACGGCGTCACCCGGCACAAAGAACATCATCACTACCACACCACAGGCCGCACCTGAACTAATGCCTAATACTTCCGGACTGGCCATCGGGTTGCCGGTGAGGCGCTGAATCAGCGCACCGGCGACGCCCAGCATCATGCCGACCACTAACGCCGCCAGCACGCGAGGTGCACGCCACGGCAGCAGTTGATGCAACATCTCGCCACTCACCCACGTCCAGCTGTGCGCATCACGGCCAAAAGTGATGCCAACTACGCTTAGCAGCATCAGAATCACCAGGCCGATCACACACCACAGCACCACCTTCTGGCGCTCTGCCGGCACTTTGTCGCCCATATTCATTGCCGGAGGAACCGAGCCAGTTCGCAGACGTGGCAGTAGCCACAGCAGAATCGGTACGCCAATCAACGCGGTGGCTGTGCCAGTGGAGACTTCGCGCCAGTGACCGGTAAGCCACAAAACGATCTGGTCGGCCAGCCACAGCAGCAACGCACCGATCAATGGCGCCAGTAGCATACGGCTGAGCAAGCGACGACCACCGAGCATTTTCGCCAGCAGCGGCGCAAACAGCCCGATAAAACCAATAATCCCGGCGACGTTAACCAGCTGCGCACTGAGCAGAATCGCCAGGGCTAATGCGCCGATACGCGCAGCAGATAATGCCAGACCGAGGTTTTTTGCCACGCCATCATCCAGGCCCATCAACGTTAAGGGGCGCAGCAATGCCAACGCGACCACAAATGCTAGTAGCAAACGCGGCCACAGCATCGCCACGTTATGACCATCCATCTGATTCAACGCGCCGGTGCTCCACAAGAACATATTCAGCAGCTGATCATGATTGAAGATGGCAAAGATTTGATTCACCGAACCGGCATACAGGCTCAGGACCAGCCCGGCGAGGATCAGTGTCACGGGTGACAGCCGTTTGCCCCAGGCCACGCCAAATACCAGGATGCCCACCAGCACTGCGCCCGCCATCGCAGCAAATTGCTGTGTCAGCTCACCACCCGGCAAATGCCAGAGCGTGGCGACCGTAATACCGAGCTGTGCACCGGATGACACACCCAACGTGGTCGGTTCCGCCAGCGGATTGCGCAGCACCTGCTGAAACAGTAAACCGGCCAATCCGAGACCCGCCCCCACCAATAGCGCCAGCGCCAGACGCGATAACAGGCTGTGATGGAACACCACCTGTTGGATACTGTTGATGTCCGGCGCAAAGAAGGCTTGTGACCACTGCGCCGTTGGCAGCGCGTCACGTAGATTGATAAAGGTCAGCGCCAGCGCCAGTAAAAACATGCTGCTTAGCAGCATCACAGGAAAGAGACGATGGCGCATCAGTGCGACTCCAGCGCGTGTTCCAGCACGCGGACAAATTTCAGCGCTGAATAGGTCGCGCCGTAATACCAGACGGCAGGCACACGCTGGAAGCGGCCCGCGCGGATAAACGGCAGCGCCTGCCACAGCGCAGTTTTCATCACCTGCTGCATGTCACGATCGTTATCGTGATCAAAACAGATCACCTGCACATCGCCGACATCGGCTAACCGCTCAAGCCCAACCACGGCACTGCCCCAGAAATTGGTTTCACCCTGCCAGGCGTTACTCAGGCCAAGGATTCCCATCACTTCGAGGAACAGACTGTTGGTGCCAAACGTGATGGCGTGACGGCTGTCCATCAATGACATCAGCAGCACCGGACGATCTGCCCAGGGTTTGAGACGTTCGCGCGCTGCCGCTAGCTGCTCATCCAGGAATTGCAGATGCTGTACCGCCTGCGCTTCCCGACCCAGCCGGGCACCGAGCGCATGCAGTGATTTACGTGCAGTACTTAACGGTTTACCGTCCCCGCTATTCAGATCAAAGCCCATGCTCGGCGCGATGCGATCGAGTTTATCTAATCCCGGACCGTAGCCGTTGGAGTGCAGGATTAAGGAAGGTTCGAGCTGCGTCATCAGTTCCAGATTGGGTTCGGTGCGCAAGCCGAGATCGATGGTGCTGGCGGATAGCATCGGCTCGCCAACCCAGATGTTGTAGTTGCGCAAATCAGCCACACCGAGCGGCGATATACCGAGCGCCATCAGTAGCTCAACGGGTAGCCATTCCAGCGCCAGGATGCGCTGCAGATCGGGTATTGCCGCACGCAATGGGGCAACGTTCATCAGTGGCGTCAGTGCCAGCGCCGTCAGCAAGCGACGGCGTGAAATGTCGAACATGGCGAGGCCTCAGTAAACAAAACTGACGGGAGCACCGCCTTGTGGATGGGGCAAGATGCCCATCGGAATACCGTAGATATTGCCCAGCACATCGGCCTGCATGATGACATCAGGCCCGCCTTCCGCAATCATTTCGCCGCCTCGCAGCGCCACCAGACGGTCGCAATAACGTGCCGCCATGTTGATGTCATGCAGCACGGCAATCACCGTTAACCCGCGCTC
>Ga0157363_1001568_pt1 | contig 19174 bp, 17 predicted proteins | sample AttsexASBM1_FD_111477 | JGI IMG/M metagenome (GOLD analysis project Ga0157363, IMG submission 111477) | Fungus gardens microbial communities from leaf cutter ant in Ribeirão Preto, State of São Paulo, Brazil - Atta sexdens ASBM1 | ecosystem: Host-associated > Fungi > Mycelium > Unclassified ... | reverse complement strand
TGAAGTCACCAATCTGGGGATTATCCCGGACGATCCCGAACGCCTGCGCGCCGTCTTTATCGAAGCGGATAAAGTAGCAGACGTGGTGATCAGCTCCGGCGGCGTGTCGGTGGGTGAAGCCGATTACACCAAAACCATTCTTGACGAGCTGGGCGAAATTGGTTTCTGGAAGCTGGCGATCAAACCCGGCAAGCCTTTTGCCTTTGGTCGTCTGGCTAACAGCTGGTTCTGCGGCTTACCCGGTAATCCGGTTTCTGCGGCAGTGACCTTCTATCAGCTAGTGCAACCGCTCTTAGCCACCTTAACCGGCCAAACCACACGCATCATGCCGCTGCGTCAACGTGCGCGCGCCAGCCAGCGCCTGAAGAAATCACCCGGCCGACTCGACTTTCAACGCGGCATTCTCAGCCGTGGTGAAGATGGCGTATTGGAAGTCCGCAGCACAGGCGCGCAGGGTTCACATGTGTTCAGCTCCTTCGCACTGGCCGACTGTTTTATCGTGTTAGATCGCGAGCGTGGTGATGTTGAAGCCGGGGAATGGGTAGAGGTTGAAGTCTTCAACAACCTGCTGGAGGGCTAATGGACTGTGAGCTGAGTAATAAAGAGATGCTGCGCTACAATCGCCAGATTGTGCTGCGCGGCTTCGATTTTGACGGGCAAGAGAAACTGAAAACCTCGCGCGTTTTGGTGGTCGGTTTGGGTGGTCTTGGCTGTGCCGCAGCACCCTATCTGGCCTCCGCGGGCGTGGGTCATCTTACCCTGCTGGATTTCGACACCGTCAGCCTGAGCAATTTGCAGCGCCAGATTCTGCACAGTGATGCCACCCTTGGTCAGCCCAAGGTGGAGTCTGCGCGTCAGCAGCTGGCCGCGATTAATCCGCATTGCCAGCTTGAGGCCATTAATGCCCAGTTGGATGATGCGCAACTCAGCGCACTGATTGCCCGTCATGATGCGGTAGTCGATTGCACCGACAACGTCAGCAGCCGTGAACAGGTAAACCGCTTATGTTTCCAGCACAAGGTTCCGCTGATCTCGGGCGCGGCCATTCGTATGGAAGGCCAGCTCAGTGTGTTCACCTGGCAACAGGGCGAGCCTTGTTACCGCTGCATTAGCCGTCTGTTTGGCGAGCAGACGTTAAGCTGCGTAGAAGCTGGCGTGCTGGCACCGCTGGTCGGTGTCATGGGTTCGATGCAAGCGTTAGAGACGATAAAAGTGCTAACGTCGTGGGGACAACCGGCAAATGCAAGATTGCTGATGTATGACGCAATGAGTGCGGAGTTTCGCAGCATGAAGGTGGCGCAAGACCCGCACTGTGAGGTGTGCGGGAACTCATGACCAAAGCAGATGCGTTTTACTGACGAATCCACCTTTGATTAAATCACGCTGGCTGTTGGCGTGGCAGTGTTGAAACGCAGCATCTCCGCCATCAGCCAATCCCGCAATACCGCAATACCGCCACACGCGGTCACGTCTGCTTAGTTAGTTGAAGTGTTGGAGTGTTTGGAAGTCTTCGCTGAAGAATAGGTACTGGGTTAGATGCTGAAGGATCGAAGCGGGGTCAGATAAGGTCCGCCCGATCGCAAAGGATGAAGGCATCCATGCCGATCGGCTGGGCCATCCTTGGCCCAGACGCTTTGCTCTTCGGGCGAACCTTATCTTCCCTATAACCTATGGTGTTGCTGTTTAAACCGCACAGCCTGTGAACTCTGAACAGACCGCACAAAAGTTGATAAAGGCAGGAATGGTGGGCCCGGAGTAAAGCGTACGCCGCATGGATGCGGCGGCAGAGGCTACAGGGATGTATTTACGCCGTCTTTACGGAGCGGCCCACCCTTCCTGCCTGAAGGTGCAGTACTTTCAGACAGCGATGGTGAACCAGAGCAAAGCGCCCGCCGCATGGATACAGCGGCAGAGAATACAGAGATGTATTAAGCCATCTTTTCGGAGCGACCCACCCATTCTGCCTGAAGGTGCAGGACCTTCAGGCAAAAATGATTTTATACAATCCCCTGACTACGCAGATAATCTTCGTAGTTGCCGGTGAAGTCGATAATACGATCGCCCTTCATCTCCATCACGCGAGTCGCCAATGAGCTCACAAACTCACGGTCATGCGAAACGAAAATCAGCGTACCTTCATAACCTTCGAGCGCCAGGTTCAGTGACTCAATCGATTCCATATCGAGGTGGTTAGTCGGTTCATCCATAATCAAGATGTTCGGCTTCTGCATCATCAGCTTGCCAAACAGCATGCGGCCTTTCTCACCACCCGACAGCACTTTGGCTGGCTTCTTGATTTCATCATGACCAAACAGCAGACGGCCCAGAATACTGCGCACCGCTTGCTCGTCGTCACCTTCCTGCTTCCACTGGCTCATCCAGTCGAAGACACTCAGGTCATCGGCGAAATCTTCTGCGTGATCCTGCGCGTAATAACCAATCAGCGCATTCTCGGACCATTTAACTGTGCCACTGTCAGGTGTTAACTCGCCCACCAGTGTTTTCAGTAAAGTGGTTTTACCGATACCGTTGGCGCCTAAAATAGCCACTTTCTCGCCAACTTCAACCATCAGATTAAGTTTGCTAAACAGCGGACCGTTATCGAAGCCTTTGGTCAGCGCTTCAACTTCCAGCGCGTTACGGAACAGTTTCTTGTCTTGGTCAAAACGAATATACGGGTTCTGACGGCTGGAGGCTTTCACTTCATCCAGTTTGATTTTATCAATCTGCTTAGCACGTGAAGTCGCCTGGCGCGATTTAGAGGCGTTGGCACTAAAACGACTAACGAACGACTGCAGGTCAGCAATTTGCGCTTTCTTCTTGGCGTTATCAGAAATTAAACGTTCACGCGCCTGAGTTGCCGCGGTCATATATTCGTCATAATTACCTGGATACACGCGCAGTTCGCCGTAATCCAAATCCGCCATGTGTGTGCACACCATATTCAGGAAGTGACGGTCATGCGAAATGATAATCATGGTGCTGTTACGTTCGTTTAGCACCTGCTCCAGCCAACGAATGGTATCAATATCCAGGTTGTTCGTTGGTTCATCGAGCAGCAAAATATCCGGGTTTGAGAATAATGCCTGCGCCAACAGCACACGCAATTTCCAGCCTGGAGCGATTTCGCTCATCGGACCGTAATGCTGTTCCACTGGAATACCCACGCCCAGTAATAATTCACCGGCACGAGATTCCGCGCTGTAACCATCCATTTCACCGTATTCGACTTCCAGGTCGGCAACTTTATAGCCTTCCTCTTCGCTCATTTCTGGCAAAGCATATATACGGTCGCGCTCTTCCTTCACCGCCCATAATTCAGCGTGACCCATAATCACCGTATCCAGCACGCTAAATTGCTCAAAAGCAAACTGGTCCTGGCGTAACTTACCGATACGCTCGTTAGGGTCGAGTGAAACATTACCGTTGGTCGGTACCAGGTCGCCGCCCAGTATTTTCATGAAGGTCGATTTACCGCTGCCGTTCGCACCGATTAAACCGTAACGATTACCGCCGCCAAACTTAACGGAGATATTCTCAAACAGCGGCTTACTGCCGAACTGCATAGTAATATTGCTGGAAACTAACACGGCATTGACCTTTGTTACGCAGTGGAGGAAAAAACAGCGAGCATTATGCCAGAAAGCAGCACCGGGACGCCACCTCTGCGCCTGCGGGCAGCGAGCGAAGGCGTTAAACGCGTTGTTGCAAATAGAGAAATAAAAAAGCCGAAGACAACGTGGTCTTCGGCTCCCGCTTACAAGGATTGTGTCGATTATTTGATCAGGAAGCTGTCCAGGCTTTTACCAGAGTCCAGCGCTTTCTTAATCGCTGCTGGGGTACGGCCCTGGCCGGTCCATGATTTCTCTTCACCGTTCTCATCGGTGTAAGAATATTTAGCCGGACGCGGTGCACGCTTCGCGCGTTTTTTACCGGTTTCCAACGCACCCAGCAATTCGTTCGGGTCAATACCGTCAGCCAGCAGCATTTCGCGGTATTTAGACAGCTTTTCTTCTTTCTCGCGATTCTGCGCTTCTTCTGCATGAACTTCGTCGCGGCGCTCAGTCACCACCACGGTTAATTTCTCCAGAATCTCTTCCAGATCGGTCAATGGCAGTTCACGAGCCTGCGCACGTAATGTGCGAATGTTGTTCAGAACTTTAAATGCGTCACTCATCACAAGGTCCTTGCTTAAGGGGGGTTTAAATAAACTGTAGTGGCAAGATTACCCAATTCAAATAAAAAAATAAATTAATTTATGCGGACGGATAATTCCTAACTGATTAACGTATTCACAATTTGAGCGATATCCCCAGCGAGAAGCTTTAATTAACGGTGAATTAACAACAGCACTTAAGTACCACCGACTGGAACTGGTACCGATTTCAGAGGTTATTCCCGGCTGATAAACAAGCATTTAGCGGCTAATGCCTTGCCTGACTGATGTGTGTTAGCAGATTAATGAAGATTAATGTTATGGCCGAAAATCTATTTTCACAGGTGATTATTCTATTCTGACAGTTGAGACCACAATCGCATTTTTATCCCCACTTATCGATAAAAAGCCAGTGCATGCACCGGCTTTTACCCTCATAAAAACGTCACCTCAGGTTACAAGCTTTTCTTCACAGCGTGCGTCAACTGCGGTTGCGGTTCTTCATTTGACAGCCAGTCGTGCAAATAATGCTCGATCTGTTCCAGTGAACGATTTCGTGTTTCCGGTACAAAGCGAACCACAAAAATGGCTCCCCCTATTCCGATTAGCGCAAAAATAAAGAACGCTCCCGATAAACCCACCGATGCCAACAGGATCGGGAACATCAGCGAGATAAGGAAATTAGCGATCCACATTGCAAACACGGCGCCGCCCATAAATATCCCACGCAGACGTGTAGGGAAAATTTCAGACAATAGCAACCAGGTCACGGGTGAGAGTGCACCTTGCTGGAAGCTCAAAAACATCAGCATTCCCAGCAACACCATATAACTGCGCAGAACATCAGGTTGACCATTTACCGTCTCCGGCATGAAATAACTGACGGCACCAATAAATACCAGACAGGCGGTACAGCCAAACTGTCCTAACATCGTCATGGTACGGCGCCCAATGCGCCCCAGCAGCCAGATACCGACGAAAGTCATTAATACTGAAATAACACCATTGGCGATGGTGGCAATTAATGCTGCGTTATCGCTCATGCCCACGGCTTTTAACATGGTCGGAGCGTAATACATGATGGTATTCACCCCGGTTAACTGCTGTATGACCGCAATACCCACGCCAATCAAAAATAATTTAAACAGCCAGGGTTGACGAAGTTCACGCAGGCGTGGGCGCGTTTCATGTCGCTCTTCAGCTAAGGTTTCTTCTATTTCCGTGAGTTCCCACTCAACATCTTGTTTAGCTCGCGTGCGTTCCAGCACCTGACGCGCTTCTGCTAACCGCCCTTTCATCGCATACCAACGCGGTGAGTCGGGCATAAACAGCATGCCAAACCACAGCAGCACCGCAGGCACCGTCGCTACCGCCAGCATCCAACGCCAGGTGGTATCACCGCCCCATACCGCGTTAAAACCGGCGTTGGAGATGTAAGCCAACATCTGCCCGGAGACGATCATCAGTTCTTGCATGGTCACTAACTGGCCACGTTTGTTGGCGGGCGCCATCTCCGCGATGTACACCGGGACTGTCGCTGACGCGCCCCCCACCGCCACACCCAATACCAGGCGGAAGAAAATCATCCATTCAACGTCAGGTGCTAACGCGGTGCCGATTGCGCCAATGGCGAATATCACCGCCAGCACCAGAATGATTTTTCTCCGCCCGGCCGCGGCGGCAAAGTGGCCTGATGCCAGGGCACCAAAAGCCGCGCCAAACAGCAGGCTGCTGGTGACCAACCCCGTGGTAAAGGGTGTCAGATGGAGATCGTTGCCCATAAATAACAGTGCGCCAGAAATCACACCGGTGTCATAGCCGAACAGCAACCCCCCTAAGGTGGCAATCATTGCTATCACCTTCACAAAGGGTTCAGTGCGCGTGCTGCTGTTCGGCCCTGATGCTTTGTTGGGGGTAAGGTAGTTTTCCCGCGGCATAATCCACTCCTTAACAGTAAGAGAAGATTTAAAAATAGTTTATTTCAACCAACAGGAATAATTATGAAATTTAAATTTTGCGCTACAGATCATAAACCCCGCATTTACATGCGGAGCAGATCACAAAAAGGGGCTTTACTGCGTGTAAATCGGTGAAGAGTGATCAGAGGGAAATTTGCATTTAGTCCAAAATGAAAACTTTCGTTTCAAAATGGGCGAATTGTGATGCCTGATGCTGGGGCAACCCGCAGACTGCCCCTTTTACGACTAAGGCACCGTAGTGGCAGGGCCAAACACAGAATATTCCGGCAGATTAACGTTTTGATAAGGTTCCCAGCCGCCGCCCAGCGCTTTGTACAACGCGACTAAATCCAGTGCACTCTGCATTCGTGCCTGTGTCGATTGTGCTTCTGCCTGCGCTAACTGACGCTGTGCGTCCAACACATCCAGGAAGCTGGAAATCCCCTGCTTGTAGCTATCACTGGCGAGATCAAATGCTCTCTGCAATGCGCCAGTGGTTTCATCCAGAGCTGTCACCTGCTGCTGATCGGCGCGATAACTGACCAGGGCATTCTCGACATCCTGCAACGCAGTCAGCACCGTCTGGCGATATTCCAGCGCTGCATTGGCCTGCTGCGCGCGTGCCAGTTTCACGCTGGAGACCAAACGCCCGCCCTGAAAAATCGGAATGGAGAGCGAGGGCCCGATACTGTAGAAATGGCTGCTCCAGTCATCCAGATAGCTGGCATCGGTGTTGCGAACCCCGAGTTGACCCGTCAGTGACAGGCTCGGGAACAGATCCGCCACCGACACGCCAATGTTGGCAGTCTGCACATGCAGATTGGCTTCCGCCTGGCGAATATCCGGACGTCGTCGCGCCAGCGTGGATGGAATCCCCACCGCCACCATTTTCGGCAACGCCGGTAACGCTTTACTGCTCATCAGCTCGTTATCCAGTGCGCCCGGCGTTTTGCCCAGCAATACCGCTAAACCATTCATGGCCTGACGTTCCTGCGACTGATAGCCCGGCAATTGCGCGTTCAGCGAGGCAAGTTGTGCGCGCGCATTTTCCACATCGGTGAGCGGCGCCATGCCGTTACGCTGCTGGCTTTGCGTCAGTTCCCAGGTTTGCTGCGCCACATCGATTTGCTGCTGCAGCGTATTGAGTACCGCTTGCGCGCCGCGCAATTGCAGATAGGCACGTGCCACTTCTGCTTCGAGTGACACCAGCGCATCATTGCGTTGTTCGATGGCAGCCTGCTGCTGCGCATCTGCGGCTTCCATCTGACGGCGCACTTTGCCCCACAGATCCAGCTCCCAGCTGGCGTCAAAGCTGCCTTGATAAAGGGTGACAGAATGATCGAGGCCGTTCAGTTGATTGGCGACGTCACTGTCCACCTGATCGTAAACTCCGTTGGATTTCAGTATGCCTTTTAGGCCCAACTGCTGACGTGTGACTTTAGCCGAGCCATTGAGTGACGGAAAAAGCCCGCCGCGCGCCTGCGCCAGTTGCTCACGCGCGCCAGCAATGCGCAACACCGACTGCTGCAGGGATAAGTTACCGGCAATGGCGCGTTCAATCAGGCTATCCAGTTGTGGATCATTAAAGCTGTTCCACCACAGCGGGTTGGGGGCCGCCGATTGCGGTTTTGAGGCTTCTTGCGACGGCAAATCGCGAAAGCTGCCCGGCGTCTGCGCATGGGGTGGCTGATAATCAGGGCCCACAGCGCAACCCGCCAGAAGCAGAGACAGCGCCAGCAAACTCAAGCGCGGAGAGGTGATCATCTTAGTGTGCTCCTGCACTGCCTTCGCTCTTGATCGGCGAAAGCAACCAACAAAATGGAATCAACAGCAAGGCCACAATACTCAGGCCCATAAATACGTCGATGTACGCCAGGATTCGCGCCTGTGCAATCATCTCTTTGTACAGCTGACCCGTCGCCAGCGTCAGGGGATCGCCCACCGCAGACGTAAAGTCGCGAATCGACTGCGCCCAATGCTGCAAAGTGAGATTGAACGGCTCGTTGAGCGGCGTCATGTTATGCACCATACTCGCCGACCGCGCCTGCATACGCTCAGTGATCCCCGCCGTTGCCAGTGAAATACCGATCGATCCCGCCACATTACGGAACATGGTAAACAATGCCGATGCATCCGCATTGAGCCGTTGCGGCACCGTAATAAAAGCAATGGTCGTCAGCGGCACAAACAGGAAACCCAGCCCTATCGATTGCGCACTGCGCATTAATACCAGGGTGGTAAAATCAACATTCGGCGTCAAGGTCGTGGAATAGAAGAAGGCGCTGGCGAGGCAGGTAAAACCGAAAGCAATGATGTAGCGTGTTTGCACAATCGGCATCAGCTTCAGCACCAGCGGAATGGTCAGGACGATCAATATCGCACCGGGCGAGAGCACCAGCCCCGACCAGGTCGCGGTATAGCCCAGATCCTGCTGCGCCAGTTGTGGAAGTACCACCGAACTGCCGTACAGAATCATCGCCATGCCTGCCATCAGCAAACCGGCCACCCAAAAGTTACGATCTTTCATGACCGTGATATCTACCACGGGTTTACGCGCATACAGCAGCCAGTAGACGGCGCCGACAATGCCGATCACCGCCAGCATGCAAAACAGGCGAATAAAGTGCGAGGCGAACCAGTCTTCATCTTCACCACGGTCAAGGAACACCTGCAAACAGCCGAGTCCAAGGGTGATCAAGCTGATACCGATGTAATCGATTTTCAGCTTGCCCTTCGCCCATTTACGCTCCCAAGGTGGATCTTCCAGCAGTTGATAGATCGCCAGCACCGTTAAAATTCCGACCGGGATGTTAATGAAGAACACCCAGCGCCAGCTGTAGTTATCCGTGATCCAGCCGCCGAGTGTTGGGCCGATCACTGGCGCAACGATAATCGCAATCGAGGAGAGGCCAAAAGCTTTGCCACGATCTTCCGCTTTAAAGTAATCGAGGAGCACCGATTGCTGCACCGGCTGCAAACCGCCGCCGAAAAAACCCTGCAACACGCGGAACAGAATGATTTGCCATAGCTCAGTGGCGATACCGCACAGGAACGAGCAGATGGTGAACATGACAATACAGATCAGGAAGAACTGTTTACGCCCAAACAAGCGGCTAAAGAAGGCGGAAATGGGCAACACAATGCCGTTAGCCACCAGATAGGAAGTCAGCACCCAGGTGGATTCGTCGTAACTGGAAGAGAGTGAGCCGGCAATGTGCGGTAGCGCCACGTTAACGATGGTGGTGTCGAGGATCTCCATAAACACCGCCAGCGTCACCGTAATGGCGACCAGCCAGGGATTGCTGGCCGGACGCCAGCTTTCGCTCGCACTCATTCGACGGTGACCTTCGGCTCAACCGACAGGCCCAGTGGCAACGGATGATTCGGATCCAATCCTTTATCGATGACGATTTTCACCGGCACGCGCTGCACAATTTTCACGTAGTTACCGGTGGCGTTTTCAGCCGGGAAGGTGGAGAAACGCGAGCCGGACCCCATCTGCACGCTATCAACGTGCCCTTCCAGCTTCATATCTGGCCAGGCGTCGATACTGATATCCACTTTGTCGCCGGGATTCATCCGCGCCAGTTGGGACTCTTTGAAGTTGGCATTGATCCAGATATCAGGCGACACCAGTGAAAACAGTGCCGTGCCAGCCTGTACCAGCGTGCCGACCTGCACGTTGCGCTTGGTGACAAAGCCATCGTAGGGGGCGCGCACTTGGGTATAAGAGAGATTCAGTTCGGCGGTATTGAGCTGAGCCTGCGCCTGCTCAACCTGCTGCTGACGCGCTTCTACGTTGGTTTCCTGCTGACGAATCTGCAATTGCACCTGCGAAGCCACTTCGACCTGCGCTTTGGCGCTTTGCAGTTGTGCTTCAGCGGATCGCAGCTGCGCGGCTGCGGTATCGATGTTGCGTTGTGACGTCGCGCGCGGATCCACGCCGCGCTGACGACGATAGTCCGCCTGCGCATTCAAAAGATTGGCCTGCGCTTTGGCTTGATCGGCTAACGCCTGATCGCGCTGCGCAGGATACTGCACGCGTGACAGCGCTAACTGTGCCTGCGCCTGATGCAGTTGCGCCTGAGCCAGGCCAAGCTGGGCTTTAGCCTGATCGCGTTGGGCACTGGTATCGCGTGGGTCGATCTCCACCAGCAAATCGCCCTGCTTCACCCGCTGGTTATCTTTAACCAGCAGTTTCACCACATAACCGGCCGCTTTCGGTGCGATGGTCACGGCATCACCTTCGGTAAAGGCATCATCCGTGGTTTCAATGTTGCGTGTGGTAAACCAGAACCACAGGCCCACTAACAGCATGATCACAACCACGATGGCGAGAATGACCAGTGGCTTTTTGCCGGGGCGTTTACGTTGTGGTTCGTTATTGTCTTGACTGGAGTCTGAAGCGTGCTGCGCATCCTGCTGGTCGCGTGCGGGCGGCTGATTGTGGTTATCACTCATAGGTTATCATCGCTGGCTGTGATCCCGATCCACGGGCAAAAACGGTCAACTTAACCTTAGATCGAAAATTGACAAATGCCAGTACAACTTTACACAAGCCAACAATCAACGCATTTTCTGCCACTGCGTGCGATAACGCGCTGAATAATCAGCGCGTCAACTCATCGGGCAGAACAAAATGGCAGGCTTAGTGTAGCCAGCGCAACAGCAACCAGCCACACAGCATCGACCACGCCAGCATGGGTAAAGAAAACAGGTGAAAGCGCCACCAGACTTTGCTGTCCTGCGCCATACGCAGCGCAATCAGGTTAGCCAGTGAACCCGGCAATAAGCCGAATCCGCCAATGTTGACGGCCCAGGCGAGCACCTCTGAAGGCGGCACTTTTTGCAGCAATAGGATGGTGGCTGGCACATTACTGATCACCTGTGAAAGACCGATCGCCAGCAAATACAAACCGCCATCACTCAACTGGCTTATCGCGGCGAAATGCGGTTGTAGCAGGGGAAGATGCATCAGTAAAAACACATCGATGAACATCGCGACAAATACCAGCAACAAGCTCCAGTCAATACTGATCAATACGCTGCGCGCCATGATCAGGAAGCAGCCTGCCACCAATAACAGTGCCCATCCGGTCATTTTCAGTTCTAAAGCCACAATAAACACCAGATACAGCAGCACACTAATGATAAACAACGGTTTTTGCCATTGATGCGCTTCGCTTTTCGCATGCTTCTGGATGGTTCGTTTGGGAAAACTCCACCAGGTGAGTGCCATCAGGCTGATCATTAATACTGCAGCCAGCGGCGCCATCTGCAGGATAAATCCCGGTACGCTGAGCGTACCGTGGCTCCATAACAGAATATTTTGCGGATTGCCCACCGGGGTCAACAGCGATCCGGCATTCACCGCCAGCGCTTCAAAAATGATCAGTCGGGAAATCGGCAGACGTGAGAATTTGCGCAGCGTCAGCGTCAGCGGCACCAGAATAAAAAGTGCCACATCGTTGGTGAGAAAAGTGGAAAGCAGCGCCGCAGCACAGACCATAAACAGCGCCAGCGTGCGCTCATGTTGAAAGCGCTGTACCAGACGTGCGCCGAGCACATCAAAATAGCCGCTGTTTTCCAGCCCTTTGGTCAACATCAATAGCCCGGTGAGCGTCATGATAGTGTGCCAGTCAACGGCGGCAGGCAATTGCGACCAACGATACTCCGCCAGTGGCAATAAAATCACACCCAACAGCAACAGCAAATGCAAAATACGATCACGCATTAAGGAACGCAGCACGATGGGCATGATGGCGGAAGGCCTTGTAGGTTAGCGGCTCTCGTAAAACTTCTGGAAGACGGCGAGGGTTTCATCACTGACGTGATGCTCCAGGCCTTCAGAATCCCGGCGGGCAGTTTCCGGGCTGACACCTAACGCCAGCAGGAAAGTTTCAACAATATGGTGACGTACGCGGCTCGCTTCAGCCAGCTTTTCACCTTCAGGCGTCAGAAACACACCGCGATAAGGAACCTGTTCCACCAGACCGGTGGTGCCTAAACGCTTCAACATTTTTGCCACGGTGGGCTGTGAAACGCCGAGGCGCGCGGCCATATCGACCTGGCGGGCTTCACCAAATTCACGAATCAAATCAGAGATTAACTCTACGTAGTCATCAATAAGTTCACGTCGATGCGCTTCGCGCACCTGGCGAAATCCTTCGACATGCTCCTCTATATCTTTAAGCGGCCCCTGGGGCGTATTGGTGGCGCTCTTTGCACGACGACTCATTCAGCTTCCTCTTTATTATCTGCCGCACTTTACCTGCGGTGCGGGCCTGGCTGCGCTCATTGTAAACCAGGCACAAATAAGCACAAATTTTTCCTAAATAGTGTTGGCTAAAGAGTATAGCCAGTGCTATCTTTGTTCGTAATGTAAGCGAATAGCTTATTTAGGAGGCAACGATGAACGCACCCTATCTGCTGCTACTCCTTTTCCTGCTTTTTATCGCAGGTTTGTGCTTACTGTTACGTCGTTATTCATTCGGGAGGTGAACATGACCACCATGAAAAACTGCCTCGACTGTGGCAAATGCTTCCAGGTTGAGCAAAGCAAACCGGCTTTTGAGCTGAAATCGCTGCTGTGCCTGTTTAAACGCTCGCCTTTTGCCCTGCGTCTGATGCTGATTGAAAAGCTGACCGGCAAACAGCTGACCGAGCGCCCTTGCCCCAATCTCATCTGGCGCGGCTGATTCATCCATAAATTCCTTCTCAGGATCCGTTTTCTCGGCGGATCCTTTGCACGATCTCACATTTTGTTACCTTTTTAGTCCCACTCTTTCTATTGTTATTGAACGAATTTCCGATCCCTGCGCTCACTGGGGCTGAATCGCTTCAGGCACTGACATAACTTTACCTTCAACGACGTCTAAACAATTAGGCTGCTAACATTTAGCTTGCAACCTATTGTGACGTCTGATTAATCTCCTCATAACAAAAAATTACATACTTATAACAAAATCAACCCAGGGTGGGTTTTTCGTAAGGAAGATTAGCAATGTCACTTAAAAAGCCTGAAGAGCAACCATCGGGCAGGAGACGATTTTTACAAAAATCGCTCTCGCTCATTCCCCTCGCCGCCGCAGCCAGTACCGGTGTGGTGTCACTCTCCTCCCCCGCTGCCGACAAGCCGCAAGGCGTGTTATCCGACTATGTTCCCGCTTACTTCAACGATAAAGAGTGGAAATTTCTGCTCGCCGCGCTGGATCGCCTGATCCCTGCCGATGCCAACGGTCCTGGCGCCGTCAGTGAAGGTGTACAGGTGTTTATCGATAAGCAGATGGAATTGCCCTACGGCTATGGTCGCTTGTGGTACATGCAAGGCCCGTTCGCCGATTCGATTCCGGAAATGGGTTACCAATCCCATCTGGTGCCACGCGATACCTATCGGTTAGGCATCGCCTTAGCTGACCAGCACTGTCAGCAGCAGTACCAAAAAGATTTTTATCAACTGGAAACGGCGCAACAGGAAGAGGTTTTGCGTGCGCTGGAAGCCGACAAACTGCGTAACGATGCCATTCACGGTAAGCAGTTTTTCGAGCAACTGCTGGAAAACGCCAAAGAAGGCTATCTCGCCGACCCGATTCACGGCGGTAACCAGACGCTGGCTTCGTGGAAGATGATCGGTTTTCCCGGCGCTCGCGCGGATTTTGTCGATACCGTGCAGCAGCCTAATAAACCCTATCCCCTCGGCCCAGTCAGTATTTCCAGCAAAAGGAGCGTGTAATGGCGGCAGTAAAAAAAGCGCCCGTCGATGTGGTCATCGTCGGGTTCGGGTGGACCGGTTCGCTCATGGCGATGGAACTGGCCAGTTCTGGTTTGAATATTGTGGCACTGGAGCGCGGCGAAAATCGCGATACCTACCCCGACTTCTCCTATCCGCGTATTGCCGATGAACTGACTTACGGCATTCGTTTAAAACTGTTCCAAAACGCCTCGAAAGAGACCGTGACGGTTCGTCACACTACGCAGGAAACCGCGCTGCCATATCGTCGCTTCGGTTCCTTCCTGCCCGGTGATGGTGTGGGCGGTGCCGGTACCCACTGGAACGGTCAGCTGTGGCGTCCGCTGGAAGCTGATTTAAAAATGCGCAGCACAGTCATCGAAAAATACGGTGCTGACTTCATTCCTAAAGACATGACGGTGCAGGATTACCCCTTCTCTTATGCCGAGATGGAGCCCTATTTCGATAAGTTTGAGAAAATTTGCGGCGCGGCCGGTCAGGTCGGTAACCTCAACGGTGAAACCGTCGAAGGCGGTAACCCGTTCGAATCTCCGCGTAAAAATGGCTATCCCACCAAACCGTTAAAAACGCTGTATGCTGGCGAATTATTCTCTAAAGCCGCAAAGCAACTGGGCTATCACCCCTTTGAGTGCCCTGCAGCCAACACCACCGAACCCTGGACCAACCCTTACAACGTGCAACTTGGCGTGTGTAACTACTGCGGTTATTGCGAACGCTTCGGCTGTTTCAACTACTCCAAAGGCTCACCGCAGAGCTGTGTTATCCCTGCTCTGAAGCCGTTTAGTAACTTTGAGTTGCGCACGCAGGCGCACGTGATTCGTGTTAATACCGACAGCAGCGGTAAAAAAGCCACTGGCGTCACCTATATCGATGCGCAAGGTAATGAAGTCGAGCAACCGGCTGACCTGGTGATCCTCAGTGCCTTCCAGTTGCACAATGTGCGCTTACTGCTGTTGTCAAAAATCGGTAAGCCATACGATCCACAAACCGGTGACGGCGTGGTGGGCAGAAACTATGCCTATCAGATGACCGGCGGTATCAAGCTGTTCTATGACAACGACAATTGGTTCAATCCATTTGCCGCCACGGGTGCCACCTCCACCGTTATCGATGATTTCAATGCGGAAAACTTCGATCACAGCAAAGTCGGCTTTGTTGGCGGTGCCACCATTTCTGCGGCCTTCTCCGGTGGACGTCCCATCCAGCAGATGGGCATCCCTAAAGATGCGCCGCGTTGGGGTTCCGGCTGGAAACAGGCCATCAAAGATAATTATCTGCACAACATGAACGTCGGCTCGTCGGGTTCGGTGATGCCATATAAGCAGTGCTACCTCGACCTTGATCCTACGTACCGTGATATCTACGGCCAACCGTTGCTGCGTATGACCTTTGACTGGCAGCAGAATGAACTGAAGATGACCAACTTCATCAAAGATAAGGCCGAGGAGATCGTCAAGGTGATGAATCCTAAGCACTATGAAGTGGGCTTCAAAACGCTCAACAGCCATTACGATGTCCGCCCTTACCAATCAACGCACACCACCGGTGGTGCAGTGATGGGCGACGATCCGCGTACCAGCGTGGTGAATAAGTTCCTGCAAAGCTGGGATGTACCGAACGTATTCGTTACGGGCGCATGCTGCTTCCCGCAAAACCTGGCATACAACCCAACCGGGATTGTCTGTGCCACCGCATTATTCGCGGCGGATGCGATTCGCAACCGCTATCTGGCTAACCCTGGTCCGCTGGTTCAGGCCTGATAAGGAGCGTTATAGTGAAATTATCCGCACTCTTTTTCGCTCTCAGCGGCGCACTGATCAGCCACGCCGCATCGGCCGCGACCGATGCCTCGGTTAAGCAAGGCGAGTATCTGGCCAAAGCGGGCGATTGTGCCGCATGCCATACCGCAGCAGGCGGGCAACCTTTCGCCGGTGGGCTCAAAATGAGCACGCCGATTGGTGCCATATACTCCACCAACATCACGCCAGATAAAACGCACGGCATTGGCGACTACAGCTACGACGACTTCGTCAAAGCGGTACGTGGCGGTGTAGCGAAAGATGGCAGCTCGCTCTACCCCGCCATGCCGTTCCCGTCGTATGCCAAAATCAGCGACAGCGATATGCACGCGTTGTATGACTACTTTATGCAGGGTGTGAAACCGGTGAGTCAGGAGAATCGCAAAAGTGATATCCCCTGGCCGCTCAGCATGCGTTGGCCGCTGGCGTTTTGGCGCTGGACCTTTGCCGATGACAGCACTTACGCTCCTGTAGCCGGCCAATCGGCACAGTGGCAGCGCGGTGCTTATCTGGTGCAGGGGCTTGGTCACTGTGGCTCATGCCATACGCCTCGTGGCATCGGCTTCCAGGAGAAAGCCATGGATCAGAACAGCAAAGGCTATCTGACCGGCGGCACACTGGAAGGCTGGCATGCGCCAGATCTGACCGCCAGCCCGGCAGCGGGTTTGGGCAGTTGGTCTGAGCAAGATATCGCCACCTTCCTGAGAACCGGCGCGAATAAGCAAGGCGCTGCCTTTGGTTCGATGACGGATGTGATCGCGCACAGTACCCAGTATCTCAGTGATGAAGATCTGAATGCGATTGCCGTTTATCTGAAGTCTTTACCGGCTGCGGATAACACCGCTGCACCACAGGCCAGCGATGCGACGTCGCAAGCGCTGTTCAAAGGGGATGTCAGCCAGCCAGGCGCGCAGGTGTACGTGGATAACTGCGCTGCCTGCCATCGTACGGACGGTAAAGGCTATGCCAGTACCTTCCCGGCGCTGGCACACAATCCGGCCTTGTTGAGTGAAGACCCGTCATCAGTAATCAGTGTGATTCTGAAAGGCGGCCAGCGTGCGATTACGCAACAGGCGCGGACCGGTTTTACCATGCCAGATTTCGCCTGGCGCCTGGATGATCAGCAGGTCGCTGATGTCGCTAACTTTATTCGCAATGGATGGGGTAACAAAGCGGCACCGGTAACGGCCGATCAGGTGAAGAAGATCCGCGCCACGCTTCCTCCCGCCCCGCAAAAGTAAGCATAAAAAAACGGCCCGTAAAGGGCCGTTTCTTGAGGAACTCTGGTCTAAGCAAAAACTTAGAAGCTGTAGCCTACGCCAGCAATCCAGGTGCCTACGTCTACGCTACGGATACGGCTCTGCTCGTAACCCACGTCAACAGCAACGTTCTGGATTGGGTTGAACTGCATGCCTGCGCCGTAGGAGAAACCGTAATCGCTGGTGTCAGATTTAGACTGTGCAGCAGCGTCATTCGCCTGGTATTTACCGTAACCGATACCGACCACGCCGTAGATGCTTGCCCAGTCGTTCAGACGGTAAGCAGGACCACCGGTGATGCCGTAGTACTGGCCTTTGTTGTAAACGCCAGCGTCAGTGCGGTCTTTCTCGGTGTAGGTGAAAGAACCGATCCAACCCAGTGGGTTAGTACCATCTTCGTAACGGTATTTCAGGTTGAAGCCGTTTGCTTTGTTAGCAACGCCCTGATAATCGCTCTGCGCGTAACCAGCAGAAACGGTGCTCTGCGCCATGGCTGAACCTGCTGAAACTGCCAGTACACAAGCCAGTGCTGAAAGACATGCAATTTTTTTCATAAACCACCTCAAATGTGAATATACTTCTCTCCTGACAACGCTGAAAATATAACAAAAATTAGCAAGAAACTCTGCCCGCTATTTGTTGTCTAAGAGATTGTTTGGTGTAACAGAAAGTTAATGAAGTTTCCTATGTCATTCATTTTACTTATAAAAAGCATCATCTTTCTGCAACAATATTTCGGACAACAAATAATGCGTTTAAGGATATTCCTAAACTAACCTGACATTTCTTTACTTAAATGGCCCGAAAAACGGTTATTTTCCAGGCTGTCACCGCATTTATTTTCCCTCTTACACGCCTCCTTATTTCCTGAAGATTCCTTTACACTGACGTTTTGTTGCTGTGTTGTTAATCACTACAGGATTGAATTACAGGATGTCTACGCCTCTGACGAACACCAAAATGGTCCCGGTTTTGTTCCCGATTGCCGTGCTACTGATTGCTATGCTCTCGCTCCAGGGCGGTGCTTCACTGGCAAAATCGCTGTTCCCCAGCGTGGGGGCGCCGGGCATCACCGCACTGCGCCTCGGATTGGGCACCCTGATTTTGTGTGTCATCTTTAAGCCGTGGCGTTTACGATTTACCTCTGCACAGCGCAAACCGCTATTGATGTACGGTCTGGCGCTGGGTTGTATGAACTATCTCTTCTATTTATCCATTCGCACCGTGCCGCTGGGCGTTGCCGTTGGCCTGGAGTTTCTCGGCCCCTTAACCCTGGCATTGGCCGGTGCGCGACGTCCCCTCGATTTCCTCTGGGTGCTGCTGGCGGTCACCGGTTTGTGGTTTCTGCTGCCGATTGGTGATGGCATCAGCCATATCGATCCGCTGGGTGCGCTGTTAGCCGTGGGAGCCGGTGCCTGTTGGGCGGTCTATATCCTGGCGGGGCAACGCGCCGGTGCGGAGCATGGCCCAGCAACCGTTGCCATGGGATCGGTGATTGCTTCGGTGATCTTTGTTCCTCTTGGATTAACCTTTGCGGCACCCGGCATCTGGCACTGGGAAATTCTGCCCCTGGCGCTGATTATCGCCCTGCTCTCCAGTGCCATTCCCTATTCACTGGAGATGATGGCCCTGACCCGTCTGCCCGCTCGCATTTTTGGCACGCTGATGAGCCTGGAACCCGCGATGGCAGCGCTTTCCGGGATGTTGTTCCTCGGGGAATTACTGACGCTGAAGCAGTGGGTTGCGCTGCTGGCCATTATTGCCGCTTCGGCGGGATCGACCCTCACCATGAAACAGAAGAGTGCCAAAATAAGCGAAGTGGATATTAATAATCCGCTATAAATAATGCCAAATTCAGCCTGTTAAGCTGCAGGCTGAATATATAAGCATTCTCATTCCCATTTTTTTCATCGCAAGCTCCCTCTTTGTTATTATTTTGCAACATCATTGATAAATAATTAACACGGGTCATAATTACCTGTTATATAAGACAAATAAAATAAACGCTCAATTCCCGCACAACATTAAGGTTTATCTATTCCTGTCATCGGTTTAAACAATCCGGCATAGCCAAAAACTGCTGCTATACTTATTCCGTGCTTGATTAGGACAACCATCAATTAGAGGATATTAATGATGAGTACCGCAAAACTGGTTAAAACTAAATCGTCTGATCTCATTTACACCCGTAATGATGTTGCTGATAGCGATAAGAAAGCGACCATCGAGGTGCTCAACCGTCTGGTAGTGGA
>Ga0157363_1001566_pt1 | contig 19185 bp, 17 predicted proteins | sample AttsexASBM1_FD_111477 | JGI IMG/M metagenome (GOLD analysis project Ga0157363, IMG submission 111477) | Fungus gardens microbial communities from leaf cutter ant in Ribeirão Preto, State of São Paulo, Brazil - Atta sexdens ASBM1 | ecosystem: Host-associated > Fungi > Mycelium > Unclassified ... | reverse complement strand
TGTTATGGGTATGCGGACACTAACAATTTTTATTTTTCTTTTATTTCATTTTCTTTTATTTTTTCTGATTTTACTTTTCTTTTTCTTTACTTTATTTTCTTGAAAAGACAATGAAGAAGGCACGTGACAAGGAAGTCACATGACAGGTCACATGATGTGATGTCACAAGCCTAGAACATGGTGGAATAGTCTGGAAGATGATGTCAGAGTACATGGAGTACACATAGTGGCCTTGAGTAAGAAGTGAGGCAGACATGAGGATGGAGCATGGACTATAGGGCAGGGTTAAATAGTAGTAGCACGGACCAGGAGACATTTGTATAAATAGGACTCTAATTAAGAAGAGGCTCCTTGTCGAGTTCTCTTGTGAATTTCCCACATTATATCCTTCTTTGAGATTTACTGCCCTATGCTATCATTTATCACTGGATAAGTGGTCGTCACAACAATACAACCTTCTAAGTTTCCTATGGCTATACTAGTATTCTTTATTAAGAAAAAGGACAGCTCTCTTAAATTAGTATAAAACTATAGGATTCTTAATATGATTATTATTAAGAATAAGTATTCGCTCCCTTTGATCTCTGAGTTGGTCACTAAACTCCAGGAAGCTTATTACTTCACTAAGCTCAATATCTGTTAGAAATTTAACAATGTCTACATCAAGTCTAGCAACAAGTAAAAGACAGCCTTCTATACAAACCATAGACTTTTTTGACCTCTGGTAATGTTCTTTGATATGACTAATAACCCTACTATGTTCCAGACCATGATGAATAACATCTTCTAGAATATTATTGTAGAAGGTATCATGATAGCATATCTAGGCAACATTTTGATCTTTATCTAGATATAGAAATGCAAGTTTGACAAGTAGCACATTAAGTATCTAGATCTAGTTATTTTGGAAGATCAAGTTGAAATAGACTTTGTAAAGGTTTGAAACTAGTCTGCTCTATAGAATCATATAGAACTTTAAGTCTTCTTGGAGTTAACCAACTTCTAACAGCATTTTATTTGAGGATGCCTGTTCTCTTAGGATTTTTCTAGAGCTTCACAAACTTTGTACTAATACCATAGACTTATGACTAGTTTTTCTAACAGTTATGAGTTGTCTCAACTTGTAATTGTTCCAACAGTAGGAACTTGACTCTTACTTAAGGACCATGTACTATACAGTCTGCTTTGTAAGAGTTGCAAATAATAGACTTGGTTTCATTTTAATTTTAATTTAATTTATCTTTTTATTTTTATTATGTAGACTTGGCTAAAAGGGTGTGATATGATAGTCACAAGTGTCACAAAGCATGATATAAATGTGACATTTGTCACAGTCACATATCACATGTCATAGAGAAATACATAGAAGATTCTAGAAGAAAAGATATTATATAGTATAGTTATAGCAAGTTGATTTTATAGATAGCATATGTGATTTAGAATAGGTTATATATAGTGTACATACAGATTAAGGTCTGTAATATATAAGATAAATAACTCTGTACTAAAAACTCTATCAAGTTCTTTTGTGTTAATTCTAATATAAGATTTATTCTTTTGTCTAGTTCTCTCATCATCCTCAGCATGTAGTTATCATAATCCATTGCTACAACATTTCATAGCCAGACTCTAGAGAAATAGATAGCTGGCTACTAGAAAGCTAATTATTAACAGTAAAAACTAAACCTTGGCCTAAACTTACATATTTCTTATTGTTTAGTAGTATACTTGTATTTTTTCAGTAAAAGCATTTTGCTGCAGACATATTATAAATATACAAAAGAATGATATTGTTTATTAAGAAAGCATTTAGATGCCATTGCTACTTCTCTCCAGAAATTGGGGTCTTGTTCTCCTCTTGATTGAAGTGATTAGTAATGCAGTGGTAGTTGGAAGATTCTTGTCTGAGTAGGAGACTTGACAAACTTCATATACTTGAGAAGATTGTTGATTTCCTTGTCTATAAAACTTGAACTCTTTGTTGATGATAATGTTGAGCTATAAACCTCATATGGTTTGATTAAAATAACTTCTTCTTTTTTAATCCTTTCTTCTTTTCTCTTCATTTCTTTGTCTTTGTATAATTCTTGGATCTCCTAAATATTGCTGTCCACATATGTGTTTCCCTTTCCTTTATATGCATCCAATTCTAGCATTCATTGAATTTGAAATACTCAGTCCTTCATATTGCTTTGAATTAGATATTGTAAATCTTCTGATATCCCTGTGATATTTATTGCATTGGTAACTCAATTCTTGATACTAGCTTTCAATATTGAATCTTTCATCTTTGTGGTTGTTATATTGGTTTCTGCTACAATCTTCAACATATCCTTGATTTGTTTTTGCACATCAATTATTATCTCTAGTCCCTTCAATGTTTTGTAATATAGTCTCATCCAATCATTCCTTTCTGCTTTCATTATCTTGGCTTTGTCCATGTTGTTTAACTTCTTGGAGATGTAGGGGTTTGGAGAAGTGGGTGCAGTAGTATAGTTGTTGTTGTTGGTGATCTGAAAAGACATTTGCATTTGGAAGTTTGAGTGAATATTTTGAACTGTCAAAATGGGATTTTACCCCCTCTCTTTATAAGTTTTGACTCAAACACCTTGTCCAATAATCTTCTATCACCTCCTTTGCATAAAGCAACCCCAACTCTACAATCTATTGATTATGTTCATCTCCATAACTTTTCCAATATATGAGATATTGTGTTCCTTTACCTTGTTTCCTATGCTTCTTCAACTTCATATTCTTTCTCATTGATAATGATTGGCAGTAGTACTGGTTCCTCATGTTGACTCTTGAACTTTGGTTCTATACATCATGTCAGGAGGTCTTCATTGAACATATTATGAATAGCCTATCCTTCTGGAAGTTCCAGTTGAAATACTCTTGAACAAATATTCTTTGAGATTCTAAAAGGTCCATATCATTTTTGGTCCAACTTCTTTGAGGATTGGTTCAATTGGATATTCTTGTTCTCCAACCACATGTTTTCCCCAACCTTCAACCCTTGAGGATTTTGTCTTTTTTTGTCAAACTACTTTTTCATATTCTTTTGTGCTTCTTCCATTGACTTTGTGGCCTGCTCCCAGCTCTTCTGTAACTCTGCGAGGAATTCTTCTAATCTTGAAAACTCTGTTTGTACCACAAGGTCACTCTTTTATGGGTGTCTTCTAAAGTTTAGTTCAAATGGAATCCTTTCTGTTGCTGCATGTATTTTGTCATTATACTGGAATTTCACAGCAGCTAACCATTCCATCTAGTTGTCCTGCTGGTAGTTAACATAATATCACAAGAATGTCCCTATTTCCTGGTTCATCCATTCCATTTGACTATCCGTCTGAGGATGATATACTATTGACAGTTGCCTTGTGGTTTCCAGTGCTCTTATGAATTCTTCTATGAATTTAGATACAAATTGTGGATCTTAGTCACTGAGAATCTCCCTTGAAACTCCATGTAGTTTCCAGATATTGTCTCTGTAGATCTTGGCTATTCCTTCTGAGGATATGCTCATTGTTGTTACCTTTAGTCTGATCATTTTTATAAATCAGTCTACAATGACCACTATAGTGTCCATTCTATTAGACCTAGGTAAAGATCCAATGATGTTGATGCTAATTTCTTGCCATGGTTCTTGAGGTATTTCTAATGGATGTAGTTCTCCTGATTTTCTTTGATGCTAGATTTTATTTTGCTGATACTTGAAACAACCTTGCATGTATTTCTTAACATTCTCTTTTAAACCTGGCCACCAGTAATTTATTTTGAGCAACTCTAACATCCTTTGTTGTCCTGGATGTTCCACATCTACCACATTGTGGTTCTCCCATAGTATTTTCCTCTTGAGCCTCTTGTTGTTTGGAACATATATCCTTCCTTCCATATAGACTATTCCATCTTGTTCCCATGACAGTCCATCTTCTTTCTTCAACACCTGTTGTATTTCCTTTTTCCTAGTGTTGTTTCTGTGTATTTCTTTCAGTATGTCCAGATTATCCACTATTGTCTGGTTCCTCTTCAACATCATTACTTCCACTATGGTTCTTCTTCTTGTCCATAACTCCTCCTTGAGTATTTGGACATCCTTGTTATTGTTCTCCATATCTACTTGATCCTTCCTTGATAAGATATCCACCTTTGTATTTGTCTTTCCCAGAATATGTCGTAATGTGAAATCATAGTCCTGCAGTTTCAAGTACCATCTAGCCTGTTATCCATTTAATTTGTAAGGTTCCCTGAAATATTTCAGGTTCTCATGGTCTGTCCAGATTTTGAAAGGTTCCATTGTATCTAACAGATATTGTCTCCATTTTATTAAGGCTTCCACAATTGCCAGTAGTTCCTTGTCATAGATTTCATAATTCCTTTCTGCTGGTTGCATTGTTCTTGATAAAAATGCTATCCATTTCCACTTTCCTTCTTGTTCTTGCCTTCTTGTTCTTGGAATAGTACTCCTCCTATTGCATGTTTTGAAGTGTCTGTTTCCACTCTGAATTTTCCTTCCCTCTTTGGAAGAGAGAGTACCAGTTAACTCATTATTTTGTCTTTAAGTTTTTCAAATGTCTATTGGTGTTCTTCTTTCCATTCCCATTCTTTCTTCTCTTTCAACTCATTTAATAGCTTTGCTGTGTGGCTGAAATTCTGGATGAATCACCTGTAGAAGTTTGCAAATCCAAGGAAACTTTCTACTTCTTTGGTTTTCATTGGTGTCTTCCATTTTTTTACAGTCTTGATCTTTTCCTGTTCCATTTTGACCTGTTCTTTTCCAACTATAACCCCTAAAATTGGAATATCTTCCATGTCAAAATCACATTTTGACTATTTGAAACATAAGTTGTGTTTTTCTGCTATCTTTAGGAATCAAATTGTTCTTTCTTCTAATTCTTCTTTTGTCTTGGCTGGTATGACAAAGTCATCCATGTAGTTTGCTAGTACTCCCTCATGGAGTAATTCCCTGAATATACTGTTCATCATTCTTTGAAATGTTCCCATTGAGTTGCATAGTCCAAAATACATGACTTGTAGTTCAAATAGTTCTTTGTTTGTCAAGAAGGCAGCTTTTCATTCATCTCCTTCTTTGATCTGTATGTTGTTATACTCCCAGATAAGGTCAAGCTTGTTGAAGAATTTTGCCTTCTTTAATTTGTTTATCACTTCTCCAATTAGAGGTAGTAGTGTCTTGTTTTTTATTGTAATCTGGTTGAGCTTCCTATAATCTTGAACAAATTGTAGTGAGCTGTCTTTCTTTGGAATGTAGAAACAGAGCACTATATATCGTGATTTCAATTCCACTATCAGTCCTGCCTTGAGCTGTTCATCTAGCCACTGATTTAGAGCTTCTTCTTCTTTTAACATCATTGTGTAGGCCTTTACATTCAATTCTCATGGTGCCTTGTCCATTAAGTTGATTTCATAGTTCTATTTATGTCTCTCTGGTAACTTTTTGAACTTCTTCTTGTTGAATAGATGCATGAAGGGTTGAATATAGTCTGGTAAGTCTTCTGGATTCATCTTGTCTGGTTCCTTTCCAATTTCTCCATTGTCCTGTGTTGTTGTTTCCATTATCTATGTTCTTCTAGTCTTAAATTCTATGTCTTGATGTTTCATAGTACAGCTTCCTGGACATCTTGTAAACTTTATCATTCTATTCTTCCAGTTGACTTCTGGGTTGTGTTTAACTAGCCAGTTGTGTCCCAAAAATATATCTGTTCTGTTTAAATCTGTTACTGCAGCTTCTAGCTGTTTCTTGTGTCTATTTATTTTGATTTCTAGTGGTGCCACCTTGGTAATTTCTCCATTCTTTGTTCTGTCTGTGTTGAATACTTTGAATGAGAAGTTTATTAGCCTTGCTTAAATCCTCTTGTTCTTAACCAATTGCTCATCTATTCTTGTGTATGTACACCCAGAGTCCACCAGTGTTTTCATCTTCACTTCTGTTTGCACATTTAATTTCCTCTTTCCTTTGCTGTTTCAGTGATTTGGAATAATATATTTATTCTGGGAATTTACATGGGAAATCTCTTATACTGTGCCTACTCAAGATCATTGCTAAAACCCTACTCATTTTCTTTGTTTTTATCATCTGGTTCTTCCTGAACCTTTCATTTCTTCATCAACTGCGTTCTTCTACAGTCTTTGGCTATATGTCCTTCTTTGTTGCATTTGAAACATCTTCATATTTCTCTTTCTTTCTTCTTTGATTAACATTCCTTTGCTATGTATCTATACTTGTTACAGTTGAAGCACTTCAGCTTCCTATCCTTGAAGTTGTCGTTGGACTTTCCAATGTCTATGGGCTGTTCTCATCCTCCATATATTATTCCTGTGCTCGTCTTATAATTGTTTCATTCTTCTGTGAACTCATATATCTGTCTGACTGATATAATCACCATCTTCCACTTCTTGAGTATATTTGGTGCTGCTATGGGTGGATACTCTAATATCATCTTGATAATATCCTGTCTCACATTCTTCTTCAACAGAAATATGGTGTGTAACTCATCTGTATCAGCCTTTATGGCTAGTGCTTCTAATTCAATCATAAAGTCAGCTGTGTTTTGTTTCTTTTGTTTGAAGGACTCTATTCTCCATTCAGCATATACTGTCTTTGTCTTATTGCTGAATGTTGTTTTGATCTCTTTAACAAAATCCTCCCAATCTTGGGTGCCTAGTTCTTCATCTAGCTCATCAAGCTTCTTCTGTGCATGTATGTCTACTACACCTTCTCTGAGACAAGCCAGAATCACTGTGATCCTATTGTCGGTCTCTATAACTCTGTTATTCTTGAGAAATAATTGTATCTCTCTCCACCAGTCTTTAAATTTTGTTCAGTCACAGTCAAACTATCCTGGGTCTAGTACTATGCTCTTCAGCATCACTGCCTGTACATTCTTGTTAATTGTTGCTAGCGCTACTGATATCTCTGTGTCCATTCATTCATAGTTGTCTGAGGCTTCTTCTGTGATCTGCAAAGATCCTAGTTGTTCTGACAGTGCCTCAATATCATTTGTTTTTCTGGAACTTGTTTTAGTTTCTCTTTGTAGTTAACACTACATATGTTTCATCCAACAGATATTCTGCCTAGTTTTGTTCATGGATTCTTTTTACTACACCTCTCTTGTAAGGTGAGTTCATTGATACTTTACCAAATATTACAACCTTAGCTATGAGCTCAGATTGTACTTAGGCAAAGACTTGAGTAAAGACAAGGATAAATTGGAAGTGGTAAAGTATAAGGATACAGGATAGTATCTAAGCTATATATACATGTATGTTATAAGAAAACAAGGTATAGTCCATAAGAAAAATGAGTCATAGAATATGAGAAGAAAGCAAGGTTAGAGCATCTACTACATGAGGTGCTGACTGAGACTACTTCAGCGCAGCTGATCATGTCATCATACTCTAAACCCTTCTTCATGTTGCATCCTTGAGGTATCAATCATAACATAGAAGTCTTCTTCTTAGGAACAATAAGTATAAATTTTCTTAGAATAGTGAATAAAAATTAGTTGATAGTTACATACTGGCATTAGAGCTAGCTTTTGATCTCAGCCAATATTGAGGAGAATGAGTGTTTTCCTCTATATTATTCTTTATCTTATTCTTACTAATTATCAGCTATATTACCAATCATACCATCACCATCACCAATTACCTCATTTATCAATACAATGAATCAAGCACTATAACAACTAGTTTACTAACAAAAAACATTATTGCAAATCTGTAGCAGCATATTGCAGAGCTAGAAATAAGAGTGAATGTAAGAGAAGGAGTAGAAGGACTGGAGTAAGTGGATAGATATAAGGAATATATATAGCTCCTTCATGAATATTCAGTGGAGATCAGGACAAAGCAATAGGATTTACAAATGTCTGCCAGCTGTATATTCAGTTGAAACTAAGACAGAAAAGGAAGAAAGTCAAACCTAGTTGGATATTATCATATGTATAAGAAGAAATAGCAGAAATCTGTTGTGGCAACCACTAGATACAATGTCTAATAATCTCACTAATGAGTAAATCTCAGAGTTGGGATATAATGTGGGAAGTTCACAAGAGAACTTGACAAGGAGTCTCTGCTAAATTAGAGTCCTATATATACAAAACATACTTGGTCCATACTACCAATATTTAACCCTACCCTAATGTCCATGCTTTGTCCTCATTCCTGCCTCATGTTCTTTTCAAGGCCACTATGTGTATTCCATGTGCCCTGATGTCATCTTCCAGACCCTTCCATCATGTTCTAGGCTTGTGATGTCATGTCATGTGACTTCCTTGTCACATGCCTCTTTATCATCCTTCAAAATAAAAAAGAAAAGAAAAAGAAAAGAAAACTCAGAAAAATAAAATAAAATTGTCAGTGTTCAAAGCGTCCTATAACAAAATCTGGAAGGACAATATTTCAGAAGACTGAGCAAAAGAGAAGCAGAGATTTGAGACAGCAAGAAAGTTGCTGACATTGGTGAAAGAAGAATTTAGGTTAATGGATGAAGAAGTAACAAGGATAAGAGAGCTATGGCTTTCTAAATAAGAGGAGAAGATGATAGAATATGTACAAATATTTAAGAAAATAACTAAAGGTAGTGAATATGAAGAAAATATACTTATTGAAGAGGTCAAGAGAAGTTTAAATGAAGTGGTAAGAAGAAGACTGATGGAAAGTAAGCAACTCCCAAGAATAATTGAAAAATATTATAAAATTGCCATAGCTATTGACAGGAATTGAAGGTAGGTGAAGGCAAAATAAAAATTATGAAGACATATGGAACTAGTAGGCAAAGTCAGAGAAGTAATGTGGTAATAAATTGACTAAGACTAAGAGAGAGTATATCATATACACTAAGGTAAGAATTAGATAAAAGAATGTATACTAGAAGATTGAACTAGAACAATAGCAATAGAGTAGTAGGTCCCAGACAGCAGAAGGTGTTTGTAATAGTAGTACCAGTAAGAAACTTCAATGCTATGGAGGTCAACAGATATGCACAAATATTCAAAAAATAACTATGGTACAAGAATTAGGAAGAAGAGTTGGAACAAGCTTTCAAAGAGAAGAAGGATTAGTAATTTCTTAACTATACTCTCATGATATTTTCTGTGCTGAGTAGGATAAATAATAATACATTATTGTCTAGCAAGTAAAAAGAAGCAAGAGATACAAGAAGAATGATCAAATTTCTAAGAAAGGTATGGATGAAAATTAAGCTAGAGAAGCTAGATATATATGAGAAGATAATGGTAAAGCTATTGTCAGACAGTAGATAAACTGTGTTGTTTATAGATACTTGGTTTGCTAAGAAGCAGGAGTTTAAGTTGGTGTTTAATATGGTTCACATCTCAACAGAAGAGATTTATAAATACCTAGAAAATGGATGAAGCATGTTGCTTATCTGTGATTTGCATAACACAGATATGGAACAACCTTTGGCTTCAGCTTATATGCTGTGCCTTTATAGATTGCACTGGTTACATATTTAAGAATTGAACATTGGGAAAAGACTTAGTAGATATGCCATCAAAAGATGGTGAGATATGTTACTGCCAATATAGAGGAAGAGTGCTAGTTTTCAGGATAAGGATTACAATGTAACTATCCAGGTTATATACTAATATACCCTGCTTAAGATAGTAATTATGAAATAGAGACTGTAAGCAATTACTCTGAGTTTGTAAGTGCCTCAGACATTGAGAGGGAGTTCTATAGAGTTATAAGGAAGCCCAGCAAGAATATCCAAAGAGTAATCAACATGAAATAGAGAAAGATTGATCTACACCAGATAAAGATTGGAATTGTGGATAAGGAGGTGGTAGGGTTGGGACAGATATAGCCAGATTGGGATATGACAGTTAGATAAGTTGGAAAGGGCTATACAAGTGGAAAAAGTGAATTGTACAAGGAATTCAGAAGGATTGACTACTTATGAGATAGAAGTAAATATGTACTTCAAATGACATTTGAAGAGGGCAAATATATATGGGAAGACAGAGAAGATCAAAATGATGGGATGATCATCACAATAGGGAAAAATGTAGAAAAGCCAAATAATAAGTTGAGAAAATGAGAAAAGAAGACAATAGAAGAAGAAAGAAAGGTGCAGCAAACAATTAAAGAGAAGGAAGTACAAGTATAAGGACTAGGGAAGTTAGAAATAGTTTTCAAGAGGTTCTATAGGTATTTGGAAAAAAAGTGAAAGAATACCAACAAGAAAATCCTAGAATCTTACCATAGATTTTAGAGAAGGATTTTTTGAAAATACTAGCTAAGAAAAGAGTATATTAGACCATTAAAGCTATCACAGAATTTTCCAGTGTTCTTTGTATTAAAGAATAATAGAAAGAAGTGGATACTGTAAAACTATAGATACTGAAATATTTGTATAATTAAGAACAACTATTCTTTATCTTTAATTTCAGATCTTATAAATACTATAGATAGTAAAAAGTATTTACAAAGATGAAATTGAGATAGAGTTATAATAATATATGAATAAAAGAAGGAGATAAGTAGAAGGTCTCTTTGTATATACCAAAAAAAATCTATGAGCCAACAGTGATGTCATTCAGGTTAACTAATATAGTTGCAACCTTTTATATTATGATGAACAATTTACTTAGGAACTTGATAAATAGTGGTAGTGTAGCTTTCTTCATGGATAATGTATTAGTAGCTATGGACACAGATAAAAGACATGATGAAATTTTAGAAGAAGTACTAAAAAGAATAAAGGAAAATTATCTATATGTAAAACTAGAGAAATATATATGGAAGATAAAGGATGTAGAATTTCTAGGAGTAATGTTAGAACTAGATAGGGTGAAAATGGAAAATAAAAAGATAAAGAAATATTTGGACTGGCTCACTCTTAGGAGGGTAAATAATATGCAGAAATTCTTGAAACTAGCCAATTACTATAGGAGATAAAAAGATGTTAAAAAGGTTGAAGAAGAAGTTCATGGAGAAACCAGTTTTGATAATACCAGACTTAAATAAGGAGTTAATATTAGAGGCAAACATTTTACTATAAAAGAAGTCTTTGAAATAAGGTATGAAGATGAGAAGTAGAGGCTAACTACTATCAGAATTCAACAATTTTCAATATTAGCTAAGAGAGCATAATATAACATAAAATATGACAATCACAAGACATGATATGTGTCACAGTCACAGTCACACTATCATATAACCAGAAGGTTGTAGAACAAATAATGTCATACAACATATATTAGAATAACTAGACAAAGTCTGTAGAGTTGTACAAAGTCTATGAACTTATAAGAGAACAGGATGACATTTTCCAAAGGGAGGTGTAATTATAAATACCCTACTGTCCATTACAATCTAGCAGAACAATACAGAGACAATACTGAACTAACTATTAAAATAATAGTGTGCAGATAGTCAGAAATCTAAGTAGAAGTATTTAGAATATTGTTCAAAAAAGCAGAGTGTATCTTATAACAATAGGAAGTAGTAGGTCTAAGCATAGGCTGGTAACAATAAATTCTACAGATATATTGCAGAGTTTGGCTATAGTAATGATAAAATCCATAGATGTTGTGGTAGAGTTTGGCTAGTAGTAAGAAGGTCTGTAGAAAAGCTCATAATATTTAGTGTTAGAAAGTCTTTCCTTGGTAAATGCTCTGAAAAGTTTGAAAAGTTAGGTTCTCTTACAGCACAGCTATAGTATATTAGCCTTATAGATAGCATATAGATTTGAGAGTATGTTAGTTTTTGTATTACTCAATAGACAAGTTATACTTCTATTCTAGTATTTCAACTTCAGTTATAACATTATGTTCCAAGGAATAATAAATTGAGGTTGAAAATTTATATATACTATGATATACTAATAAAAAGACATAGAAATATATGAAAGAATGTGATTAGTGCTAAAGAATAAAGCATAAATCAGAAATACCAGCAGAAAAACTTATGTTTTATATAGTATAAAAAAGACCATAGTAGTATATTATGGTAAACTTTATTACAAAGTTATCACATGTTATATCCCAATCTAGCAACATTCACTCCAATTACAGATAATACTAACCTCCTCATCCATGATTCTATCCTCATCTAATATGAATCAACTTCTTCTATTCTATCTCAGATATCCTCACTAGACTCTTGTCAACTTTATAGATCTCTATTCCAGATACCTGGAGATCACTAGAAATCAGGGTAATGCTTAGCAATCTCCATTCTAGATAATTATTCTAGATATTATACTTAGTATATAAGCTGGTAGTTTATACTGTAAAGTCTCATTCTGAAAATCAATTAAAACTATTACTAACTTCTAGTATTAGTGACAACATACCTCCTATCTCCTAGTGGCCTTAGTTACTCTTTATGTCCTGAGCTCTTCATCTAAAATGTGTGACCTGTGTAACTTATAGAGATATAGCATATAAGCTAAAGCCAAAGATTGTTCTAACTTTTACACTCCATGTACTCAGATAGTCATTTGAACTTCTGAGAGCCTCTCACTAGATCTTGGGAAAAAGATGTGAATTGTATCTAATATCATGGTTTCATAGTTATGATTCTATACTGGCAGTATGTGATAGATTATTGTAACTATATATTAGAATAAAGTATAACTAGGTGTAGTATAGACTATATACTTATACATAGTGTAGAAATACAGCAAGAAGTCCTTGTTAAGTTTCTCTTGTATACTATCCAAGTGTAGCTGCAATGTTTTGTTACAGTCTTTCTAGCTGATTAGTATGGATAAAACTACACAATATTGATTAAAATTAAAGATTGTTGTTTACTACTATTTCAATAAGTTTTTCAACACTGTTATAAGAGTTTTGAGAAGCATAATGGGGCAAAACAATTTGGGAATGTTATTAAAAAATTCAAGTTTGAGATCTGGACAGATCATAAAAACTTGGAGTACTTTATGAAAGCATAAAAGTTGAACAAAAGACAAGCTAGGTGAGCCTTATGTTTGTCTAGATTCAACTTTATCTTGAAATATGTTCCAGAAACAAAAATAGGAAAGCAGATGAACTTAGTAAATAACTAGACTGGAAAGTAGGAGTAGAAAAGGACAATGACAATCAAATCTTTATTAAAGACTAGTGGCTTCATAGTTTATCTGAAGTAATAATAGAGAGATTAGAAGTAGATATATTGGAAAAAATAAAAATAGCTAGGAGTAAGGAAAAATAAGTAGTTAGAGTAGTAGAAGAGATAAAGGAGGCAGGAGTAAAAGAAGAAGAGTGGCAGATAGAGGGAGATCTAGTGTTAAAAGAAGGAAAAATCTATGTATCCAAGAATAAAGTATTGAGAGTGGAAATAATCTGGTTACATTATAATGTACTGATAGCAGGACATGGGGGAAAGTGGAAGATAACAGAATTGGTAACAAGGAATTATTGATGGCCAGAGGTAATGAGAGATGTGGAAAAATATATAGAGGATTGTAATATGTGTCAAAGAATAAAGAACAGGATAGAAGGGTTAGTAGAAAAGTTAAAGTTAAACAAGGTTTCAGAAAAACTGTGGACACATCTAACAGTGAATTTCATTACAAAGTTACTATTAGTAGCTGGAAAAGGTGGTCTGTAACAGGTTGTCCAAAATAACTCATTTTGTGGCAACAACAGAAGAAATAACAGCAGAAGGACTAGTGAGATTGTTCAGAGACAATATGTGGAAGTTACATGGGTTACCAAAAAGTGTGGTGTCAGACAGAGGACCACACTTTGCAGCAGAGTTGACTAAGGAGTTGAATAAACCAAGAGTTAGAACAGTATCTTAGATTCTTTGTTAATCATAGACAAAAGGATTGGCTGGAATGGTTAGTATCAACAGAGTTTGTAGTTAACAACAAGACATATTCAGCAACAAAGGTGTCTCTGTTTATGGAAAATTATGAGAGGAAGTTAAGAATAAAATCAGACATTAGTAAGTAACTTTTTTGCTTTAGGAATCATTATCAAAGTCAACTTTTTGGACTAGTATCTAAGACTGATATAAGTATTAGTGATATTGACAATATTCTTTAAACAACTATTCTATGAGACAATATTTTAGATACTCTATGAGATATAATCTGGATAAGGAGTTGAATTATTATTGTATCTAGCAATGGCTTCTCTAAATTTACTCATAGAAAAAGAGGCTAATGGGGTGATTGTAGTAGAGACATGGAGTTTATACTTCAAGTTCCAGAGAAATCCTAAGTCTATTAGCTGAGATATTACATAGTACTTAATTCACCTCTAAAAGAAATATAAGAGAATATAATATGTCTTTTAAAGATAACAACTATCCTAAATTCTAATGAATACATTCTGATCTGGTGGAATAAGACTAATTGTCATATATCTCCAACATCTACATCTCTAGATCAGATAACACTCTAATCTCAACTGCTGTCAATCTGAGAACCAAAGACCCTAATTCTATATACCTTGTTAACCCATAAAGTCTAAATAACAACCCTTAAGATGACTAACCACCCAGGATATATGCAAAGTAATTATTATTAGATTATTATTTCTATATTTAAGAATATAGTTACAATGTATCATTCTCTAATCTGATCATTGCTTCTTTCTCTCTTATCTCCATCTTGTATGGTAGTGTCCATAAGAAAAGTTGCAAATAAACATTTTCTTTTCTTATCAGCAATTACTTCAAACTCAACTATGGCTCAAATCCCATCCAATATGGATATGGACATTGATATCAACATGATTAGAGGGAGATTTGCTCTTACTAGTAAAGCAAGCTTGAAGAGTTCATCAATCTCATTGAGCACTTTGTCTATTTCATACCACCAATGTATGGAACTCAATAATGACCTCACTGACACTGAATCTCAGGAACTCATTGATAGTTCTTAACTGTCTTATGTAGGAGAAGTAGTGGTAGGAGATTTAGTCAGACTAGCAACTGACAAGAATTCTACTAGTAACAGCCAATGTGTATGTAACAAGATATCTGCCCTTCAGAAAAAACCTCAGCCTCATGGTAAGGATAAGAGCAAAACAATCAATGGAACTAGTTCTAGTTCTTCTGAAAACATGGTCAACATTCAACTCCCTTATGACATTAATCAGGCTATGGAGCCTGATATATGGGATAGTAATTTCCATTCTGTCTATTTACATAGCTCAATGGAATATCTTGTATCAGATGCTAAAAACATTAAGGAATCTCTTCATTGTATGATAAAATACATCCTCAACAAAAAAGTTGAGAGTGGTCAAGCCAATAATGTGAATGATTTCAAAGATATAAATGAGGCTACCTGGTGATTTATTTCTTCTCTGTACAAGTCAGAATAGGATAAACTCATTGCTAACAGTAACAATTACTTCTTGAGATACAAGGTGAAGGTTCAATTTATCCCCAAAATAAATAAGGGTAGCAATATCAAGAAGGATAAAGAATCAAATACAAATGAACCAGCCTCTATATCCAAACTTCCTCCTTCTATTCTGGCAAAATCACCTAAGGAAGTTAACAAAATTTCCAAATACTTTAAGAAGAATATCAAGAAAAAAGATCAAAAAAATTATATGTTTAGGCTTCTTCTTCTTTTACTAACATTATTAGGAAAACTTTGAAAATCAAGAAAGTATTCTCTAATTTACAAAATAAAAAAATTGAAAACATTCAAAAAATCATTAGGAGTGAGGACAAACCCAAACCAAAATTCAATATGACTATGAAGGAACTATCAAGAAAGCAAATTATTGTCCCTATGAATATTGACAACAAAATGCAATTCATAAAAGAGTCAAGTACTTATATTACAAATATCAACAAGGCTTTAAAAATATCAAATCTAAAGTCATTGCTAATTTTATATAGTTGGAAAATTTAGGCATAGTAATTACTACTAACAAAGTAGCAGTACCTCTTGATTTTCAAACAATTGAGTAATATATCAAGAATGTCAATAACATTAAAGCAAATAATATTGAGACTCCAAGATTGTCTTAATCAAAATTCTACTTCAAAATCTTAGATATTCCTTATCTTCTCAAAAATTCTAACACTTCCATTTTAGCGAATTTGGTCAAAAGAATAATCAAGGATAACCACATTTTCAACAATATTGTTATTATGTCTAGACTAAAAGTTATCAAGGTTTCTTCTAAATTGGATATGATTATCATATGGCTTAACATTTGGGATGTTCAAAGTAGTTCCAAAGCTAAAGGTCTCATCAATTGATACTTCAATGTTAGAAGCCATATTGCTACAATTTGTGGTGTTAACATGAACCCAGGCATTTCTCAATGTAAAACTGTTGGAAATGGGGATATTTGACTAGTGCATGTAGGATTCAAGATTCTAAATACATCAGATGTAACAGTCTACATAAATCTGAACATCATCGTTATTTTGCATGGTGCTGTATGGCTAATAAAAAGACTAATCCACCTAGGCTAGAAACCAAATAGGGAGAGTCTTGCCCTCACTCCTTTAAATGTTTGAATTGCAAGAGAGACCATTAAGCAGATTCAAACACATATCCATTCTGATGGCACTGCTCCAACAGAAAATGGCACTCAAAAGAATATCAGAAGCTTTGCAAAAGTAGAAGACAGTTGATTTGTTCAATTGTAAATAGTAACTTTTTATGATTATCAAGAAAATCAAGATTTTTTCACAGAACATTCAGAAAAACAATTCAGTTGTCAATACAATTCTAGAAACTCAATTTTTGTTTGATGTCATTTTCATCCAAAAGCTATCATGGACAACAATTTGCTTTATACCAAGTTCAAGAAGTAAAGAAGAAGAAGAACTGGTAGGAGTTCCAAATTATCCTAATTGGATTATCTTTTCTAGAAATTCCTTTAAGAAAAATGACTCTCCTAGAGTTGTTATATATATCAACATAAAACTCTTCCTTTTGTTTTTCTTTATGCAAAGACATTTTCAATCACAGAAACATTTCTCTTGTTTTGTTTTTTAATAATAACTTAATTTTCTTTCTGATTAATATTTATTCAGATCTGTTACAGCCAGCTTTAAAGTATCTTAAGAATACTAAAGTGAACATCAATAATGTTCTTATTATGACTAATGACTTCAATATTATTGATAATTTGTGGGATCCTAATTATTTGCATTATTCCATTCAAAGTAATTTGCTTATCAATATTGCAGAGTCTATGCATCTGGGTCTTTTCTTTTCTTCTAACCACATTCCTACTAGATATTCTGACAATAACTGCAATTCAAATTCAGTTATTGACTTGATGTTCCTTAGATATAGGTCAGAAGAACTCAGAAAACACTTCATTCAGGATAAATGGAGACTTGTTTTCAATAATGCTCTACTCACAGTTACCATTCCAATCTTTGAAGAACATATTCAAACTAAAAAGCATACAATTGTCAAAGATAGTCATGATGAGAAAAACTTTGTTGATAAATTAATCAAAGCCATTAGAATAATCAACACAGATGGTATCTCAGATTGTGAATTCCTTGAACACACCATTTAATTTCTTATTTATACCATAGAAAGAATATAAACTAAGAACTCAAAGATTGTCAACATTACCAAACATTCCAAAAGTTGGTGGAATGCTAACTGTAACAGAGACCTCAAAACTATAGGTTTTCAAAAAAGATTGAAGATTGGAAACAATTCAAGGGCACAGTTAAAAGAACTAAACACTTATTCTTTGACTAGAAAATCTAAGAAATTGCCAATAAAAAACATGGCCCATGGAAACACATGAACTGGGTCAACAAATGAAAACTACCAGCTATTGAAGTTATCAAGTACAATAATCAACCTTGCCTTGAAATTAAAGAACTTTGGCAAGCTTTATATTCAACCTTCAATATAGCTCAAGACTGCTATATTGACATCAGCCTACTAGGTAAAATTTCAAATAAGCATCTAATGAAATGGCTACCATTTTCTAAAACAGAATTTGTCAGTTCTATCAACAAGTGTAATAATTTATTGACTTCCAGTCCTAACAAGTTATTATAAAGACATCTCAAATTTATCATCAAAGATACTGTATGTTTGAAGAAAATTATCAATATTACTGATGTATGTTTTGAATTAGGCTATTGGCCTTTGCATTTCAAAGTATCAACATCCAACATCATTTCCAAGCCTAACAAGGATTTGTATGATTCTCCTAAGGTCTTCAGACTCATTGTCATTCTCAACACATCAGAAAAACTTCTCAAAAAAGTCATTGGTAAAAGATTACAATTCCATTTGATCTCAAATAACTTTATTCATCTGAGTTAACTAAATAGTTTGAAGCAACATTCATCATCTGATGCTGAAGTCACTCTCACACATTTCATCTGCACTAATTGGGTCAAGAATAACACTACAAGTACTTTAGCATTCAACACTGCCCAATTCTTCCTATTGTTAAACCATTAACTTCTTCCCCTTATCTTCAATAAAGCTGGATTCAATCTCAAGGTCTCTTTATTCTTTTGTAATTATCTAGTAGGAAGAAAAACTCAGTATTTCTGGAATAATTTTTCATCTTCTTTTTTTAACATTGATGTTGGAGTTGGTTGGGGTTTAGCTCTCTCTCCTATTTTATCTACATTATATATTGCCCCTATTCTTCATATTCTTGAAAATCACTTAAAAATCCTAAATATTCCAGTTTCTATTTTGTTTGTGGATGATAGCCTTCTTGTAGCCCAAAACAAATTATTAACAATTTCAAATTCTTTACTTTTTTGTAGTTATCAGATCACTTCATCTCTTTTAAAAAGATTTGGACTAATGATGGAATATAAAAATACAGAAGTGTTCCATTTTTCTAGATCACATTAAGTTTTTGATTCTCCTTTGCTTAATCTTTCTTCAGTTGAAGATCTGATTCTTTGTCCTAAGAATATATGGAGATACTTAGAATATATTTTTGATAGAAAACTATACTTCCAACAATATATTGACTTTTATGTGAATAAAGCTATCTTTACTGTCAAGTATGTGAAAATTCTTGGAAACTCTGTTTATAGTCTTGCTCCTCAACAGAAACATCTTTTATACAAAAGTTATATTCTTCTTATTTATCACAAATAAGATACTCACTGGTTGTGATACTTGAGCTGAATAGTGTTTCAGAGGTTCAGTATAAAGATATGATGATTGACAGATGATGAAAAGTATTAACAGGAATAATTGACATTGTT
>Ga0157363_1001565_pt1 | contig 19186 bp, 12 predicted proteins | sample AttsexASBM1_FD_111477 | JGI IMG/M metagenome (GOLD analysis project Ga0157363, IMG submission 111477) | Fungus gardens microbial communities from leaf cutter ant in Ribeirão Preto, State of São Paulo, Brazil - Atta sexdens ASBM1 | ecosystem: Host-associated > Fungi > Mycelium > Unclassified ... | reverse complement strand
GTCAACAATCTTGACACCATATAGTTGCAATTTCAGAGAATGGTCTTGTAAAAAGTTATAAGGAAAGGAGTAAAGTGTGTCACCATTGATATCAGAGATTTAGTATCAACTTTAGTTAATTATCAGGCTAGCTATTACAGAGTAATCACCAGCCTTAAATATATAAAGTAGCAAAAGAAGTAATTAAAACAGATCTCTGAGTAAGTTTTTTAGTAGTAAAACACTAAATAGGAGTTCAGATTGGAAAGGAAAAAACTCTGCATAAAGTCTAAGTAAATTTGCAGAGTTTCAAGAAGATAATTAGGCAACAGAAAAAAATAAAGATGACTATGGATTTTGACTCAAATAAAGCCCAATAACCATGGAATTTTGATGAGATTAAGAAGTACCAAACTACTGATGGTGTTTTGGGCACAAATAAAGCCAAATAACTATGGGGATTTGATATCGTATTGAAGTTAGACATGTTTCAGAGTTTGGAATATAATAAGCCATTAAGTATATTTTAACAATGGATTCATGTTCTATAGACTGATAAAATTCAGAGTGATATAATTATAAACTTCTTTAAGATTAGATTCCAGATTGTCAATTCAATTATTATTTATTGCTCATTTTAGTTTGGAAAATAGTGAATAAACTGGAAAGTACCTCTAATGATTATTATTATTAAGTCTTTGAACAGATATGATTGCTTATTTTGTAGGTATGTACTCTTCTCCCTTTATATACAATGTCTTTGAGTGTTTACATATTGCTCTTCCAGATACCCATATCATAGAACATCTATTGTATTGACATACAAGAGCCATCATGTAAAGATACAAGCCACTGAGAGCATTAATATCATGTAGCTCCTTAAGTTAAGGATAGTTATTATAGATATCTAGCTTAGAGCATAGATTATTGAATTTTGATTTATGTATTTTAACTTGTAAAGTGTTATAGTAAACTTAAATATAGGAGATAGTTGTTTTTGAACAAAGCAAAATATAGTACTCAGTGTAGCATAACATTTGTATTTGAATCTGATATTAGAGTATGAATTCTTGAAAACAAGGGTCAGAAACCAAGTCTGACTACAATACAAACTGTGTTGGTAAGTAATATTTATTAGCATTCTAAGTGTATCAAGTTAGATGTTTGTCTTACTCCAACTAAATATTAGCTCACCTTTCTCAGTTTAATTATATCTTTGTATTGATCATTTCTACTAGGCTCCAATATTTCAGTTTCTTTTACTGAGAAAAGCAATTTATACTGCAGAATAGTATCATAGCTTGTATAATTCCCTTATCTAATCTATTGACTAGAGTTAGGTAATTCAAGAATATTTAATTTTGACTGACCAAATAATTGTAGTATTATTTATTGAATGAAAAAAGTAACTCACATCATCATGATCATTCCAAGTATTCACTTTAATTTCTGCATGCTACTTAATTATCTTCAAAGTTGTATATGAATTTTTACATATAGGCCAACTACATTTGTAAATCAGCCATCCATCTTCATTGTAAGGGATTTTAATATTGAGTCTATCAAAACATATAGTTGATAGCTGAATACTAAACATAGTTTATAACACTGAAGATGAAGATGTTGGAAGATGGGGAATATAGAACTATAGACCAGTCTATTTGCTTTTATAGTAGAAGAAAAAGATGATATTTTGATGAATTTGTTACCATTTAACAGATCTGCATGTGACATAATATGTTTATCTATTTACTCATAGAATGATAAATTTTTTATTTTTAAACCATATGAAGATTTAAAAAATTATTGTACTTATAAATACAAACATAGTATATTGGCTATTAAGAGTAGCCAAGTCAATGTATGATATAAATTTCTGTTGATATTGTTAAGACAAGCTTATAGAAGGCTGTACTAACTATAGAGAGCTCTTGCAGCCAATGAGAACTGTTTGAATAAGTTAGAATATCAACATGTATAGGAAGCTGATAAAGAAAAATATACTGTGCCTCAGAAAGCTGTGCTAACTGTGGATAGCTCTTGCAGCCAACAAGAACTGTTTAAAAATATAGAATATTAGCATGTATAATGGAGAAAAATATACTGTAACTCATAGAAGGCTGCACTGAATGTAGACAGCTTTTGTAGCTAGCAAGAAATGTCTAAAGAATCATAACATCAGTACATGTGGGTTAATAATAATGTAAAATATACTATAGCTTATAGTAAGGTACTCTAACTGTAGATAGCTCTTGTAGCCACTGAGAACTTTTAAAAAAATTAGAACATCAGCATGTATAACAAGCTAGTAGAGAAAAATGCATCATAGCTCACAAAGGGCTATACTAGCTGTAGATGGCTTTTGTAGTTAACAATAACTGTTTAAAAGGCTTTTGTAGCCAGTAAGAACTATTTGAAGAAGTTAGAATATTAGTATATATTGTTGAAAAGTATTCTGCTTAGTAAGTGTATGGCCCACAATCAATAGTTTTAATTAAGTAGTAAATGTAAAATTTTTATATAAATTGAAATACTACCAATACTACTTGTCCTCTATTGTTACTTGCTCTTTCTCAGCTCTCTATTAAAGTATATACTATAATTAAGTAGTTGCCAGTTGTCTATACTACACCATGCTGCTGTGTATTTTATTTCTTCCAACAAATTATAAGTCTTAGTTGCCTTAATCTCTAGTTAGTGCTTTTTTAGGCTATTTTATATCAATGAGAAATACTTGATATGTTATAACCTTAAAATCTTAGAATGGATTCAGAGGTCAAACTCTTGTATTAGAGAAAATACAAGAGAACTCAATAGAGAGCTCTTTACAAAATAGTCTATCTTACAGATTGTCAAGATTGTTGATGATGGACTTGACTTTTATTTTCACTCTTCATTTTTTATTTATTTTTATTTTTATTTTTATTTTTTTTCTATTTTTAGAACAACTCAGGTTAGGGTTTATTGGTCACGCTGTCACATCAGTCATAAGTGATGGCATAATCACATGATCAATCACGAGATGAAGTAAAAAGTTCCGGAATAAAGTGACATCATACAGCATGGACAACACATGCTAGCCTCACGTCATACTCATGGTCATTTAGGGTAGGATGCACAGTAGTTAGCACAGACCATGAGTAGTAGTATATAAGGTAGACTACTTTGTATTAGGAACTCTATCGAGTTCTCTTGTGTTACTCAATACAAGAGTTGTCTTATTGCTTAACACCTTGAGCTTTAAGTCATAACACAGATGGTCTGTACTAGTTACTGTGCACTCTACCCTAAATAACCATGTGTAAATTATGAGGTCAACATGTGGTGTCCATGTTGTATGACATCACTTTGTTCTGAAACCTTCTACTTCCTTCTCTTCAGTCCTGTGATCAATGTTGTGACCACACTATCAGATGTGACTGATCACTTCTAACCCTAACCCCAGAGTTCTAAAAATGGAAAAATGAAAAATAAATCAAAAAGAAAATGAAATGAAAAATGAAAATAAGAAACAACTAAGTCCACAATCTTCAATCTTGACATGACTAACTCTACTAGTGAGCTGATACCTTGTCACTCTTAGGCCTGTTATTGATTAAGCTGATTCTGAATTACTCCATGTTTATAGAATCCTCTTATACCTTATATGTGTTAATGGCTTATTACTGGTTGGGTTAAACATTTGTACTCTAGATAGCTATATTTTCTCCCTAATTTATGCTAATTATCTTCACTATAGCAATATTTACCTTTGTTGCTACTCTTCCTAAGCTTACTGGTTCTACTAACTACCTCTTCTAAGAGATCTGTGTTAAATCAGCTCTTGCTCTTATTATCTATTCTAGAGCTATCTTTATTACTAAATATATGCTAAATGCTTTGGCACTCCCTCAAACTACTAATATAGATAAGGCTACTAGAAAAAACTTTGTAGGCTCTCAAGCTCTGTCTGTTCATAATTCTACTTTATTAGAAAACTTGACAATACATGGCTAGTCTGATACTGAGACTATTTAGACTTATTTATAGACTTTTATAGGAATACCTGGTTTAATGTCAGTCTTTAATGAATATTAGAAAACAGCTATATTTCAAATTTCCAGCAATCAGAACTTTGCTTTTTAGATTACTAAGCTTAATTCCTCTTATATGAGACTTGATGAGATAATTATAACAATGTAATATCATGCACTAATATAATGGTTATAATAGAGAACTTTGTAATGTCAAAAGAAATTAATCATACATGTATGGCTTCAAGTCAAAACAGAATTGTTTAGCCTGACTTGTCTATTGCTGTGGATTTCTCTAAATGTGAAAAAACACTATGTTTTTTGTGTAAGAGTAAAAAAGTATCTAATGGCAACTTTTATGAAAATATAATTCTTGGATACTAGTGCTTTCACTTAATTTACACTATTTGAGTTTGACTTTGTTGATATAACACTGGATTATTATAGTTGAGTTAAGACTGAAAACTCAAAAGTACACTATTTATAATTGCTTATAATACTGTTCTAATTGAATATGAAATATTTGTCCCTAACAAAGGGACTACTAAAATTACTATATCAAAACTATGGCTAGTATATTATGCTTCTGACATACAGATGTACCTCCTCTCTACTAGGCAAAATTTTCAGTATAGATTTAGAATAGAAGACAATAAAAAAAAGTTCTACTTCTCATGATAAGTCTTATAATACTGTTTTATTGGCTACTGCTAACCTTTGAGGCAATATCCAGATTGTAAGAACTTACATTCTCAAGTATAATATCTTTAATCTTGTGAGTTTTACAATTAGATATCTAGACTTTGAAACTTTAGATTGTTGTTTTGTGCATACTTCTGATAAGATTATATATCATGTTCTTAATGATGTTGAAGATATGAAAAAAATCTATTTTCCAATACAAAAACATATCTGTTATAATTACACTTTTGGAAAAATATACTAACACAGTTTCTCTAAGAACTGTGTTTACTTGAGTAAGTTTTTAGTATGAATTTTTTCTAGAGTACAGCTATTTTCTATCCTAATATAATCCTAAAGATTTTTAGATTTTTAATTCTTTTTTCAAAAATATTGAAAATTAGAGAAAGATAAAGAGCAGATAAAATAGGAGAAATGATAAAACTTTATTTAATACCAACATCAATATTAAAAGGAGAAGAAGAGAAACTATTTCAAAGATATTTCATTTTTCTATCTACTAGATAATCCTAGAAGAATACTGAGATTTTGGAATTGAAACCTACTTTCTCTAAGATTAATAGGAGTGAACAATGGTTTAGTAAAGGGAAAAATTGAACAATATCAAATGTCAAGGTACTTGTTAAGAGATTTTTAATCCATTCTGCATAAGTAAGATGTGTAAGAATGACTTCCACATCCATAGTAGAACATTGTTTCAATCCACCTAGTTAATAAGAATAGATGAAATTCTTTAAGATCAATTGGAATTAAAGTCTTTTGCCAATGAATTTCTTGATAAGTGGCCATATTTGTTGCAGTTCAAGCACTTTGGCTTCCCATCTTTGAAGTTATCATTGGACTTTTCTATATCCATAGGTTGTTTTCTTCTTCTATATGTTATTCCTATTTCCATTTTATAGTCATGTCATTCTTTTGTGAACTCATATTCTTGTTCTACTGAGGGAATTACTACCTTCTACTCTTTGAGTAACTCTGGTGCCACAATGGGTAGGTATCCCAGTATTATCTTGATAATATTCTGTCATATATTCTTCTTTAGCAAAAATATTGCATGCAGGTTGTCTGTGTCTGCCTTCATAGCTAAGACATCAAATTCAATCATGAAGTCTGCTGTGTTTCATTTTTCTTATTTGAAAGACTTTATCTTCCACTCAGCATTTGCTGCTTTCATCTTGTCACTGAATGTTGTCTTAATTTCCTTGACAAAATTATCTGAATCCTGGGTTCCTAGTTCTTTGTCTAGCTTATTGAGCTTTCTCTATGCATATATATCTGCTACACCTCCTCTAAGATGTGCTAGGATTGCTATAATCCTATCATTGGTCTCTATAACCCTATTGCTCTTGAGGAGAAATGAAGAAGGCAGGAGTTAAGACATTGAGAGATGAAGAGTGGCAAATAGAGGAAGGACTAGTGCTAAAAGAGGAAAGGGTATATGTTCCAAAGAATGAGAAGTTGAGGGTAGAGATTATTTGGCTTCATCATGATACACTGATAGCAGGACATGGAGGACAGTGGAAGACAGTAGAACTAGTTACTAGGAATTACTGGTGGCCAGGAATAACAAAGGAAGTAAAGTGATATGTGGAGAAGTGTGATCAGTGTCAGAGGATGAAGAATAGAGTGGAAAGACTAGCTGGAAAATTAAGACCTAATGAGGTACCGGAGAAACTATGGCAATATATATCAATGGACTTTATCATAAAGTTACCAGTATCAAAAGGTCATGATTTGATCTTAGTGGTATGCGATAGGTTTTCAAAAATGTCCCACTTTGTGGTGATGACAGAAAAAACGACAGTGGAAGAATTAGCAAAGTTGTTTAGAGATAATGTGTGGAAGTTGCATGGATTGCCAGAGAGTGTGATATCAGATAGAGGGCTACTGTTTGTAGCAGGATTAATGAAGGAGCTGAATAAAATGTTGGGGATAGAAACAAAGTTGTCTACAGCATATCACCCATAGACAGACAGGCAGACAGAGAGAACTAACCAAGAGCTGGAGCAATATTTGAGAATGTATGTCAATCATAGACAGAATAATTGGTCAGAATGGTTGGCAATGGCAGAATTTGCATTCAACAATAAAGTGCATACAGCAACAAAGATGTCACCATTTCAAGCAAATTATGGGAGAGAACCAAGGATGGGCTTTGATATAAGAAAAAAGAGGAAGAATGTGAAAGCAGAAGAGTTTGCTAGGGAAATGAAGGATAGGCATGAGAAAGCAAGGTCGGTGTTGGTAAAATCACAGGAAGAGATGAAGAGGCAGGCAGATAGAAGTAGGAAAGAGGCAGAAGAGTATAAAGTAGGTGATGAGGTACTGATTAGTATGAAGGACTATTCAATGGAGTTAATGAAGAGAGCAACAAAGAATTTGATGGAGGATTTTATAGGACCATATGTGGTCAGAAAAATTGTGTCAGAAAATGTGGTAGAATTGGAATTACCGGCATCGTTAAGGATACACCCAATAGTTAATGTGAGAAGAATAGTGAAGTATAGGGAACAAGTAGAAGGGTAGAAGAAGATTCCACCACCTCCTATTGAGGTAGCTGGTGAGAAGGAATACAAAGTAGAAGAGATTTTGGATAGACAAGAGAGAAGAGGAAAGACAAAGTATTTGGTGAAATGGAAAGAGTATATGGTAGAGGAAAATACATGGAAGGGATTAGAGAATTTGAAGAATGCAATGAAGAAGGTAGAAGAATTTGAGAAAGGAAGATTCAAAGAAGAAATACAAAGAATAAGATTGAGAAAAGGAAAGGAGATAAAATTAAATTCAGAAGCAGAGGAGTTTAAGAGAGAAGAGTTGCCAGAGAGATATACAGCGAAGTTGTTATATGGGTGGGATGATAAGAAATTTGATGAAGAATATTTGAAAAAATTAGAGAGGAATTGGAATAGGTAGAAGAATAAGAGGAAAGAGGGAGAGAAGGAATATATGAAAAAGCTGGAAGAAAGTTTGGAATGGAACAAGAGGGATAAGCAGATGAGTAAGAGGATCTGGGGGGACAAAAAAGAAGTTCCTGTGGAAGTGGAACCCTAAGAGGGGGATACTATTATAGGATGCTTGAACAACTAATAATTTTTATTTTTATTTTATTTTCTTTTATTTTTCTGATTTTCTTTTTCTTTTGGACAATGAAGAGGCATGTGACATCATAAGCTTAGAACATGGTGGAAAGATCTAGAAGATGACATCAGGGTACATGTATACAACATGGTGGCCTTGAGTAGAGAATAAGGCAGACATAAGGTTGTAATATGGACATAAGGGCAGACATAATTATTAGTAGCATGGACCATGTGTACTTTGTATATATAGAGCTCTAATTTAGCAGAAACTCCTTGTCAAGTTCTCTTGTGAACTTCCCACATTTGTTACAACTCAGAAACCTTAGTGCTGGTTTGGGAGAAGAACCTTGTATAGGGTTTACACAAGAGAACTCGGTGGAGAACTCTTTACAGGAACTATCCCTACTTATATATGTTGTAACATTAGTCCGTGCTACGACTATGCTACTCCTACCCTAAAGTCCATGTATCCTCCTCATGTTCTATTACTCATCCACCATAAGGCTACCATGCCATATACATGTGCCCTGACATCATACTCTTTAATCTCTGCTATACATGTGCACACCATGTGTACATCATGAGGAACCATTGTCTCTTGATGTCATCTCTAACCCTAACTCCTACTCTAGACTCTTCCTGATCCTTCTAGACTCTAAGTCCTTCTAAACCGCTCTAGACTTCTCCAGGCCTATGACGTAATGTCATGTGACTTCCTAGTCACATGCCCCTATCTCTCTCTAGCCGTAGACTAATAATTACCCAAGGTCCTAACTCTACCTAAAGTCTGTCCATACTTTCGTACTATAACAACATTATATTCACTTTGAGATTTACTCACTTGTACTATCATTTGTCATTGTGATAAGTGGTTGCCACAACACACTCTCTACCAGTCTTCAAATTTTGTTCAGTCCCCATCAAACCATCCTGAATTTGGGACCATACTCTTAGGCATTGTAGCCTATATATTCTTGTTTACTGATGTTAATACTACAGACATTTCTTTGTCTGATTATTCACTTGTTTCTTCTAAGGCTTTATTTGTGATCTTCAATGATCCTAGTTTCTCTGATAGTGCCTCTATATTGTTTATTCTGTATAAACTTGTCTTGTCTTCTCCATGGTTTATACCATACATGTTTTGTTTGTCTTCTAGTGGTAACTTCACCTAATCATCTGTAGACTAACCACTATATACCTCCCCTTTTACAAGATAAGCTCATTAACACTTTACCAAATGTTACAACCTTAGACTAAGCTTAGGTTATAACTCAGGCAAAGACTTGAGATAGATAACAAGGGAAGATGCAATTGGTAAAGTGTAAAGATACAGGAATATATCTATGCTATATATATAAGAACACTATAAGGGGATTGTCTATAATATATAAGGAGAATGAGTTATGTAACATGAGAATAGAGTAAGGTATCAATGCCTACTATATGAGGCACTAGCTGAGATTGCTTTGGCACAGCCAATCATACCTTCTATACTCTTAACCTTACTCCATATTGAATCCATGAGATATTAATTATAACAGGCCACTCTTCTTACAATATGTCCCTATAATAGTAATATAATAATCTGGATATCTAGTCTTTTATAACTGAGATACTCCTAGTGAACTTGGTTTTCTATAGCAGAGTTCTCCTATCTTACTTCTATTAGTATCTCACTACTAAAACCTCCACTTAGTATAAGATACTAAAATCCCAAGTATCTTCTATATCTCCAACTTATATATAAAACTAGTAGTTGCATTGTAATTCACTAGTCTGATAATCAATAAAGATAACTCTTATTGAACTCAATCTCTGATATTCAATAGTAATATACCAAATCAGTACTCACTTCTATCTTAGACTTCATTCACTCCTCCGAAGTTACAACTATATAGTAGACAGATGGAACAGCATATAAGCTGAAGCCAAGGTTATTCTATAAGTTCATATTACTAAGCTCTTTTCACAAAGTTTACATACTCTATATATTTCTAAGCCAACCTCACAGACTTTCATCTTTTGATATGAACTGTATCTGACATAGTTATTTTATTTAATAACAGGTCTATTCTGTTATTTTAGAATTCAAATTACATAAGCAAGAAATAATGATACTTAAATAATCAGGAATAGTTTAGAATAGAGAAACTAAAATGGAAGAGAGCCAAAGTGCTTAGTAAATACTTCCAAAGTATGTGAAAGTAGATAAGTAGATATGCAAATAATGCTAAAAGACTTCAAAAGATCACAGAGTATTGTAGAAGAGCAAGAGAGTACATAAAGGTAAGTTCAATAATATATCTAAATAGTTTAGAGTATTGATATATAGCCTAAAGTAGTCTGAAGTATGGAAAATTGGATAAGCAAATGAGTGCAGATGTAGGAAAGAGTCATAGAATACAGATCAGCCAAAAACATGGAAGATAAAAGTCACAGAAAAGCTATTTCCTTTATAAAAAGTCAACAAAAGAGAAGAATATGATGATATTGTTAGAAAATGGCAAAATTATTTTCAAGCTTCTGATTACAAGAAAAAATAGTTTCTTAATCTAAATAACAATAATATGTATGTGTTAGCAGATTAATCACCAATCACTGTTAAAATTATAAATAATGAATTTTATTTTATTTTCTATCTTAGATCTAAGATTAGGATTAGAGTTAGTATGATGTTATATGTCACAGTCACAAATTGTCACACACACCATGTCACAGTCACACAATCATGTATTACAAAGGAATATAGTATAAGTTTCTAGAAGAAATAATATTACTATAATATGTTCATTACAGAAAATTATGGAATCCTAAGTAAGAGTACCTTAAAGATATCCTCACTTTTCTTAAGTTCATTCCTGGAGCTTTTTGCTTTCAAGAAGACATCACTTAGGAATTTTTCAACTGAACTCAACATTCTACTTTTATATTATTTATAGTATATTTCTCCTTTATTTTCTTCTTTATTTAAGTAATTACATTGTAATTATCATAGTCTACCACTACATCCCATGTAATTAATTTTTAATTTTGAAAAAAAATACTAAGTATACTATCTAGGGTAGTTATCTAGAAATAGAGCTGCTAAATGAATTACTTTAGTTTTTAGTAATCTTCAGATGTCAGAAATAAAGATCTATATAATTAGCAAGGGTCTAACAAGAATGTCCAAGATGGAATAAAGATGATTAATCTGCACTGAAATAAATTAGGAAGTACAGATAAGAAAAAGGTATTATCTATGTGTTGGGATAGATGTAACCAAATCAGGATGTGATAAGTACTTAGTAAATAAGACTATATCTGAGGTAATGACTCTGAGTATACTAAAGTTCTTAGAATGGAGTCTAGAGTTCTATAGAGATTATGAGAAAATCATGTAATTAGTTATGGAGTGATTGGATATGAGATAGAGCTAGATTGATCTACACTAGAAGAGTATGTGTAGACCAGAAGGAAGGTATCTACTTCTGTAGATGTTTTGAGCAGAGTAGATATTAGGTAAGCATTGTCCATAATGGAGCCTAAGTTATAAAAAACCTATTCTAAAGTAATAACTAAGTCCTTCTAAAAGATTCTATGATATTCTATCAGATTATATAATCATGTGACAGTAATAGTGATAGGTATGACAATATATCATACTTCTATCATATTATGCCCTTGGACTAAGTTCATATAGCTATAGATACATTCTTATGTTCTTATACTTGCTAATTATTCTCTTCTCTCTTGCTCATGCCTTTGTATAAGTTACTACCTGAGGTTAGCCTAGGAATATAACATCTTTGTTCTGGAACTGATCAAAGTTATTCTTAACAGTATTAATTAGACCAAACAAGATATACTCAGAGAATTCACTATTTCTAGACTTATCATGTGGTGTTCTTTACTTTTACATTGTTTCTTTATTATAGAACAAAGTCAGCAGTGAGAGCCTAAAAAGTAAGCTATTAGTTCTCAGAACAACAGTATCTTCAAATGCAAGCCTGTTATCTGCCATCACATTTAAAGAATAAACTTCCCGCCTAAATTGGTTCACCACCACTTAGAGGTCTCCCCAATACATTTATGCCACTCCTTGCCATACTTGAACCTCATGGTATCCACCTTTGTTGGTATACAGTTTCCAACCACTAAGACATTTCGAGGTCGATAAAGTCCATGCCTGTGATCATCTGGAACCCAGAACATGATATGGCCTCTCTCATCTCCTTGACCCATTGCCCATCCATCCTCAATCTGAGACCCATCGCCAAACCCCCTAGCATGTGCCTGTGTCTCTGTACTCTCTCTCGTGAGGTCTGATGTATCCCATACTCTGATCGTACCATCAAGTGATGATACCAGCTTCCGACCGTCAAGCGAAAAAACCACAGTAGGCTCCCTTCCGGGATCAATACAATCATACCGGAGTCCAATAACCTTGTCACCAGTGTCAACGTCTTGAATCTCGATTGACCACTGCCTGCCTCCGTGGTCCCGTGATGCAGAAGCGAAATATTGATTGAAAACGACCAGGGGATTCCATTTAGGAAGGCGCTGGATGCGAGTGGGGTTTCTGAGACGTATGAATTGTTGCTCTTCAGGATTCCATGAATAGCATTGGGTGGGATCATCATCACTCGACCCACGTACTCGGCCAGTGATAGTCAAGGCATCAATTGAAACTGCATAAAACTTGCTCCAAATGACTGGACATGGCATCGTGAGTTCCAGTGTCAAATCCTCCTTCCAGATGCACACAGTGGACAGACCATCTTGAACATGAACATGGCTTGTGACCAGCCGATTATCATGTGGTCTGAAGAAAAACTGCTTTAAAGTGCCATATACTTGCCTGGGTCCCGAGATTAGCTCTCCAGTTGTTGTATCCCAGATCCGGATTGTTCCATGGGAATCAGTAGAAGCAACGCGCGTTCCATCGTGGGATAATGCAATTTGACTGCAGGGAGTTTCGATTAGTTTGGTAGCCTTACCAGAAACAACATTCCAGAAGCGGATCCCCTCATCCGAACATGCAACCAGTATTTCTCCAGATGACGACAGTACTCCACCCCAAAGGACCCGTCGACAATCACCATCATAGGTGCCTGAGGTGATCTCATTCAGGTTCAACATCTTAACTCTCCCATCCTCATACCCCACCAGTAGTCTCCTACTATCTGACAAAAGCGAAAACACGGCACCATGTTTAGAAATTGGTGTCTTGTCAACAATCGCTGGCTTATGCGACAAGGGATTCTGCTGAACTCGGAACATTACACAGCCATCGTGATCTACTGTCAATAGGAGGTTGTCTGGCCTGTATGCAATATAGGATAGATGATCTATATTGACTGGACCTAGAATAAGTTCTCCGGTTTCTGAACTGTAAACATGTATGAAAGGGGGTGCCATGTCACGTGAATCAGCAATTGCGACTATGAAGCGACCATCAGGGGAAAAAGCGAGATCCCGGATCCAGTCACTGTCAAGCTGAGGGCACGTCATCTGATGTGTGCGGTTTACCACATCATGTACAAGGATTGATGGGCGTGGTCCGCTACGTACAGCCAAAGCCACATATTGGCCATCAGATGATGAAGAGAATGGATGGTACGACAAGTGTGGGTCCAAGGCAAATTTATATTCATATTCAAGTTCACCATAACTAGCACTCAACGACTGAATGCGAAGTGGGTAGTCAAGACACGAAATGATGTGAAGGCCATCTTTTGAAAACGTAACAGTCTTGCTTCCCTTTGCGATGGCACGGGGCTCACCACTTTCGATGTCACAAATGTAGAAGTCCGATAAATCTGTAACCACCATCAAACGCTTGCCATCAGGACTGAGGGCAGTACAGGAGACGCGCCGCAGTAAATCCAAGTGTAACTTCTTGACGAGGTTGCCAGTTTCAACGTCACAAATATATACCGTTCTCCTGGAGTCTCCGTACGCAAAGTATTTTTCATTTCGTGAGACAACAAGGGACTTGACGGGGTCACGATCATGTTCAACAACAAAGACAGATGAGGGCCAATGAGCAGGTCGGCCTTGAGTGACTTCAATTGTATGAGGGAACTTAGATCGAAAGCGTTCAGCGACCTTGGAGTGCGTGGGAGAAAAGGGGAGAGCGGAGATATAGATATGAGGAGCACTCAGGGAGATTGGACGCCAGAATGCTAGGACAAATCGGACAGCATCTCGAACAAAGCTGGAAAATTCGTGGTCCTGTGCCTGATGAACAATAGTGTCAGGAAAGCCACATAAAGTAGAATAACACGTACATCGCAAAGATCCAGAATGGTTCTCAGAGCTCGCACTACCCATTTCATTTTCTTCAACAAACTCATGGCCTCGAACCAGAACAATAGCTGATTGTTCACCACTTTCTTCAGATCATTCATCAGAGATTGCCGATCACCAGGTCGAGTACCGCTAAGGTGATAGACAAAAAAGCGACATGAGTATGAGAGAAGCGGAGAAATGCCAGTCTTGATTTTCTCTTCGATATTAGGCTGGTCGGAATTCTTTAAGCACGACGTCTCAAGCTTAGACATGTTGAAGCCAAGTTCTGCGGACATGGTGGCTAAGCAGAGCTTGGCAAGTTCATGATGTTGTTCATGCGCCACGATGGCAAATTCAGGAGGGCACTCATTGGAGAGAAGGAAGTCATCAAACGATTTATGGGTGAACCGAAGGGGAGCTTTTTCTCCGGGATCAACAACTGAGCTAAGGCCTGCACGTATGTGATTCAGCGTAGCCTGCGTGATCCCTGCGTGTGTGATCACATCCTCATCCCGAAGAGGGCGCATAGCAAAAACCATGGCACCTGCAACAGTTCTGAACGCCTTCAAAAATTTCTCCTTTTTGCGGTCAAACGATGCCTTAAGAACATGCCTGTACAGGGAACTCAACCTCTCCATATCGCTCGAGTCGGGTCGAGGCCGCTTGGCATTGTGGTACTCTTCCAACAAAGTCCCCGGATCATCAGCCTCTCTGAAGAGGGTGGCAATCGTATTGGCCCACTGGAATATACCGACAGCGTGAGGAGTCAAGATTTTAGCTGCCTCAATATGCCAGTTCGGGGATGACGTAGGTTTAATAGGAGCCAGGCGATTCTCGAAGAATGTTTGGATATCAGCGAAGGCCTCAGTTTGGTCCGTGACAGCGCTACCGGAAGGGATGGAGATGTGGATACTGATTGACGGAGAAAGAAAGCGCTCGATGTCCTTGTTAGGCCTACTTGTGACAACAAGCTTGAAATTCTTCGGCAGGTCCTGCCACTCACTAAGAGTCTGCAGGAGGTCTTCACGCTCTTTTGAAGGGAAACCACGATCCTTTGTTCGACCGACGTCCAAGTCGCCACACTCATCCAGTGCATCGACGATTACAACGAAGGGCTGGCTGGAAGCAAGATTTCTGTCGGACTCGGATAGAGCAGATAAAGGCCCCTTGACGAGTTTTCCGAATAGAAGTGGAGTTTGGAGAATAGAAATATCTGTTGAGATCTTCAGAATATGTTCTAATATGGAGGGGTACCGGAGAGCGAGTTGGAAAGTTATGTTACGCCACAGGGCACTTGCGGATGTAAAAGCAGAGTCGTTGCGAATAAATGCGAAATAGGGGGGCTCTTGAAGTTCAGGGAGGGACCTGATACTGGCCGCAAGGGCGGATTTCCCCACTCCAAGAGATCCTTTGATCCAGATAATATTCCTGTCCTTGGGATCATTGATCAAGGTAATCACGTTCGTTAATATGTCTTGACGAGTACCCTTTAAGCACTTATCGGCTCCGTGGCTAGGGATGGGCTGGTGTCCTCCAAACAGGCGCTCCCTCAACTCCCCCAGTTGCTTCAACCGTTTATCCTCTAGCACGAGTGTTAGTTGGGTCATCAAACACAGAATACATATTTTACCCTCGAGCCGATTGTTCGTATTGGCTACCTGCATGTTCGTATCGACACCAATAGCCCGATCAAACTCCTCTTTGAATGTATTGAAGCATTTTTGAATTCTCTCAATCTTTTCCTTGTTGTCCTGTATCAAAGCATCCACTGAGTATCATCTGTCAGTTCTGGCAAATACAACCTAGGAATGCGAGCGCACTGATTTTTGCTGTTGTACTCTCATTGGCCAAGCTTTCCATAAGCCCCATTGTTTCTTCTGTAACTTCCAAGAACATTTTCATTGCCGACGTTTACTCCTTTGATCTCGTATTTCTGACATTCTTGACGTGTTCAGCCACCCGTATCATACTGTCCGCAAGGTCTCGGAACAATTCTCGCGATTCTTCTTGAGTCTTCCGTATCTTGAGTGGATTCAGCTCAGACATTCGAATTGATGTGAGAAAACTGACCTCATGAATAACACTAACGCATCCTACAACAATTTTCGCAACTGGATGGAGCTAGGAGGTCAAGTTAGGCTCAATAATCTCTTCACAGGCAACATAAATGTACCTGGCTGAGGACCTTTGCAAGTTCCAGGATCACCTCCCTAACACCGTGACCTTGCAAATCCTTGAATTCTTCTACTTTTTGTCTTGCAGTCTGAACACGATCAAGGACACTCTCCAATTCGTTTCGCATCACTGTATTGGGATCCTAAGGCTCTTGAGAGATTATCATAATGGGAACTGAGATGAGACTGGCATACCTTAACAATGAGCCAGATCGATGCCTTTGGTTTATCAATGGTAATGACCTTGATGCGATCTACAGCTTGATGAGAAAAGGTCATGATGATAGGGTAATTGTAACTATTGACAGACCTTCAGCAATTTCCCAACGACTCCATATTTCATCGGAAGAAAGAACAATTGTTCCAAGGCATCTGTCTGGGTGAGTCAAACGCTTCTCATATAATTCGACGGTCAAGCTAGAACCCTCAACCACATCCCTAGAGTAGCCGTGGGTTACTTCGAGACATTTGAGATGAGTTGAAACTGGCGCACAGGAGCCCACCCAGTTTTCGCCTTTGTTCTTCGCCAACTTTGCTTCTGTCGACTTTCAATACAGTTCCTTCACGACCATTGATGCGGTGTTTGATCGCCAATTGCCTGTGGTGGGGTTCACTGAGGACAATGCTGAAGCCTGAGGATAGGTTGGATAGTTGAGTAAGCCGAGCAGCTGGATCCAGACACTTATTAACATGAACTCGCCTGAGATGCGGACGTGATCCTCGGCAGCCATCTCTCCAGTGGTCAACTGCAGGAATCAAGTAACTTGGCAGAACTGTTTCTCATGATCACGGAAACCGTGTGGGTTTCTATGCCATGCTGACCAAGTACCCGAAGAATACGTCCAATCAAATCCCGCGGCACATCCCCATGGAAGACACAATTAAAACAAAAGTCGTTTCTAAAAAAGCCCGGGTTAAGCTCAAGTTCCTGTGGCCGCTGCCCCTTCGAAGTCCTCGTTCATTGGTTCTGTGTCTGTTGCTGGGGTAGCTAGTGCTGGTAGTGTTGCGCAGGCGGGAGCGATGGTCGAGATAGCAATGAGTGGTTTGGGGGATTGGGAACCAGACAATAACATTTTATGGGACTACAGAGTATATATTGTCTCAGAGGCTATTCAAGTTTACCATAGTAAATTGGTTGAGTTGTGGGACGATGCTCTATGAAAATTTCATGCTGGGAGTTATTCTTCCAGCCATCGTTCTGGGCGAATATTAATATGTGTTCGGCTACATTTCTGGCGCTTTGCTGTTCAGCGGAGCTGCTGACCTATTGATGAATGAAGGCAAAATTTGATAGAATAGAAATCAATACCTAATATTATCAATGAGAAATTAGAGAACATTATGGGGAAGGAAGGAGCATGCAATTTTGGTTCAAGACAAAAGTCAATGACATCTTAACACTCAAGAAAACCAGCACAATGTCCTTTGCCTATAATGTTAAATTTACTCCCATATCTACTACTACCTTGATTCCTGTTAATCTAAAGAAGATACTTAAATACAAGAACCCCATGTGTTACAACTTAAGCTCAAATGATTAGAGAAAAAGAGAAACCTTGTATTTGGTTAACATAAGAGAACTCAATAGAGTTCCTAGTACAGAGTAGTCTACTTTTTAATCAACAATTTATTACATGGTGCTTGATCAAAGTCTGTGGCAGATTATCTACAACAAGTAGCCTACAATTTTTGCCTCAGGAGACAGAAACCTCTTCATAGGCAAAGAGAGACATTGTCAGAATTAATATAAATTGAGGAAAATCTAGATAAAGGTTACTCATAACCAACCTACTAATTATGTGTCTATTAGGACAACCAGGTGAAGTCTGTGGGGTTATGCAGAGTTTACAATCTTCAGGGAGTTGTAAGCTATATTATTTATAATTACCAAGTATAAGAAAGCTAATCACTTTGTCAAGACTCAAGTTTTGAACATCACCAAAGCCTATAGTAGCTTTTTCCTTCTCTTGCACACAACTCTGGAGGTGAGTTATATATCTAGTTACTGTAAGTAATAAAGTTAGAACCTCTCTGGTATCAGAGTTGAAGACAGTGGATTTTATTTTCCTTTCTTATTTTTCTTTTATTTTCTATTCATATGTCACAGTCACACAATCACATGATACATGAAAGAATATAGAAGGCTCTGGAATAATAATGTCATATAACATATTTACTACATGTTAATCTCATATGTGACACATGGTCTTTAGAGTAGATTAGATTTAGTTGTACATAGACCTAGATACATTGTATCAAAAACTTCATTGAGTTCTCCTATATAAACTCTATATAAAATTCTTCTTTTGACTAGCCACTAAGTCTTAAGTTGTAATACTTGGAGATTATGAATTCTACTAAACCCTACAGACTTTACTAGTCATTTTAACACCAAGTATATGACTCACTTTTAGATATCACTTCTCTTTCTCTAACCACTACTATGGTTAATTCAAAAAATCTAAACAAATCATTAAAAACTCCAGTACTTCCCCCTGGCCTCTAGAACAGTTCTCAATATATTGGTGAGTTCAGAGACTCACCTAACTTGCTCTTCAGAGCTAGTTTTAGAGCTGGCAAATAAGTGTATTCAAAAAGAAGACCTCTAACTTGTTGTATTACACAACACTTCTCAAGGAGTGTCTCTGTTTCTTTTGTTTCTGGAAATATCTCTCCTAAGGCCAAAGCTTTATTTTCTTTAGTAAAAGATGAAAATAAGAACATGGGTTCAGATTCTAAGATATTTACTATTCCAAGATGTAATGACCTTAAGCTAGAGCTCAGGTTACAACTAAGGCAAAGACTTGAGAGAAGTTAAGAGAGATATATATCAAGTGGTAAAGCATACAGATACAGGTATCTAGCTATGCTATATATACAAGTAATTAAAAAGACAGCAAGGCATACACAAGTACAGGAACATGAGAAAGACAAGAGGAAACAATGAGGACTAAGTCAGGCT
>Ga0157363_1001564_pt1 | contig 19192 bp, 17 predicted proteins | sample AttsexASBM1_FD_111477 | JGI IMG/M metagenome (GOLD analysis project Ga0157363, IMG submission 111477) | Fungus gardens microbial communities from leaf cutter ant in Ribeirão Preto, State of São Paulo, Brazil - Atta sexdens ASBM1 | ecosystem: Host-associated > Fungi > Mycelium > Unclassified ... | reverse complement strand
GGCCGAGCTGCTCGACTGGCGGCATAAAGCCCTGATCCGCAGCGGAGCAAATACGGATGAGTGAAGACCTCAAACTGCAGGCGCTGCTGAAAGCGGTTAATCAGGCGCTGCGCCCGCTACAGAGCCTCCAGAACGAAACGCAAAACGTCGCCAGTTCGATTGCCGATACGCAGCGAAGTCTGGCGGCGCTGCAGGCGCAGTCGGCGAAAATCGACGGCTTTCGCGCCGCCAGCCGCCAGCTGAGCGACACGCAGCAGCAGCTTAAACAGGCGAAGGCGGAAACGGCGGCGCTGGCGCTGGCGATGCGCGCCAGCGGCCAACCGGCAGAGCAGCAGAGCCGCGCGCTGGAGAAGGCGCGTCAGCATACCGCCGCGCTGCAAAGCCAGGCGCAGAGCCTGCGTCTGGCCGTGCAGCAGCAGCGCGCGAGCCTGAACGACGCGGGCATCTCCACGCGCAGCCTGAGCAGCGAGCAGCTGCGGCTGAAAGCGGCCGCGGCGCAGACCAGCCAGCAGCTTAGCGGTCAGCAGCAGCAGCTTCAGCGGCTGAACCAGCAGCAGGAGCGGCAGAACCAGGCGGCGGAGCGCTACCGTAAAGGACAGGCGCTGGCGGGCCAGATCCGCAGCGGCGGCGCAACAGCGCTCGGCCTGGCGAAACCGGGCTTTACCGCTGGCGCCGCGCTGCTGCGTCCCGGCTACGAGCTGGTGCGCGCCGATGCCGCGCTGCAGGCCAAAACCGGCCTGCAGAAAGGATCGCCGCAGGCCGTCGCGCTGGATAAACAGGCGCGCAGCCTCAGCGGGCAGACCGGCGTTCCGGCGCAGGCGGTGGCGCAGACCCAGCTCGATATCGCCCAGGCGGGCGGCTCGATCGATGATATCGCCTCCGCGACGCCGGTGGCGCTGAACATGGCGCAGGTCAACAGCCACTCGGCGGGGGATAACGCCGGGCTGCTGATGGACGCGAAAAGCGCATTCGGCCTCAACAGCGGCGATATCGCCCACCTAGGCGATGTGCTTAACGCCACCCTCGACCAGACCGGCATGAAGTTTGAGGATCTGAGCAGCGCGCTGAGCAGCGTCGCGCCGGTGGCGAAAAACGCCGGCATGGGCGTTGAGCAGACCTCCGCCATGCTGGGGCTGCTGGCGCAACATCATATTACTGGCGCGGCGGCGGGCGAAGAGGTCGGGGCGATCCTGGCGCGGCTGCAGACGCGCGAGGGCGAAGGCGCTATCGCCGCGCTCGGCGTGTCTACCCGCGATAAAAACGGCGACGCGCGGCCGATCCTGCCGCTGCTGAAAGATATTCAGGCCGCGTTCGCCAGTAAGGGGATGGATGCGGCGCAGCAGACTGACGCGCTGAAGAGCATCGTCGGCGCGAAGGCGGCCTCGTCAGCCTCGCTGCTGACGCGAGGCGCCGCCAGCGGCGAGCTGGAGACGCTCACCGCCTCAGTACAGCATGCCGACGGCGGGACGGCGCGCATGGCGCGGGCGCAGCAGGACAGCCTCGGCGGGGATCTGCAAAAGCTGGACGCCTCGAAGGCGGCTATCGGCGTCGACCTTTTTGCGCCACTTGAAGGCCCGCTGCGCACGCTGACGCAGGAGGCGACGCAGTTTTTGCAGACCATCGACCAGTGGCTGCAGGATAACCCGACGCTGGCGAGCGGCATCGCCACGGCGGCGGCGGTGGCGCTGACCTTTGTCGGCGCGCTGGGCGCTATCGGCATGGCGGTCTGGCCGGTGGTCAGCGGCGTCGGCGCCATCATGGCCGGGGTCGAGATCCTCGGCGGCCTGTTCACCGTGGTGGGCGGCGCGATCGTCACCGCCATCGGCGCCATCACCTTGCCGGTGGTGGCTATCGTTGCGGCCATCGTCGGCGGCGCGCTGCTGATCCGTCAGTACTGGGAGCCCATCAGCGCCTTTATTAGCGGCGTCGCGCAGGGGTTCTCCGCCGCGATGGGGCCGATTGGCGACGCCTTTGCGCCGCTGCAGCCGGTATTTGCCTGGGTGACGGACAAGATTAAGTTGGTATGGAACGGCTTTACCCAGCTGCTGGAGCCGGTGAAAGCGACGCAGGAGCAGCTGGCCGCCGCCGGCGATATGGGGAAAAGCTTCGGCAATATGCTCGCCGATGCGCTAAAGATCCCCGGCCATGCGCTGGACCAGCTCACCAGCGGCATCGACTGGGTGCTGAACAAGCTCGGCATCGCCAGCAGTAAAAGTAAACAGCTGAAGGCGGATCTGCCGCCAGACGCGGCGCCCGTCGAGAACGCCGCTGCCAGCGGGCTGCAAAGTAACCTGCTGACCAGCGGCCCGAGCTACCGGCCGGTAGTCGCGCCCGCCGCAGGCAGCATGACGCAGCAGAACGCTTACACCAGCAATATCACGGTGAATGCGTCGCCCGGGATGGACCCCAATGACGTTGGGCGCATCGTACAGCAGCATTTTGCTCAACAGCAGTTCGAGCAGCAAAACCGGCAGCGCAGCGCCATGACAGGAGGATTCTATCCATGATGATGATCTACGGCATGCTGCCCTTTATGCGGCAGACGCTGCCCTATAACCAGCTGATACACAGCAGCGGCTGGAACTGGGCCATCAACAGCCGCGTCGGCATGCGCGCTGCGGCGCAGTTTACCGGCAAGGGCAGCGACAAGATCTCCCTGAGCGGCGAGCTGCGCCCGGAGCTGACCGGCGGTCCGGTTAAGGCGCAGGCGTTTCAGCTGCTGGCTGACGAAGGGCGCGCCTGGCCGCTGATCGGCGGCGACGGCACCATCTACGGCATGTATGTCATCGAGAGCTTTAAGACGACGCACAGCGACTTTTATGCCGACGGCAGCGCGCGCGTGATTGCCTTTACCCTCGACTTGCTGCGCGTCGATGAGTCGCTGGTCTCGATGTTCGGCGATTTGAAAGCGCAGGGCAGCGCGCTGTGGGCGAAGGCGGAAGCGGCGGCAGGCAACCTCTCTTCAGGCATGGCGGCGGGAGGCTTCTCACTGTGAGTGAACTCGGCGCGATGGCGATTAAGGCGGGCAGCCGGCCGGCGCCCGATTTTATGCTGTGGATCGGCAGCAAAGATGTGACGCCCAATCTGCGCGATCGGCTGATCTCGCTGACGCTTACCGATAATCGCGGCTTCGAAGCGGATACGCTGAACCTTGCGCTGGACGACAGCGACGGCCTGCTGCAGCTGCCGCAGCGCGGCACGGTCGTGTCGCTGTTTCTGGGCTGGGTTGGCCAGCTGCACAACAAGGGCGACTATACGGTCGATCAGGTGAGCCACGGCGGCGCGCCCGATGTGCTGACCATTGTGGCGCGCAGCGTCGATTTTCGCGGGGAGCTGGGCAAGGCGCGTGACCTCTCTTACCACGACGCTACGCTGGGCAGTATCGTGACGCAGATTGCCCAGCGCTGCGGGCTGATTTTGCAGATGGCGGAAGGGTTCGCCGGGATCAAGATCGATCATATCGATCAGACCCACGAAACCGATCCCAGCTTTGTCACTCGCCTGGCGCAACGCTATGGCGCGGTCGCGGTTATCAAAGCGGGGCGGCTGCTTTTTTTGCGGCCCGGCAGCGGCCAGTTAGCCAGCGGCGGTGCGATACCCACGGTGACGCTGACGCGCCAGGATGGCGATAAACACAATTTTACTGTTGCCGATCGCACCACTTATAGCGGCGTGCAGGCGCGATGGCTCTCAACAAAAGAGGCGAAAACGCATGTGGTGCAGATGCAGCGCAAGGCAAAGGCCACGAACGATGCTGCTGTTGCCCATCCTGATGCGCAAAGCGCGCCGCAGTTAACGGGTAAGCAGGAAGGCGATTATCTTTCCGGTGCGAAAGAGAGCTTGCTGGTGCTGCCGGACGTCTTCAACAGCGAAGAGGCGGCAATACAGGCGGCGCAGGCGAAGTGGAACGACATTCAACGCGGCGCGGCTCACTTTACCTTTCAGCTGGCAAGCGGGCGCGCGGATCTCTATCCAGAAACTCCGGTCAGGGTCAGCGGCTTTAAAGCGGTAATTGACGCCAGCGCCTGGGTAATCAGCAAGGTGACGCATAATCTGAGCGTTAATAGCGGATTTACCACCACGCTGGAGCTGGAGAACGACATCACGGATGTGGAATACGAGAGAATTAACTAACTAATAGTTAATTAATTTGCTTTTTGTGAGTAATTTGCGCGATAATGAGCGCGTCAACTACTGAGGAACTCACAAATGATGCATTGCCCGCTGTGTCAGAGCGCTGCCCACACGCGCAGTAGCCGCTACATCTCTAACGAGACCAAAGAGCGCTACAACCAGTGCCAGAACATCAACTGCAGCTGCACCTTTAAGACGCATGAGAGCGTGACCGGCATGATCGTGACGCCAGGTAAAGTCGAGAAGGTGGCGATAGCGAAGAAGCAGCCTGAGGTTCGCGCCTGAGTGTTTAGGCGTTTGAAAAGCAAAGCCCGCGTAAGCGGGTTTTTTTATGGCGGCAGCGCCGCCTCTTGGAGTTCTGGCGATAAGTGTATGGGGTTGGGCGGGGGCTTGCCTGCGTTGGCAATAACTGTTAACCGCTGGCTTTGCACATAAAAACCACCTGTGAAAGGTGGTTTGTTTTGGCTACCAGCTAAGTTCTTGCTTCGTGGCTTTGGCGTTCTGTTTATACATCATTTCAAGCGTGGTGTAGGTGCACATATCCAGCGTTCCCTGACAGTAATCTTTGATGACGCGATCTAACACCGTTCTGTCGCTCACTTTTGTGAGTTTTTTAAATGCAGTCAGGTTCTGCTTTTCCATCATGCGTAAGGTGGTCGGCTGGCACATATCTAGCTGACCGTCGCAATAATCCGCTTTCACGCGCTTCTGAATGTAGCTGATCACTTCCTTCTTCTGGCCCTCGGAGCCATCAAAGTCCAGTGGGTGGACGAAACCTGCGTTAGCAGCAGCAGAAGCGAGTAAAAGGGCAGCCCCAAAAAGTATTTTCATTAAGAATTCCTTATCAAAAAAAGTAAGCGCTAAGATTAATCCTAATTAAGTCGGAAGTGAACAACTGAAGGAGCGTAGCAAGTGGGTTTTTAAAAAAACTGGGATTTTATCGTAGTCTGGTTGGCGCAAAGGTCTGGGCGAGGATGCTTAACTAAGCGAAACGTAAGAGGAATGAGAAAATTTCTCTGTATGTACATATTCTTGACGAAGATGCTATGAGGTACAGGGGGGCTGAGTACTTGGCGTCGTCGACGCGGCAGGCAAGCTTATTAGTATAGGAGAATGGGTGCCTTTAACTGATCAATAGATCGCATCATTTCCTATTTTATAAAATGCATTCGGTCCGTTGTAATGATAAAAGTTTCGTTGCCATCCTTGAAGCTCGTCATTAAAGCCCTGCCGTTTTTACTGGCATCGTATAAATAGAAGTGGTAAGAGAAATTTGTCATCGCACCTGCACTGGCTCGTGTGTCGAGGTTTACCAGAGGAGTAAGGAGATTGTTTGCCTGGAGTGAGGAGAAATAGGATATTTAACAGCTGCTCAAAATTAGCCTATTGCTTATCATATTTATTTTTTAACTCTAAGGCATATTTTTCTTTAGTGATGAAACTCGAAATAATTAAATGTTAAGGAGGTAATGCTAATGTTTTATTTATCTCATGCCAAAACTGATAGCCAGTCTTTGTTCACAAGAATACGAAAATAAGGTTTACACCATTGATTAACATAAAGTAATAATTCATCATCACTCATGCTTGAGGCTCGAGAGTTAAATACAGGAATAGCTTCATCATACATTTCCCAGTAGAAGTTATTTAGGCGATGCGTAATTGATGCAAATGCGGATGGCGCGTAATCTAAAAAATAGTTTGTAAAAAAAGCTAGCCTGCTTTCCACTTCTTGTGGTGAGTTAGCTTTCATCAAAAGCGTTAGCTGTATCCGTAACCACACTAAAGCGCTTAGCTCTGCACTTGGGTTAACAATATTCATTTCACGTTGATATCGGCCAAGATATTCATTAACTTCATAATCAATTGGGTGAGTTTCTAGATTTAGCGAGGCGAGTATTAGTAAGGATTCAGAATCATTTCCATTAAGAAGTTCTTTTTCAGCCCATTCTGTTATTCTCTTGCTGAAATCGATTGCTGAACTAAAACTTGCTATTTCATCAAATGTCTTTAAACATAGCAAATCTTGCAAGGTATAATTATATGCGGCATCATTCATTGTATATCCTCTTTATTCCATCTCGCTATGATGGGTTGAGTAAGACTGCGTCTGGTAAATAGTCTGGTGAAAATTATACATAATGCGTCATCATCTTAATATCCGTATGGCCCAATTTCTGCTGGCAGAAGAAGCTGCCTAAGCTTAGTTTCCTTCTAAGTCTAAAATATTGTTATTTCCTTTCTGCGAAATGTGGGTTAATAGATAAGGTCGTTACCGCTTCCGCCCCCACTTTTCCTTATATATACTATAGAAAGTGGAGGTGGTAAGTCTTAGATGAACTGTTAGGTGCTTATTCATACTTTCCTGGTGCCACTAGTCATTTAGTAAAAATCCATACTGATATTTCGCTTTTTGCCTGAAACGAATGACCAATTAGACATAGAACACCGCACCTTCATATGACTTGACCGTAATACCAACGCTCTCCGGTGAACCATTCATCACGATCCTCACTCCCGTAATATTCAAGTGTAATACCAAGTTCTTGCACATTAGCTGGAAGAATTAGCCCCCACTCAGTAGCAAGGCTGCGTTCTTTAATCAAAGTGGAGGCACCATTTTCAGAACGGTCTTCGGTGATAAAACTTTGGTAATAGGCTTCTGAACGATACAGACAGATTTCGCTTGTAAACATATCAGGAAGACATATAACAGCAGTAATACGAGAACGTAAATCCATATCTGCAGTTGCCGCTATAAGATGTGAACAAGCGTTAATCATGGCTTGCGCGCAAGCTGCCTTATTTTCAAGCGTACTATACTTTCCCTGAACAAGATTGATATCTACTGGAATTTTGAAATTCCAGTAATGCTCATTTTCAGGAAACAGGGCTCGCTCAGGGCAGTTAAAAGTATTAGCCCAACGGTTTAGAGCTTTCAAGCGGCGTGGAATGTTTCTAACTTTGGTTCGATGATCTCTGTTAAGCCGTCTGCTCATAGATTTTTTATTTTTTAACCGGTTCGAATAGTTTGGGCTGTAATGCAGCACAAAATCATAGTGTGCTCAAATTCCAGCTAATTGTACATATTAATGTAACTCATTTGCCTAAATTTGAAATCTCTTATGTCTGCTTTCCGCTCAAAGCGGATATTACATTGCTGAGCAGCTTCATGTCACAGGTGACCTGATCATTACGTAGCTTTAGGGCTGAAACAGCTTAGAGTGACGAGATTGGCTAAATATGGAGTGGGAGGATTGCTACTTTGATCTACTTCTGAACGGTATCCTATAAGTATCCTGGAAAACCAGCTTAACTATAGCTTCTGATGTAAGTCATTGATAATTTGGTGGCCCCTGCTGGGTTTGAACCAGCGACCAAGCGATTATGAGTCCCAATTCGAAGCGAGCGAAATCAGTAACTTACTGATTTATATATTTTCTTCAGGCCTAATAGTGATGAAAAGTGGCACATAGCGTTGCGCTCTGCTGCCACTTTGCTGCCATTTTTACCTTGAGATGACTAACAAGTTGTAATGTAAACTTAAGTTTAATATGCGTTATTTTTAAGCTGACCATAGAGTGTTTTATGAAATCCTTATTTTTAAAGAAACAGTGATAACTTTCCTCTTTTAAAGGTTAGTATAGGTGTGTTTTTTTATCATTTTACAGAGCCAACTTATTTTTCAAGAAAGCTCTGTTATAATATTTTTACTTAAAATCATTGGTGCTGACTTTTTTCAAAGTTTTTATATTCCTCACGCATTCTCTGGTTTTGTATTATCATTTCCCTGACGTTTTCAGGAAGAAATTCATAATCAAGAATTTTTTTGTTTTTTCTCTTGTGCATAATCTTATAATGTCAGGAGTAAAATAATCATAATCAGGAGCGAACTCGCAATTTTTTAACATAGATATTTTCGGCGTCTAAAATCTTTCGGTCTATTTCATTAAGGTTTAAGTTTAGCCAGTGTACTAATTCATGGAAGTTATTAATCAAATCAGTTTTTTTATGTATATAGCGGGATACATCTAATGGGTATTCTATATCTTCATCAGCAATTATTTCAGTAAGGATTATTAGGATCATTCCACATGATAAGATTCGTCTAATGTCATATATGTCATATCTGAGTTCATATTTTATTCTGGTTTTTTTGTATGCCCCCAGTACCTCACACTTGTAAGGATCGCTCTATTCAATAAAGATTTCAATACGTTAGATTGAACTAAATGGCTGGTTTTTTTCTTGAACTCTTTAAATGTATACAAGCTGATGTTAGTATGTTTAGTTGCCTCAATTGCTCCAGATTGAAAACCATTTTTAGATATGATAAATCCTCTGTCCGCTCCAGTATTCTGAAGCACCGTGAAGAATGCATGTATAATCTCTTTAGTGACGTTACTTTCCCAATATTTAGCTTCAACTAACCACTTAAAGTCAGTTCCTAAATATTTTGATTCTACTAAAACGTCAATATCAGAAAAGCCCTTACACCTTCAACTCTCACATTGGTTTTAGCGCTAGCACCTAGGTTTATAAAATGCTCACAAATGTCTTCTTGAAATTTATACCAATCAGGTTTGCTGTTTTTTTTAATTTCAACGTCTTCAGGCATTTTAACTCCGCAGTTTTATTCTTATTAATGTTTGAAGGTGAGGGGGATTCTTTGCCGCTTTGATAGTTAATATGCTAATTCAGTAATGACTAAATGAATGGCTGAATGAATGGGAGTTCTGTCAATAACTGTACGGAGCCAGAGCGCCGACGGTTAGAGCTGGAACTAAAAGCCAGGGGATTTAACGGTGATGAATATGAGATTGGACTGTTGCTTAAGGGTTGTAGCCTCAATGCAGGGGCGAAAATGCGGCTTTTCTACCGGAACGGCAGACTTCGGGAAGAACCATTCTGATGTGGCAACGTTCAGATCAATCCCATTGATACATAAAAAATAGTTTCAATTCCGACCGGATTTTCTATACTGTATGCATAAACAGTAGTTGTAAGCAGAGGAGGGAACATGCAGGACTATCTTTTGGCGTCGGTGAAGCTTCAGCGTATTGATTTCTTTTTAAAACTTGTTGCTGTCAGCGAATGTAGTGATCAGGAAAAACGCATGGCAATTGAGTGGGTTTCCGAACTCACAGATGAGTTAATGGCTCGTCTACGCAAGCATGAATACAGCCTCTCATTGAATCAGGCTGAGTGATGAAAGGCCTAACAGAACTACGAGCCGTGAGTGCATGACTATGCTGCATGAAATCGCATGATCCCAAAAGGATCTCTGATACTCAGGCCCGCCAGTATTGGCGGGCTTTTGTTTATGTCATGCAGGTGCATGAAAACCACTGCATAAAGCGGGCAGGCGTGGCGGGGCTACGAGCGCGCGCAACGCGCTTTACTGCATAGTCTTGTGGATGTTTTCTTACTCAAGTAAAGTGAAGGTTCAAACTTTACTCAAGCTAAAGGCGGTCTTATGACCATTGAATCTTATCGTCCAAAAATAAGCAAAAATCTAAAAAATCTTTTTTTGGATCCAAATAATTATCGATTTGTAGATAATGATGAGCATAAATTTGTACCTGAAAAGGACATTCTTGATCCGGTAATTCAAAAAAGGACAAGAAATTTCATTGAAGGTGTTCGACAAGAAAACATCAAAGATTTAATATTAAGTTTTAAAGCCAATGGTTTCCTGGACGTTGATGTCATTCAAGTGAAAGACTTAGGCAATAATAATTATCTAGTGCTTGAAGGCAATCGCCGCGTCACTGCTCTTAAGTTTTTATTTGAATCTTATGAGAAAGGTAATGACATAGGAAAGTTAGACCCTAATATTTTCAAAAGCATACCGTTTGAGATTCACGACAATCATGATATCGAAAAACATTTGATAATAATGGGTTTGAAGCATATTAGTGGAAATAAAAAGTGGTCTACCTTTAATCAATCAAAGCTTTTATATGATTTCTTGAAGCCTTATGAAGATAAAGGAAGAGAGGAATATTTAATCAAAGAGGATGAGCTTGTTAATTCGTTAGGTATTTTAAAAACGCGCTTGCGCTCTATGCTAAGGGTTTACAACCTAATACTGGCATATAAAAAAAGTGAGTATGGAGAGCAGTTTGAACCAAGTATGTTTGGCATATTTGAAGAAATTATAAAAAAACCAGTTCTCAAATCTTGGCTTGAATGGAATGATAATGGTTATTATGCAAGAAACGAAATCAATCTAAATCGTTTGTTTTCTTGGATATCTAAAACTGAAGAGTATGTTGAAGTTGAAATTGAAGACGACTATAACGATGATGATTTTAGTGATGATGAAAAGGGAGAATTTAAAGAATTTGAACCTATAATAACTAAATCTCTCGAAGTCAGGGAGTTAGCTACGTTCATTAATAATGAACAAGCCCTTAAGGTTATGGAGGAAGAACGTAGTCTTATTCGCGGCTTTATTTCGAGTGATTCAGTTAATCAGCAGAATTATAAAAGCGCATTGAGTAAACTTGAAGAATCTTTAAAGAATTTAGAAAATTACAAAAACTTAATTGTGGCTGAGGATGTTAAAGGTTTAGAAAATGCGAAAGAAAAATTAGCAACCCTTATGCCAAGCAAAAGCATTCTCAATATTGAGGCCGGAAACTTTACGACAAACTTTGAATATGGAGTTAAACATCACTTCAAGTCCATTCATATAAAAAAATATAAGATATTCAAAGATTTTGAAGTTACTGGATTCAACAGAATAAACATTTTCGCTGGAAAAAACAATACCGGTAAAACTTCAGTTCTCGAAGCTATCTATCTTTTGACTCAAAGGAATGATATCTCATCTTATTTAAACCTGATAAAAAATAAAAATAAATTTTCATCATTAAACCCTTCACTCCTAAATGCAGTATTTCAAGATAAAATCGTCGTTTCTGGATGCTTCGATAATAGTACTGTCGGCATTGAGATGATTAAGTTCGATGATGCTTCTATAGATAAGCAGGATGATTATATAGCTTCTTATAAATTATCATCAGAAGTAGATGGCGAGATTCTAACGAATGTTATTCATACGTTTACTCATGAAAGGATGATAAGAAATTCAAGCCAAGTCTCACATTTGTGTTCAGCATCCTTTAAAAGCCCTTACTTTTACGATGTCGATGAATTAATTAAAGATTATAATAAGAGTTTAAGTTCAAACCTAATTTCTTTGAAAAAAGAAGATACTGCAAATGTCAAATCAGCAATTAGTTTAGTTATTGATTTTCTGAATAGTATAGAACCATCTATAAAAGACGTCAGGTTTACTGAAGAAATGGATTTAAAGCGATTTATTGTTGAATCATCTAACAATTCGGAGCGCAATTTCGATCTTACTTCTTATGGTGAGGGTATTCAAAGGATTTTTTACATTGCCTTATCTTTTGCTGCATGTAGAAATGGAGTGCTTTTCATCGACGAGTTTGAAACGGCTATACATTATACACTTCTTTTAGATTTCACTAGGCTTACGCAAAAATTAGCGAATAGATTTAATGTGCAATTATTTTTAACCTCACATTCAAATGAGTGCATTAGGGCATTTATGGAAAATGGTAGTGAGAATGAAACAATTACTGGATTTCAGCTGGTTAAAAATGAAGATGGAATCAGTGTTAAGAGAGCTGTAGGTGACAGGTTTGGATATCTCATTAAAAATATAAATTTAGATATTAGGGGATGAAGATGAACGCCTCACCTTTTGATAGAGTTGTTGTTTCCTTTTGTGAAGGTCAGCACGATGTAGCGTTCGTAAGTCGCCTTCTTCTAGCCGATGGCTTTGTGGTTTATAATAAAAAAATAAGAGAATTCCCTACACCTTTCTCTAATAGATTCGAAACTGAGCTAGGTCATATTGGCATTCCAGATAAAACATTAGGTTATCAGGCGTCGAGTGCGCTTCTTCCCTCGATAGCTTTAAATAAAGGAAGAACTTGGGTCTTTCTTCACAATGTAGGAGGGGATTCAAAGAACGAAACCCGGAATGAATTGGTAAGAATGTATAGAGGCCTTTCAGCACATGACGATTTCAGCCTTGTCATTCCTTATCGATTCTTATACTTCTTTGATTCAGACAATATTGGCGTAAACTCCAGGGTCGCAAGCGTCGCAGAAGAAATTGGAATGAACCCAGAAGTTAACCTCCAGAATGGAAATATTGTTAACTTTGATAATGTTCAATGGGGAACCTACATTTTTCATGATTCAGGAAATCAATTAGGCACTCTGGAGAATTTGATTTTAGGATATTTTGAAAATAAGATACCTAATCTCCATTCAAATATAATTAATTTCTTAAGAGCTAATGCTATCCCAGCAGGAAGTACAAGAAAGATGAAGATTAGGAACGGAGCAGAGGTTTACTATGGCCAGTCTAGATATGCTGAGAATAAATCAATTATTGGAGTTTATGGACAACTTCAATTTTCTGGAATGAGTAATTCGAGCCTGCTAGAAAGCACAGACTTTATGAAGGCGATGGATTTTATAGCATGCCAGCACTGTCAAACAATAACAGCTTTATTTGCATAAAAAACCGGGTCTTAATGACCCGGTTATTTCTTAGGATAACGAGTATTCCTTAAAGACCATTACTTTCTCCCCTAACCAGTAATTTAATTCAGATGGTCTTTCTTGCAAGGGTTCTATTTCATTTTTCACAAACACTTTTGCCGCCTTTTCCACATCTCCAAATCCGCCGACATTATTTGGTACAATGCCCATCATTTGTGGCGGCACCCGGTGAGCAGCCAGCATATCGTCACGGCTCATATTCTTGATATTCAGAAACTCATCCTTTGCCGCAACCTCAGAAAGCGGGATGATCTGAATACCGTCCTTTTTCCCGTTCGGGCTGTACATAAATAGGTTGCGGAAGTTGCCAGGCCCCTTCGCACTTTTCATGGCACCGCGAATATTGTCCACGTCCTGCTGGCTCTGCGCCGGGTCGGTCATGTTCATGATGAAACCGGCATGGCTGCCGTTCATATAATACTTTCGGCGGAACAGCGTAGCCGACTCATTCAGCAGCGCCGACGGGATGGCTGGCGGGTTCAAGCAGCAGATTGATGCGGGGGAATGGATCATCACAACGTTGACGCATAGCGTGAGTGCGGAGAGCGGCTATACGACCAGCATTGAGCTTGAGGTGAAAATAGATTCTCTTGAAATGGATTAGTGCTATCTCATAATGGTTTAATTAAGTATCATTTATCTCAATTGGGTTTTGGAGAAAATGTTATGATGAATTGCCCTTTGTGCGGGAATGCCGCACATACCCGCAGCAGTTTTCAAGTATCAGCCACGACGAAAGAGCGCTATAACCAGTGTCAGAATATTAATTGCAGCTGTACGTTTAAATCCCATGAGACGGTTTCTGAGATCATTATGAAGCCGGGAAGCGTTAAACCTGTGCCACCGCATCCGGGAAGAAATCAGCAGCAAGCATTGTGGTTATAATTATTGTGGCTTAGCAGCGCCCGTACGAAACGGGCTTTTATCTTTTTGATGGATTAAACACAATTCGGAAAGGTTAAATACTTGATTGGGAATTTAAAGTGTTTCCCATAAATCATTTTACTCACTCATTTTAAGGAAATCGTCAACATTCATTTTGAATGTGTGAGGTGTTAAGTCTGCTAATGAAAAAAATGTATCTGGATTTACTGGTCTTTTTATCGGAAGGGGTATTCCTGGCTTATTTAGTTTTGGTGTAATAAGAGTTGATCCTTTATTATGAATGTATTTAGTAGCTATCTTACTTATTTTTTCTTCATAATTTTCAAGATGTATTAAGCTGATTATGAATGAACCCTCCACTTCATTATCGATTCTTCTTATAAAGGGTGTGACTCTAAATATATCTTGAAAAAATTTTGAATCTTGCTCAAAGCAGCTAATCCCTAATGCCAGTAATAAAGATGCATCAGGATTTTGTTGTAGTATTTTTCTGTAAGCCATTCTCCTTAATTTGCTATTCAAAACTTCGCCATAGCCAGTGCATATAATCTCATTTAATGGATCGCTTGGAAAAAGTTCAGCACCACTATAATAGCGTTCAATGAATGAATCTCTTTCCGATTTTTCACAGCTTCTTATTCGAAGGGTGATCCAGTTGGAATCAAGTTTCACATAGCTTGATTCATGGAAGTTTACTTCAGATATATAATCTACTTTATTTTCCCATTCCCACCTTTCGCAGGCCTTAATGGCGTCAATTTTCGACTCAAAGAAGAAGGCCCCCCTTAATCTAGATGGCTTGTCAGGGAAATTTAATGTGCGAAATTTTTCTATATGAAACTCAGATGCAAGATCGCTAATATATTTATCGTTGATGGATGATTGGATATTATTATATAGCCATAAGGACGGTGCTGTAAATTCTACGCCTTGTTCATCTTTAGGAGGATTTGCTAATATCCTACCAATAGCGACCTCCCAAGCAACCATCGGATGATCTATATCGAAAATAGCGAATAACCTCATTTTATAATCCTTTTTCAACTAGTTTTAATTGGTAATAACTGAAAGCATTAAATAAACCACTAATATAATTTGATAAATAAATCTGCTTCTTAAACCAAATTTATTGTCATTTTTTATGAAATGTTTTTCTCTTCATACATTCATTAAGCATCAGTTTGGCCTTTAGTAATGTATTAGATAAAGCATGTTTCTTCCATATGATCACAATTTAAGGGTTACAAGTTATTAGTTGCGGGCCTTATTCTTGATGGTAGTTTGTACGGCTGAGGGTAAAGGTAAAAAATCTGCTGCCATTTTGCTGCCAATGGCTAATTATCAATACAAAAAAGCCACCTGAGAAGGTGGCTTAAATGCATGATTTTAATCACTAAATTTGGTGGCCCCTGCTGGGTTTGAACCAGCGACCAAGCGATTATGAGTCGCCTGCTCTAACCACTGAGCTAAGGGGCCAGCGGAGCGGGGATTATAATGTATCTGTTTAAGGCAATCCAGCACTCCCTCACCAGATGCTGAAAAAACGCTCATCACATGAGTGCTTGATTAAACTAAACATTTCCAGAACACGCGGCCCAATTTTACCCGTGCCATCCAGCAAAAGCGGGTAAGCAAACCCGCTCTGGCCCGCCTCTTATCGGGTTCTTACCCTCGCACCCACCTGAAAAGCATCGACCTCTCACTCCCGATAGCGCGACGCCGACTGGCTCAGCGAAAGATAGGGCAGCATCGCGCCGCGCGCACGGTCATACTCCTGCCACAGCGCAATCTCTTCCAGCGCCGGGATAGTCACCGCTTCGCCCGCCTCCAGCCCCGCCAGCGCGGCATCCACCATCTCTTCCACTTCCATAATCATACCGGCTGGCAACTCATCAATGGACTTGCCGGAGCGGTCGAATATCTCCGTACGCGTAGCACCAGGCAGCACGGCCTGCACCTGCACGCCGCTGTTCTCCAACTCGCGCTGCATCGAGCGGGTCAGCGTCAGCACAAAAGATTTGCTGCCGTTATAGGCGCCGTTGAACATCTCATGCGTCAGCGAAAGCACGGAGGCGACATTGATAATCACGCCGCGTCCGCGCGCGCGAAACGCATTGGCCGCCGCATGCGCCAGGCGGGTAGGGGCGATGATGTTGAGCGCCAGCATGGTCTGAATACGATCGATGTCGGCATCGATAAACTCGCCGTCCACGCTCATGCCGGCGTTATTCGCCAGCAGCGTAATCGCCGTGTTGTCCCGCAGCTCCTGCTCGACGCGCTGCAAATCCTCCGCATCGGTCAGATCGGCGCGCAGAATACGCGCCTCAATCTGATGCTGCTGTTGCAGCGTCTGCGCCAGCGTCTCCAGCCGCGCCTGATCGCGCGCCACCAGAATCAGATCGTAACCGCGCGCCGCGAGGCGTCGTGCATAGGTGGCGCCGATGCCGCTGGATGCGCCGGTGATTAAAGCAAAGCCTTGCGATGATGCTGACATGGTAAACTCCTGTTGTATGATGATTGTCATATTTGTAGTTAATATGACGGTCGTCATATGCATCGTCAAGCTGGAATATGATGGTCGTAATAATTACTATGAACAGCAGAACCTATCAGCGGGAAAAGTGTGATGGATAAACAGAGCCATAAGGCGCGCACGCGGCAGCGCATTCTGGATGAGGCGGCGCGGGTGATGCGCGAATGCGGCACGGAAAGCATCGGCGTGGCGGCGCTGATGAAGCGCGTCGGGCTGACGCACGGCGGCTTCTATGCGCACTTCGACTCGCGGGAGGCGCTGGTGCAAGCGGTTATCGCTGAAATGTTCACCGACTCGACGCAGCGGATGGCGCCGCTGTGGCAGGGCGCGGATCCGGCCGCGCGGCTGTGCGCGCTGATCGACTACTACCTGTCAGAGACGCATCGCGACTGCCGCGCCGAGGGCTGCCCGGTGCCCGCGCTGGTCAGCGAGGTCGGCCATCTGCCGGAAGAGGCGAAAACTGTCTTTACCCAAGGCGTGACGTCGATGCTGCAGCGGTTAGGCGAGCTGCTTGCCGAGCTGGGGCAGCGCGACGCCGAGGCGCTCGCCAGCAGCCTGCTGGCTGAGATGGTCGGCGCGCTGGCGCTGGCGCGCGCCTGCTCCGATAAAGCGCTCTCTGCGGCCATGCTGGCGCGCAGCCGCGAGGCGCTGAAGCGCCGTACCGGACTGGAGCAGGCGGCATGAGCGAGCACAACATCAGCGACATTATCGCGCCCGGTCTGGAGGTGCTGTTCTGCGGCATTAATCCCGGCCACTCGACGGCGCACACCGGCTATCACTTCGCGCATCCCGGCAACCGCTTCTGGAAGGTGCTCTGTCTGGCTGGCTTTACCCGGGAGCAGCTCCGGCCCGAAGAGGAGCAGCGGCTGCTGGAGACCGGCTGCGGCATCACCATGCTGGTAGAGCGCCCCACCGTGCAGGCGAACCAGCTGGCCGCTGAGGAGCTGCGCGACGGCGGCGCGCGCCTGACCGACAAGGTGCTTAACTACCAGCCGCGCGTGCTGGCGATCCTCGGCAAAGACGCCTTCAAGCGCGCCTTCAATCAGCGCAAGGTGGAGTGGGGCTTACAGGGCATTTTTATGGGTAAGACCCAGGTCTGGGTGCTGCCTAATCCCAGCGGGCTGAATCGCGCCTCGCTCGATGAGATCGTCGAGGCATACCGGCAGCTCTATGAGGCGCTGCAGCAGGGCGTGAAATAGCCGGCGGCGGCGAAAAAAGGGCAATAAAAAACCCCGGCGAGCCGGGGTTTTTTTAACGCTAGCGGATTAGTCGTCCAGGAAGCTGCGCAGCACTTCCGAACGGCTCGGGTGGCGCAGCTTACGCAGCGCTTTCGCCTCAATCTGACGAATACGTTCACGCGTAACGTCGAACTGTTTGCCCACCTCTTCCAGCGTATGGTCGGTGTTCATATCGATGCCGAAACGCATGCGCAGCACTTTGGCTTCGCGCGCGGTCAGGCCCGCCAGCACGTCGTGGGTGGCTGAACGCAGGCTCTCAGAAGTCGCAGAGTCGAGCGGCAGCTCCAGCGTGGTGTCTTCGATAAAGTCGCCCAGATGCGAATCTTCGTCGTCGCCAATCGGCGTCTCCATGGAGATAGGCTCTTTAGCGATTTTCAGCACTTTGCGGATCTTGTCTTCCGGCATCAGCATGCGCTCGGCCAGCTCTTCCGGCGTCGGCTCGCGGCCCATCTCCTGCAGCATCTGGCGCGAGATACGGTTGAGCTTGTTGATGGTCTCAATCATATGCACCGGAATACGGATGGTACGTGCCTGGTCGGCGATAGAGCGGGTGATCGCCTGACGGATCCACCATGTCGCATAGGTCGAGAACTTGTAACCACGACGGTATTCGAACTTATCAACCGCTTTCATCAGGCCGATGTTGCCTTCCTGAATCAGATCGAGGAACTGCAGACCGCGGTTGGTATATTTTTTCGCGATTGAAATCACCAGACGCAGGTTCGCTTCCACCATCTCTTTCTTCGCACGACGCGCTTTCGCTTCGCCGATAGACATGCGACGGTTGATATCTTTTACCTGCTCGATGGTCAGGCCGGTCTCTTCTTCGATCTGATGCAGTTTCTGCAGGCAGCGCATCACATCTTCTTCAACTTCTTTCAGCTTTTCTGACCAGGGCTTATTCATGGCCAGCGCGGCTTTGAACCAGCTCTCGCTGGTCTCGTTGCCGGTAAACAGCGTGATGAAGTTTTTCTTCGGCATTTTGCACAGTTCAACGCACAGCTTCATGATGATGCGCTCTTGTGTACGCACGCGCTCCATCATCTCGCGCATGTTGTTCACCAGGTAGTCGAACTGCTTCGGCACCAGGCGGAACTGCTTGAAGACGTCAGAAAGGTTCTGAATCTCTTTCACTGCGTCAGCATGGCTGCGACCTTTGCTCTTGATAACAAGGCGGGTCGTTTCATACTGCGTGCGCAGCTCGACGAATTTTTCGCGCGCCAGTTCCGGATCGATTGAGTTATCGTCGTCGGAGCTGTCGTCTTCGCTCTCTTCGTCTTCATCTTCGTCGTCGTCGCGGTCTTCCTGAGACAGCTCAGAGCCGACGTGGGTGGCGGTAGGCGCCAGATCTTCTTCAGCGTTTGGATCCACGAAGCCGGTGATCAGGTCGGAGAGGCGAGATTCGCCCGCTTCGACTTTGTCGTACTGCTCCAGCAGATAGGTAATGGCTTCCGGATATTCCGCAACGGAACACTGTACCTGGTTGATACCGTCTTCGATGCGCTTGGCGATGTCGATTTCGCCTTCGCGCGTCAGCAGCTCAACGGTACCCATTTCGCGCATGTACATGCGCACCGGGTCGGTGGTGCGGCCAATTTCAGATTCTACGCTGGATAACACCTGAGCGGCGGCTTCCGCGGCATCTTCGTCAGTATCGGCGCTGTTTTCGTTCAGCATCAGATCGTCGGCGTCAGGGGCTTCTTCCACCACCTGAATGCCCATATCGTTAATCATCTGGATGATGTCTTCGATCTGATCGGAGTCGACGATATCTTCCGGCAGATGGTCATTG
>Ga0157363_1001563_pt1 | contig 19193 bp, 11 predicted proteins | sample AttsexASBM1_FD_111477 | JGI IMG/M metagenome (GOLD analysis project Ga0157363, IMG submission 111477) | Fungus gardens microbial communities from leaf cutter ant in Ribeirão Preto, State of São Paulo, Brazil - Atta sexdens ASBM1 | ecosystem: Host-associated > Fungi > Mycelium > Unclassified ... | reverse complement strand
TTCATCATAATTGAAATTAATTTTTGTATATATATATATATATATATATATATATATATATATGTATATATATATGTATACGCATATAGGGTGTATCATTTTAACTATTGCATTAAATTATCTCGAAACGATACGGAAAAGTATATTTCAGATAATATATTTCAGAAAGAAATAATTTTGAGGGACATACTTTTTTAAATACTTTTTGAACATATTATTTGTTACATTGTTTTTTTTTTAGGTGCAAACATCTAAAAGATATTAGGTTGGCAATTTTAGAATGCATTAGATGTACAGTCGCTACAAAGAAAATTGAATTTAGATGTATGTTTAATATTTACATTTCAAATAAAATATAAAAGTTATGTAAATAAGATTATATTTTTGTTTAATAACACATTTTTGTAGAATATTTATTTTAATTATTATTATTTTAATTGTTATTGTTAAATATTAAAGTTTTTTATGATAAAAAAATTTACATTTTTTTTCTTTTATAAGTACTTTAAATTCATATAAAATGATTTATGCAAAGTTTTCTTGCGATTCACTGATTACTTATGAAGATATAGAACAATAAATATTTTGTTTATTTATTGAACAAATAGTTCACACAATGTAATAACTATACATAAATAACTATACATAAATAATCCTGCATATATAATGTACTTATATTAAAAATTGAAATTTTTATCACATATTCATTCTGTATAATGTATTTCCATGTACTTTCATTAGAGCACAGATTAAAAAAATACTACTATTTATTAAATTAATTTATGGTCCAGATTGTAAACCATAACCTTTATCGCATTATTTTTAAATGCTATTTAGAACAATCTGTAATTTTTTCACAAATTTGTTATCATTTTTAAAATATGTATATAATTCTCTGTCTTTAATTCTCTGCCTACATTTAATCGATTACATTTAAATTTTTAAGGGAAGTTTTAAGGGAATCATAAAGACGAATATTCATATTGTAAATAGCACTTATACATACCAGGTATGTAAATATGAAACCGGAATTTACCAATAGATGGCCATAGCTGTCAATGTAGTTGCCGTCAGATGGCGCCATTGATGTCATTTCCTTGTTCTGACAACTGACAAAGATTTTCAACTCACAACAATACAAGTTTCATACAACAGTATAGTTTGTAATAGTTGAACATGTCGAATTTTGTGCCTAGAAACTACGATTTGCGGACAGCATTGATTTTCTGTTACCATGTTTCTGTTTGAAGAAAACTACTGCAGAAACGCATCGAATGCTTGTCGAAGCTTACGGTGAGCATACTCTTGGTAAATCACAGTGCTTTAAATGGTTTAAAAAATTCAAAAGTGGCGATTTTGACGTGAGAAACGAAGAACGTGGAAAACCACCGAAAAAGTTTGAAGACAGCGAATTGCATTGTTGGATGAAGATGACGCTCAAACTCAACAACAACTCGCGGATCAATTGAATGTGACACGAGAAGCCGTCTCCATACGTTTGAAATTCATAGGAAAGATCCAGAAGATGGGAAAATGGGTTCCACATGAACTGAATGAAAGATAGCAGGAAAACCGAAAAACCACTTGCGAAATGCTGCTCACCAGATACAAAAGAAAGTCATTTCTCCATCAAACTGTGACTGGCGATGAAAAGTGGATATATTTTGAGAATCCTAAGCGTAAAAGATCATGGGTAATTCCAGGCGAACCATCGACATCGATTGCAAAGCCAAATCGCTATGGACGGAAGACAATGCTCTGTGTTTGGTGGGATCAGAAAGGTGTGATCTATTATGAGATAAAATCTGGCGAAACCGTTAATACTGCCGATGCTACCGACAACAAATGATCAATTTGAATCAAGCTTTGTGTGAAAAACGATTGGAATATCAAAAAAGGCAACACAAAATGATTTTGCTTCATGATAATGCACCATCATACACAGCAAAACTGATCATGATTGAGGCATTTAGTTAAGAAATACTTTCGCATGCGGCTTACTCACCAGACTTGGCTCCGTCCGATTACACTTATTTGCATCTATGGGACACGTAGCTTGCTCAGCAGCGCTTCACTTCTTATGAATATGTACGAAGATGACTGGTTTGGCTCAAAAGAACAACAATTTTTTTGGCGTAGCATCCACAAATTGTCAAACAGGTGGAAAAAATGTATAGCCGATGGGCAATACTTCGAATAAAATATTTTTTATCATTTTCATGCAATAAACGTGTATTTTCTATAAAAAAAATTCCGGTTTCATATTTACATACCTGGTAGACGATTTACATTATATACTACTATAAAATCTCACGCATATGAAGATATATGTAAATTTTCATATAACAATAACATTCTAATTAGATGTCTTCAATTAAAAAAAATCTACATTATTTCTTCGTGCAAATTACTGTGGACTATTTCATAATTATACATTGTACAGTTTTTATATGAAGCAAATGTTGTTACGACGTAACAATTTTAGATATTAGTATTAAGAAATAATAAAGAAAATCTCAATTTCAAAACTTTTTGTCATTCTCAATATTTAGACTCTACTTCGCAGATATGTATTAATGCTTATTCGTTAATTCTGGAGAACAATTTTTGAATGAGTAACAGAGAAAGAGCTAACTGTTATACAAAAATTATGCATTTCGGTAATACAGGTGACTCATACACGCACGCACACACGCACGCACGCATACTTTAGGATTCATTTCATTTTTAAGGGACCTATTTTCGCCCTGCTTAAGTGCGAAATAAATTATGAACGCGTAATCATGTTTATTGATACTCTGCAAAATTCGTTGAATAATTTGTTAACATTATCTATTCTATTTTTTTTTATTTTATCATTTTCTAACTAGTTACTTTTTTCTTATATTATTTTCGTTTTGAAAGAGTATTTTTGTCTTTAAGATAGAGAATTTGTATTGTAAAGCAAAGAATAGGTTTTAAAGGAAAGAATTTTTGTTTTAAAGCAGAGAATTCGTCTGCTTTACTCCATTTGGAAAAGAAACAAAAAGTTGAACATGTCTATATTATTAATAATTTATGATATATTAATGATAATGATACATTATTAATGATTGTATTAATGATTTTTTAAAGTAGGACAAACGACTATTAAAAAAGTCTGTAGAAGATCACGACCTTAGGATCACCTTAACAATATCTGTCATGATTATTGAAATTGACGAAGGCAATATGATACTATAACCCATATTATGATACTATAACCCAGTGAGAAATGATAATCGAATTGATGTCGATTCGACGTTGAAGGTGTTAAATCCACATCGAATTCAATATCGATTCAATATCGATTTTATTGTTATTTCTCACTGGGAATTATGAATAAATCCAGACTTGTGATCAAAATCCATTGGATTGTCGAATCCGTAAATGGTTTAATTAAAACATGGAAAATGCAATGTTTTTACTAACATTCATTTACCATACATCGGAGACTACGTAAGAATTGTATCCACACTGTGTAATGCTTACTAACCACCTCGAATTTAAGTAACTAGATGATGAAATAATTGCTCAAAGAATGCTCGCTTCGTCTAAAAAAACCCAATGATTTCCAAAAGATTGTAGAAGATGAAAGGTGGCTCAGAAAGACCACTATTTGGGAGAAAATATAGGCAACATCCATTAGAGATTTTTCGCGTATGATACTCCAAGATCTTCATAGAATAATGATTGGGATTTACCAAATAAAGCAAGTGGCGCGGCGTTTTATACGCGAGAAGTATGATGATTACGCAAAAAATGGTGATTACGTGCTTTACATGCACAAACAGGAAGCAGATATTTTAAGAGTTAAGTCTCGACATATTTTATCCAAGCAATACCAATTTTGGTTTTGGTATGAGGAGAATGGCTTTGATCGTATCAAAGATTGATATTGTCAATGCAAAATGGGAGCACGGACTGTAGGATGCTATGCGCATTGCATCTATTCTGTGGTACCTAGAATACTACAGATATATGGAAAATACATCTCAATACTATAGATTCTTACCATATTTAGAATATGAAATGAATGCAGCTTTTTGGTTCGAAACAGATAAATCGGAAGATGAGGAATGAAACATAAAAATACATTTAAAATTTAAAATATTGATTTCCGAATAAATATGGCAACTCCGTTTAAGGAATCACTCGAACTGAATCTAATTGACCTCAAAATATAGACTTTCGTGAATTTGGATAATTTGAAAGAAGCCAAAGTCGACTCTTATGGGCCTTTCTCCATTTTATAAAAAATACATAAGCACAATGAATAATTTTGTTAAATAAATAAATATATGTTTTCTTTACACATGACTTATGTTATTATTCTATTCATAAAAGTATTAGGATATTACGATTATCAAAAAATTAATGGTTTATGAAATATTTAATATGTCAATTATATGCGCCAGAGAAATATATCCTTAATATCTCATAAATTATTGATTTTTTTATATTTCTAACAGAATATTTTTACATGTAGATGATAGAAAAATCATATTACATAATATGTCATAATTCTATTTTAAAAAGCGCAAATAAACATAATATTTTCACGTCTCTCATCATCTCTGTCTAGAAAAGAATAACATGATCATATTAGGCTCCTCTCGAAGCAATTGCCTTTCATAAAAAATATTTTTTTTGTACTTTTTATATTTTTTGAAATATGTTGATGTAAAAGTTAGATTAAGACATTCTGTATATATATATATATATATATACATGCGCGTGCACATGTGTGTGCATAGTATTCTATTAAATAATTATTACATATAATCCATATATATTGATTGTGATTAGCTGTATCCGCTGCACAAAGATGGATCTGTTTTGTCTTCTGTAATCTGTACTACTTTCGAACAGATCAGAATATAATACACGTAAACGTTCATTGATTCGATGAAATCTGAAGCTTATACATCTAAATTGAAAAAGAATTAATCATATTTTTTATTAACATTATAATATATGCATTATGTACAAGCATATTAACTCTATATAATTGCGTTAATAAATAATTAGAAGTCGAATTAAATTAGAATTTTATTATTTACTTGTTATGTTTCAATATAATATTTTATATATGAGAAGCAGAATTTCAAAATAAATTTTGAAATTCCAAAATTTATAATCAGATTCAATCGTTTTAAACTATAATTCGTTTACAGATAACGAAAAAGATAGCCACCAGAAAACTATGTGCCTTACAGAAAATAACAATTTTTCAATAAGCTAAGAAATGTTAAACAAAATTGTTAAATAATTGCTAAAAACATTAAATAAATGCATTTTGGTAAGGGAATTTTTACGTTTTAAGAGAAAAAATATCAATTATTTTTGTTGTTTTTAAAAGCTTATAGTCTCAAAAATATCCCAAAAAAATGTTTGTTGAAAGAAAAGTTCAAGATATAACAAAAAGTTCAAGATATACGAGATAAAATGATATGGTGTGTGGGACCTCTTGATTGATTCTAATAGCGCGCATCAACCAATTGCTATAACCGGCGCTAGTCATTATTTGTATTCAACCTTTCAACCATTCTAGAACGTTTCTATTCAATAGAGCAGAGTTCTCATCTTTCGTTCCCATCTGAGCATCACTTCGTTTCTAACGGAAAACGGAACTATACTTGTACTAAAATATTTCAAAACTTTATTCGCCTTTTTCTCTGGTTTTGAATCTGGTTATCACGTTTCCAAAAAAAGTCCGACTTCTACATTTATGTTATATTCAGAAAACATCATCGCCCATACTAGAATTAATAGTCTACGTTAATTTCTTTATTTTTTTGAAGATCAAATAAATGAACAAATGAGAAAAATTTGAATTATTTATGTTGCCATTTTAAAAATATGCACATGATATTAATTATTCTAGTTCGGGTGAGAATTACAAACCCATTCATTATAAGAAAAAGCTTTTGTTATCGGACCAACAATACGATTTGTATCTTTATCACCATTTGATCGTTCTCGCGAGTCTAATTTTAACGCTACCTTAATACTATTGTAAAAAATTAACACAACAAAAAATATATTTTTTTATAATTTTATACATATATTGTACGCACTTTCTAGATTTGTATTCATTTTTAACTTTACCTAAATTTTTATTTATTAAAAAAATTCTCAAAAAATGCCTTCAAAATCGACTCTCAAACATAAAAACCTTCTTAAAGGATCTTTTGTTAAAGCATCTTTGATTAACCATGCCATTTTTCTTTTTTCTTTGGAAATCTCCAGATATCTCGCAGGATATCCGGAAAATTCATTATCCGGTCCAGATAATTGGATTTGCAAAAAGAATTTGACAACAGATATCCGATATCCTAAATCCCTTAATATATTATGCCCAGCATCCCTAAATAATAATATACCAATAAATTAACTTTGTGTTAATCCGGTACTCTCTCTCTCTCTCTCTCTCTCTCTCTCTCTCTCTCTCTCTTTACAGTACACATCCGGTCACTGGTATGTTTTCTTTTTTTGTAAAAAATATAAATTTCCAATTGCAATCACTTTTTGCAAAGATATCTAATATTATATTTAATATTTTCTTGACCAAAACGCGCAAAAATCGCTGAAAATCTATAGGTAAATTCCAAACATCACATCATGTCATTTCGTCATATTCCAATTTGAAACTGTGAAGTTACATCATTCATGCTTATCCCTATAGACGTTAATGTATCAAAGACGAAATCGCGGGGACATTTGGGAAGAAAAATTTCAGCAGAAACAAGTTTTATACAGTTGCATCTCATCCCGGGTCATCCAAATACAATATTTGCGTGTACATTGCGAGTATAGAGATGAAAATTTTATTACGGACCTTTTATATACGAATTTTTTGAAACGCACATACGTTCTTCAACGCTGAATAATTATTTATCGAAATGCGGAATAGCTCTCCCTTACAGCCAGGAACGAAAGTTACTTTTACCGTTAGTCATTACTTTTTTATGACGTTATATATCAAGATCAAGTTCATTGGAAATTTTGACTGTATGTTTATTCCATTACGTTACTCAACATTTTCTTCCATCGTAATATTTTCTAAAGATACTCATATTTTATAAATACTTAACAACGAAAAGTAGTGATTAATTACATATTTTAAATAATTATTGTTTATATTGTGTATATTTTTAAAACTCAAAATAATTATTATATACACATATTTTGTACAGACAATACAGAAAACATACGTATGTTGTTAAGGTCATAGTCATGATGGCTTCCATTTTCTATATGTTACCAAAAGGTCTTTATGTGTTTCACACCGTAAAAACATTTTGGCGCACAATGTCAATAAAAATAACTTACAAAGCAAATGTATACACATGTATAATATTAACCCAAGGATAATTACAGAAATCAGAGCACTTAATATAATGATGTTTGACGGATAATTCATCAGAAACGCAAATCTCGTGCAATAAAAAAACCAGATGAAATTTACGTTTTCATTAAGAAGAAAGAAAATACCAAAACTAATAAATGCTAATTGATAAAAAATGTATACAATCAATCCAATTATTATTCGAATTATTCAGTTACATTGCTTTTGGTATTCCTTTGACGTTCCGAGAGTTTCCAAAGTGTCATCTACTATAGCAAGTTCATGTAAGCATATTTTCAATTCCTTTAAAAAAATCATATTGATTGTTTATGCAACATAGAAAAGAATTATTGTTATAATTTTATATTTGAGTAAAAATTATTATTGTGTATAATGTATACAGGAAATATGACAGATAAAGAGTTATAATAATGTAAGCATTAAAGTTGATCTGTCCAAAATTTTTTCTTTTTTAATTTAACTTAGTTTATTGCTTTATAAAAAAGATTACGTGTTACAGAATAATAGAACATAGAATATGATACAATAGACTAAAGCTGTTTGTAAATAGTTAGGTGTCAACAAAACTGCTGTTACAAAGCCTATCAGCAACAAAAAACCGGAACAAGAGACACTAAGCAACTAAAAAATTCAAAAAATTCTGAAATTTTGTGTACAAGTAAAGTTCATCCGTAACTATTTTCGTGCGGAATTACAGTTTTAGTAAATAAAATATCCTTTTGAAAAAAATGGTTTTTTTTTCATTTGAAGTGAATATCGTTGAAATTATAAGAGATACGAAAAAATTTCTGAAATGATATTTGAATGGTTTCAAGAATACTTTAGGAATACAATAAAAAAATTTTTTTAATTATTTATTTATTTTGTACTACCCTATTTACTCCTATTTAAAAAAGTTTTTAATTTTTATATAACTCAAATCAAAGAAACATTTGACTCTAGAAAACAACGATGTATATTATAGTTACGTTCCGAAGAACTATTTTTCAAATATATGAACTAAAACATCTGTATACGCATTCTGTAGGTATTCGTCTCATACCACGTTGGCTGCGCGAGATAACGTAAATGGCAAATACAATCCATCAATACAGCAGCAACTATTAAAATATGAATTTTTATATAACAACATTTTATATAACAATTTTTATATAACAACTTTTATATTACAACAATAGCAACATAGCAATAATAATAATAACAGTGTTTAACCTAAAATCAGTCAAATATTTTTATGATGTACATAAAGGAATCTACAAAATACTCGACAATTAAAAACAAAGTATGAATAAAGAAATCGTTATTTTTATAAAATATCGTTTATTTAATTTTGGCTTTTGATAGCGCAACCAGTTGTAACGTACTCGAAAAAGAAAAGATATTATATCAACAGTAATTCCATACGAACAAAAATAGTTTCGTGTTATGGACAAACTACTTTACCTGCATACAATGTTTCAGAATTTTCTGAATTTTTGAGTTATCTGATCTTTCTTGTAAGGCAGCGATGCAATAAGTGGTGGAGCAATAGTAAAATCATACGCACCACACACACACACACACACACACACACAGCGCAAGCGCAAGCGCCTTACACATACCAGTTACATCAGTCTCTCTTAATTATAGTGGAAAGGATACCATCGTGTGCTCAGCGCCTCTCTCTAATTCTCTGTCTCTTTCTGTGAGTGTGCTTAAGAGACAAAACTTCTTTTCTTATTTGACATCGAAGGTTTTCTTTCTATAGAAAGAAAAACCTAAAGTGTGTTAAACAAGGAAAGTTCAATTTTACGATGCGAAACAGGTCATTATATTCATATTCGATTCTCGCATTTAAGACTGTCTGAAATACAATCTTAAGATGTCTTAAGTCAATCCGAGGACTGTATTAGCATTACTATAAAACATTATTCAAGACAGTTTTAAAATAAACAGATTATGAATACCCCATGTTTCGCAGTTGATAGCCTTCTTTAACGTTTAACATTTATAGAAATCTCTAACGGAAAAATTTCTATCTACGCCAAAATATACCAAAAAGTACGCCTTTCTATTTCTGTGGCGTAGAATCGCGTTGTTAAACAAAAAATAACTACGCCAAGCTATGTAAAATGGCGTATTTGGATTTAATTAGGCATACAAAATACGTGCAACTAATAATCATTACTTCCTGAACTACGTTTTTGTGCCGAAGTATACTAAACTAATTATACGTTTATATATATATATATATATATTTATTATTATTTGTATATATTTATTCTTTTTTATTGTTTCAAGAAAGTATGCCATTCTACGTTTTTTCACACGAAATTTACTCTATAGACTGATAGTTGGGAACAGAAATAACAACGGCAAATTACGTGTTTTTACTTGAAAAATGTAAAATAGCGTATTTGGATCTAGTTAGAAAATTAATTAGAGATGCTTGCAAACTGAGCACAAAAAGTGCCAAATGATCATGCTGAAACTACGCGTTTTTATGCCGAACTCCTCTAAATTAATTTTCAAGTATTCGGAGAAAATATCCCATTCTACATCTTTTTTACGCAGAATCACACTCTACAATCGAATAGTTGGGCACAGAAATAACTATGCCTATCTACGCTAAGCTACGCGGTTGCATGAAAAAATCATTTCTTGTATTTCTGTGCCAAAGTACAATATTACCTTACCTTTTAATTTTTCCATTTGTAACAAAGTAAGCCATTCTACGCCATTTTATACGAAATTACTTTTACTCATTTGTAAGCATTATACATCTCCGCTGACAGAGGATCATGGCGGAGATGCATGAACTCGTAAATAAGAATCATTTGAGAAAGTATATACAGACCGCAGCATTTCACATGTGAAGTGAGTTTTCAAAGTTTTGGGTTTTAATTATTAAGGTACCCATGCTATGATAGAATTCTAATTTCATCGTGACAGCAAGGTGATAGAATCTTGAACTCACGTCTAATTTAAAATGTCATCATGTTACTTTAAACAGTACAGTATAAATGTACCCGAAACTATGCTTAGGGTATAGTTTTGCATAGGAAAGTGTAAATCTTTGGCATAGAATTCTACGCCAAATTATTTCCATGGTTTATTCGCGTACTTAGGTGTAGTTTTTTAATATAATTAAGTGTATTTTCGGGCATAATTAGACGTATTTTCTGGCGTAGTATGTCGTAATTTGACATTGTTTGGCGTTGTTTAGCGTACAAAGGAATCGGCTTACTTTGGCATAGGAGTAAAATTCTACGCCTATGTTCCAAAATATGTATTTAGGAATAGTTTTTGGCCTATTTTGGCAAAGAAACTTTTCCGCCAGAAAAAAGACGGCCGGGATTTAGAGAGATATTTGCAAACTGAGCACACCATGTCCCTTCCTCTATGCTTTTATCCTACAAATATGGGTAGTGACCGAGCGATTCCTGTTTTGTGCAAGTTTCTTTGAGTTTTTCGGTAATTATAAATTATACTACATTTTATTATTTTCCAAAATGAAGTTTCAATATTTATTTTAGAAAGTTAAAAAAATGTTGGTGAGATTTTAGAGGTTTTTTTTTGAATCATTCTGAATAGGTGAAAGAACGAATGGATTCTAATGACCCATGTTTGTATGGATAAGACACCAAATTGTAGCTTGAATGGTAAGGATTGGAATACTGTGAGTAATGAAAAGCTAGGCAAAACGGAAGGAGCTTAAAGAGAGTGAGATTTTGATCGATATAGAAAGAGAATTAAAATATGTGACTAAAAAGAAAGCGGCATTGAATTTAGTGAAACGAAAGAAAATTAAATTTGTATTATAGAGATGAATGGGGAAGGATAAATAATCTTGATGACAAAGGAGTTAAAGGTGAAATGAAGCAGAGTTCAACTGAAGGAGATATCGAAGATATAAAGGAGCAAAGAAAAAAAACGAAACAGCACAAATGGAGAATAAAATATTGCTTCTAAGTCAGTTATATATCTCTGATACGAAGATATATAGATGGTCGTATTTATGGACGCAATAGGAGAAGCCGAAGTTAGATTTTTGGATAAACGATTAGAGGGATGCTGGAGCAGAGGCTGAACTTAATCAAGATCGATATACAGGCTTTCATTTCCAATGTATAAGATGCTTACGCCCTTTGAGTTAATACGATCATGCAGGAAATTCGATCGAATAATTATCGATATTTTTCTGTTTCGTACATCTCTCTTAGCAGGGAAACGAATTAGACGAAAACATGTATTAGGCTCGGTTCCACAAATGTAAGATTTATTTTATTTTGAAAAATTGTTCAATTTTAGAATTGAGAAAAAAATAAACCGGAATTGAAGTTAATCTATTTGTGGAATCGGGCCTTAGAAATACAGTTATATTATGTACACATACAATGTAGGTCGCGTTTCAATTCGAATATATACTACCAGTATATATTAAAAATCTGTAATATATTAGATGTGGGAAAAAGTTCGTGGCGTTTTTCCCATTAGATGGCATTTAAAAAACGCTACGAACTTTTTCCCACACCTAATACATAAAATACAGATTTTTAATTAATTATATATATAATTATATATATCGATGCTGTAATAGCAGTTTTTTCTTACGTCCAATGCCATTTTAGGTTACGATAATATATTAATAAATGAATATGATATTGCACTTACATAATGTAACTTTTTTTACTCTATCTAATAAAAAGAGAGATAGTTATAGTATTTATATTACTAACATGTTAACTTATATCTAATATAGAAAATTATAATATGTATTTATGTGAACATACACATATGTTAATATAGAAAATTATAATATGTATATTGCGTGAACATGCACGCATTATATAAATAGATAAAAGTTACTCATGTTGAAATAGTCATGCAGATATTATCTATTTATACGCAATATTAGAATTTTATGTACATACATTGTATAATGTGTATTCACATCGCACTAACATAACATTTATAATTCTAACATTGTTGTAACATATATAAAAAAAAACATTATTAGTGAATATAAATTATAATTATATTTTATATGTATTATAATGTACATATATACAATAATGTACCCAAAATATAATTTTAATATTGCATATATCAACGAATAGAAGCTCCGGTCAGTGAGCCTCCGCGCCGAGCTAGGCTCGTCTAGCAAAACAGCGAATTTATTCCTCAGAGTCTGTCTTTCTCTCTGTGATTGCTTGTTTTTTGACCGAAAATATTTTCTCAGCGATCTCAACTGCGTGTCATAAGGGGGAAAGAGACATTCTAGATAATACATAACTTTTATTAAATTATATTAATTCTTTGCCCTACGATTTAAGTTCCGATGGCGCGTACCATAATTAATAGCCTAGAACGTATTGTTTACGTTTGGCCCGATATCATGGCTCTCACTTATAATACTCATGTTTGGCCCGATTTCTTTACCACCAGTTTCACACGATATTGTAGCAAAAGGATTAATCATATACCTTTCTCATTAACGTATAATAACAAAAATGATTTCAAAACGTGATAATTAATGAGATATAGTTTATGATTTTCCGTGTACTTTATGTACAGCGTTCGTAGAGATGATCCGCAAGAACTCAACGTGGTCTCGAGCGTAGATGCGAGATCAGAATATTTAAGATCCTACGTTCGATCTTGCTTTTCCTTTTTCTCATAATTCTTTTTTTTATTAACATTATTAATATATATATTTTTAAAATTATAGAAATTATATGTGTACTTCAGTGTGCTTGGAATTAGTTGCACATTTCGAGCCAATTTCTGAAGTGCTGCCTACTTTTCCCTTGCACTCAACGCTCGACGACCGAACCGCTGGATCGCGCGCGGACGTGCATCTCAGGAATCACAGTATAATAGCGTTTTTTCTTAATTACACTATCGCCCACCAGTGCAACACTCAGACAGTGTAGCGTGTTTCCTTAGCTGGTGGTACGAACTCATTCAGTATTTCCTATATGGCTATAGTGTAGTGCAAATTTTATGCACGAAGTAGGGTTTTGCTACATGATCTCAAAGAGATAGTGTAGAGCTAGTGTGACATTAAAAATTTAAAAATGGAAGTCAATCGGCAACAGAATTAAACACGATACAAATATACATGGTGTATGTACACTTATGTAGTACAGTATTGATTCAGCACTTACACGCAACTGGTGCGAGGTTATACTCAGTGTATCTCTATAGAGAAAACGTTATAACATGCTGCGATCATACCTTCCAGCAAATTATCATGAAAATATTTTCTTTTCTACATAATTATTATTTTCTTAATAATAGATTAAACATCATATTAATAAGTAAATACATTTTACTGAATGTAATGTATTTTTAAAATATTATTTTATTATTTTTATGATACATTCGATTTCTTTCAAAGAGCTACTGATTGACAATGAGCTACGCTTATAATAAGAATCGACATAGAACGAGATGCATAAACTGGAATGACCACTTAATTCCAATAACTCTGTGATATCTTCTTTATTTAACATGTGAATAAAGAAGACATGTTGAATAAAGAAGACATCACAGAAGATTAAGGAAAGTAAAAAATTGAAAAAAAAAATTATCGTGTTTTGAAATTATTTTTGCTATTATACATAAATTGGAGGAATATAGGATTAATATAATTTATTAAAATTTATACGTCATCTATAGTTCCTTTTAGTTATACATGTTGAATGACTGAAATTGGTCAGAAAGCATTTTCGGTATAGTCACTAGAAACAAGCGACTATAGAGAAAGAGAGGCAGATTTTAAAGGATAGCCTCGTTGTTTCGCTCGACGAGCCCAGATCGGCTTGCGGAGCCTCATCGATTACAATCGGAACTTCTATTCTTTTTTGTTTTTTCTCTGTCTCATTCTGTTGTACTTCTGTTTCGATAATTTGTTTTTCAATTCAAGAATGTGATTTCTATCGATTCTGTTTTGGCATCATCGCCAATGCGGCAAGGACGCATGATTCCTTTTCTAAACAATGATTCTGATATACCATATTGTGATGTGTTGACTATAGAAGCCGATAACAAAATTGTTGTCTTCAATTTTCTTTCGTTTTTCGTATTCAATTGCTAGCGAATTGCGTTGTTGTCGATACTTTAATTATGGAGAAGGACTTTTCAATCCATAAACACAATTAAAAGAAAAGAATCTTTAATAATTAATGGTAAAACAGGATACTCCAGCATCCCCTTAAGGAGTTGTTGATTAAGAGCTGGAACGTAGATGATATCGGCGTAATCAAATAACGAGTAATTGAGAAGTGAGGAAATTTTAAAAGCAAAAAGAGCAAAAGATGTGACAAAGGGAATACATAGACGGGTTTAAATACCCAACACTTGATGGACACATTCGAATGTCCACGAATCAACCTGAACATCAAAAATCTTAATAAAGGAGGAACGAGGAATTAGAATGAAGTTAATAGAAATATTGAAGGATTGTATAATAATGTTGAGGACAATTAGCAAAGATGATTTAGAGGGATTTAGATGCAATAAATTATTAATAGAGACCATTCGGCAACAAATTTTAGATCTTTATTTAAAGGAGAACAGGCTGCAAAAGCACCGAATGAGTGAAAAAATTTGAAAAGTATTACGTCATCTGCATACACGAAGAGTTCAGAGGATAGAGAAACATTAGACAAATCAGATAAAAATATTAAAATTTCGTGAATGAAACCCTGAGATACTCCAGAAAAAAACGGCATAAGAAGAAAAGAAAAAAAGAAAAGAATTATATTTGAGGACTTTTTGGCTGCATGCGATTTTTAAAGAACGAACAGATTAACGAGAGAGCCGAGTGAGAGAGAATGCATAGTTTGAGTTTGACTAAAAATACATCATGATTAATGGTATTGAAAGCCTTTTATAAAAACGTTTTAAAATTGTGTATTTGTATATAATTGTGAATTTAAGACTCCTTTAATGCTCTCAATTAAAAATATTATTAAATAAAAGAAGTAATATAAGATTAAGTATTATTATGTAGGAATCGAGAGTACGTTTCAAAATTCTTACCTTGAAACGACAAAAGCTAATAGGAATTAATGTGTTGATGAGAATCAATTCGATAATTTGTTGGATGAGTACCTCATCATCATCTTGTATAATATTTATGATATATGGATAGTAAAAAAAGTATGTAAGAGAGCTCCATTTAGCCAAAGCATATAGGCAAGAGAGATATGCCCTAGATTGTCCACGGGGATATTCGAACATACCCAAATTGCAAAACGATCCAATTATCAATAATAGTTCCAGTGCTCTTTCTAGCGTTTCTGTCATAGTTTCTGTGTCGTCGGCTAGTATTTTAACTGAATTAGTTCTTGCTGCATAAGACACAAACATGTTTTAATATTTTTTATAAGATTTTCAGAAATAGTTTTTGCAGTTCTTCTAGGAACTTTGTGGGTAACACACTGTAAGATATACTATATACACTGGAGAATAACATATTTATATGCCACTTAATCAGCAAGTACTGAACAAGAAGAATGGACGAAGGTAATCTAGATTAAATTGCCTTTCCTTTTGCGGAATTTTTATTTATAGTTATGTAGATTGAGGCCACTAGATATGAATTATTCTTGAAAGAAAAATTCATATTTTTATTCAGAAGAATATCAAATTAATAAAATATTTAATGATTGTAATTGATCATAAAGATTATGGACGATTTTATTTTATTTCGGTATCATATTATATGTTTTAATTTTGATTAAATTAAGTAATAACAATTATCTACAATTATATTAATAGTCAGTTCACCAAACCCTTTACTTTTTTAGATTTAATTTCAATTGAGTGTGATATTGACTTTTTCATGAAATTTAATGCTATTTACTCCCGTAATAGCCATAAAGCAATTTTTATGATATTATACTTTAAATAAATTTTTATAGATATATATCCTAGTTTAATGTCTTTTTTATTAATTTTATTAGTTAACGTTTTATTAGTTAACGACATTAATAAAATGTGCAGTGCTATTGCTAATAAATAAAAAAATAATTGACACTTGAAAAAGATAAAGCAAATGCTAAAGAATCTTGTGTTATGCATTATTTGATATGTAGAAAATACGAATAATTGTTTAAATATAATATGTGATCCGGAACTAGTGCCCGCATTTAATGCTTTTACTCTATTATTACAAGACACAAATGATTGTAAATGTAACTATATCAGTAACATTTATACTACTTTATACTAAGTACAAATGTACTCAATGAATGCTTTTTACTTACGTAACTTCTAATGACACGGCTAAGTTGAAGCTGATAAATTTGATAAAATATTTGATATATTGAAGTTATGTGCACAATATAATGCTCTTTGTAATGTAAAGGTAAGTACAATTATTCTTGTAATGATAATATAATCTATTAATGTAAAAATGTGATGTTAATTTTACTATTATTTTTTATTTTTATTTTCAAAATATTTTCATATATATGTATACAACCAATTTTATGTACTCACATGTATACACTATCATAGTATTTATTTTCGTAAAGTAAAAGATTTATACAATATACTGCAAATAAAATTTGATTTCGGTTAATTATTCTTTGCTTTCTATTTTTTAATTTACTGTAGAGAAATTCAGATGTATTAAATACGCATAAGATAACACAGGAACCACCCTATATCTATACATATGGATGGATTTCTCGTAAAACGGAAAAGAAGTTAATAATATATCAAGCTATAATGAACTTAATGTTTCATATCTTTTTGTAATACATGATAAAAAATAAAGCGAATAATATAAATATAAAGGAAAGTCGCCGATACCGTCATAGTCTTCTAAAGCGACACTCTCTTATTTCTAAAAAACTAACTACTGGACTTTATTTAATATTATTAACAAAAACATGATCTGTACTGTATTAACGTTCAGTTAATTAAAAAATTGTAAACGCATAATTCGTATTTTTTTGGTTTGCTTCTATACAAAATCGGCTAAAAACGAATTCAATGAATGCAAAAATAAAATTCTTACAATTGCAAATTGTGTAATTTAAATAATAGTAACTATATTATTAATATATCAATTATATCATTTTAAATGCTTGTAATTTCTTAAATCAGTTTTATTTATATTATTTTTTTTCTTTTAATTTTTTCATAATATAAAATTGGGGTGCAATGTAAATCGGCACACCTATCTGTAAACAAATCATGAGTTAACTTAATTTTCGTAAGGTTGCTTTATAATGTCAAGTAACTCAATCGGAGCAATGGTACATATATCGCAAAGCATATGAGAAATCATCGCGTTATACATTTGCATCTTGCAGAACAGCAGTTAAATATATATAATTTAATAAAAATGTTTTATATTGAAATGAAAATTTTGGAAAATCTTATATACATTTATTTATAAGTACTTTATACAGATAATTTCTGTAAAAGAAAAAAATAGGAATATGGCATATATATTGTATTACTGTCTACTGTCAGTTTTGGAGTTCATTTTATCGAATGCTCATTTTTGCTTATCTTCTTACGAAAAAATTAATTATTGCAAAATTTCAAACATTATTATAAAAACTGCTTATATTGGGTCATTTAAAAAGTATCTGCGGTTTTTTGTCACTAGATGGTGTTGATGGTCATATATCGGGCAACACTAATCCTATTGTGTCAAACGAACGCGCGTCTGAAAGATGATATTTTAAGTTACATTTTTTTGTAAACAAAGTTTGGTAATTCATTAAAAGTTATATTGATTTGAAAATGAGTGAAATTTCTAAAGAAATACGCTATATGATGCTTTTTTACTACAAAAAAGCAAAAACACAGCACAAACATGCAGAAAAATTTGTGAAGTTTACGGCGCGGATGCTGTAAATGACGCAGGATGCAGAAGTGGTTTGTTCGATTTCGTTTTGGAAATTTTGATGTCAAAGATCGACCTCACTCTGGTCGGCCAGTCACTGAAAAAGTCGATGAAATTTTGCAACTGGTCGAGCAAGATCGGCATGTGAGCTGTCAGGAGATAGCCAATGCACTAAGAATCAACCATGTGACAGTTTGGAATCATTTGAAAAAGGCTGGCTACGCAAAGAAATTCGATGTTTGGGTGTCACATGAATTAACACAAAGAAATTTGATCGAATTTCCATCAGCGAAACACTACTAAAACGAAATCGACCCCATTTCTAAAGCAAATCATCATGGGCGATGAAAAATGGATAAAATACAAGAATATCGTTCGTAAAAGATCATGGGGTAAGCGCGGCGAACCACCACAAACGATTTCAAAGCCTGGATTGACGGCAAATAAGGTGATGTTGTGTGTATAGTGGGATTGGAAGGGAGTCGTCCATGGAGGTGTTACACACACCTCCTAACGATTAATTCAGAGCTCTACTGTTCACAACTGGATAGATTACAGAAAGCGATTAAAGAAAAACAACCAGAATTGATAAACAGAAAAGGTGTTGTCTTCCATTATGACAACGCCAGACCACACACATCTTTGATGACGTGCCAAAAATTGAGGGAGCTTGGTTCGGATCCACCGTATAGCCCGGACTTTGCACCGTCTGACTACCATTGTTTCTCTGCAGAACTCTCTTGATGGAAAAACATTAGCCGACAAAAGAGCTGCCGAAAATCATTTGAAAAAGTTTTTCGCTGATAAATCACAGAAGTTCTACATGGATGGAATTATGAAATTACCTGAAAAATGGCAAAAGGTTATAGATAATAATGGCCAATATATACTTGATTAAAATTGATTTTCAATAAAGAAAAATTTCATTCAAAAATTGAACAAAAAACC
>Ga0157363_1001560_pt1 | contig 19204 bp, 10 predicted proteins | sample AttsexASBM1_FD_111477 | JGI IMG/M metagenome (GOLD analysis project Ga0157363, IMG submission 111477) | Fungus gardens microbial communities from leaf cutter ant in Ribeirão Preto, State of São Paulo, Brazil - Atta sexdens ASBM1 | ecosystem: Host-associated > Fungi > Mycelium > Unclassified ... | reverse complement strand
TTCTCTCGTACATTCATAATTCAATACTTAGTGAATTTGCTCACTTTTGTAATTTTCACCTCATTTCAAAATAACAAATCTCTAGGAGATCTGTATCTTTGTGATTGTGTATCTCGAAATGAGGTGAAAATTATAAAAATAAGCGAATGTATTAGAATAATAATAACTAATTATTTCATTGATCAACTCCTAGTAAATTTGCTCGCAAATTTTCATCTTGTTTGAAGATATAGAACCTCTAGGTTGGTGCAAACCTGCTTGGATCGAATACACTATATGAATGAGAAGCATTACAATGATTACAATATATCGGAATGCTAAAGAATATTTCTCACAAATATTCCTCAGATGTGAATTTCCTCAGGAATACAAAAAGCACACGCGTAAAAATGGAACTTTTTTTATTTACAAAACAGGGTTGCCAGATTAAGCAACATGTAGCTTTTTGACTTGCAACGAGAATTTGCGATAAAATATGCCCGAGGGCGACGAATCGCAAATTAGGCGATTTTCTGATGATTTTTTATGGTGATTTTTAAGCGACATCGCGACGGCAACGCAAAGACTCCCTTTAGACTCGTCTAATCAGACTTTTAGATCTAGAAGAATATATCAATAACAAACAGCGAGCAATCATTTAACTGTTGTCCGTTGAACGGGAGCGCCCCGATTGACTACGTTGACTACGTGAGAGTGTCTACCGCTGCATGGTAGGCATCCTGATTGACTATCTATTTACAGCGCTTGAATAGTGGAAAACTTCTAAACATTGGCCGCTGTGAATGGCTGTGGTCAATCGAAGTGTTCCCGTTCAACAAACAACAGTTAAGTAATTGCTCGCTGTTTGTTATTGATATATTTTTCTGTTCCTTTGAACGCCATTGAATTGCTGGTACTGCGAGGCTGCGTTCTGATCAGGGTTGCCAGATTGGGCAACATCGCATTTTAGGCAACTTTATCGGATCGGTCATGGCTTGTATTCTGTACACAGTTACTGATAACTGTCGTGTACAGAATATGGGTTTAGCAGTGGAATTCTGTTATAGAATACTCGTTATAGAGTATGAATTCATAATGATAGTTCCGCAGCTTTTTTATCATGAAATATCTGTGTAACTATCGTTATGAATACATAAGGATTGCATAATGAGAATTCGGCTACTGCCCTTGTATTCTGTAACTCATTATGCAATCGTTACATGTTCATAACGACAATTTTTTACTATGTAACGATTGCATAACGAGCTACAAAATACCGAAACAGCAGCGGAATTCTATAATTCGTTATGTGCTCATAACGACAGTTGTGTAGCTTTTTTATTATATAAAATATCTGCGCAATTGTCGTTATGAACTCATAATGACTGCATAATGAATTACAGAATTCTACTATAGGACCCCTATTTTTGAAAAGAAAAGGCCATGGCATACAGGAAACTTAAAATAGTAAGATAGTAAGCGACGTAAAAAACTTAAGACTTAAGCAGTAAGGAAATTAATAGCATCGTCTATGAACAGTAGCAACAGAGGCTACATACACCAAGAGTAAATTGATTTTCTGGCTCAACCAGAAATGATTGATCGATTAACGTCAAATTGATGTTAATTCAACATTGATCGATTTGACATTAATTGAGTAAGTAGGAAGTAAGAAGTTCTTGCGCGACTTATCGCGTTTTTTTTGCGCCTTATCTCATAATAAGATTTGATTGGCAGTAAAGTAATAAGGCGTACGAAATGGGAATAACATTTTGTTTATTCTCGATCTTAATGCTTTACGCCATATTTTATTCCTTCTTACTACTGCATTGTATGGGCTTAAGGGCTGCCGCACACAAAATTCCGTAACAATATGCGTAAGATAAACTGAAGCCAATGACCCAATCAGGATACTGCTTTAGATTACGTAATCTAATAGAAATGGAAAAACAGTAAACTTATTTATAACCTCGCAATAAGGTGAATTTCAACCGGTTGAAATCTTATGGATAAGTTTATTGATATTTCTATTTTCGTTAGAGTACATCGAGGCCACGGCACACACCTTCCGTAACAGTAAGACGTACCGTAAAAATCAATCATAGTCGAGATTTCTTTTGAATTCTTAATACTAATTGGCTGATTTTTGATATGTCTTATGGTCACTTTTACGGAAGATGCCATATCCTTAACATATTGGCTGCTGCTTATATTGGTTTTCTAGCTAAGCACAGAAACACATTACATTGTGTTCTATTGTATAAGTATTTGTTGGAACGCAGTTTAGTTTCATAGTGTAACACCAGAATGCATTGTAGTCTATTCTTATAATTATATTTAGCGTATCAATAACAGATTTATGATTTTTATTTAGACTTAAGTTATATAAAGAAGATTGACTTTTTTTATTCTGATTGGTCAAACTTTAATCTTTCAATATTCAATCTCATTCTTCAATTAAGGCCTTAGGCTGGAATCAAACTTCGCTTGAAGAATGAGATTGAAAGAAATCAAAACTTCTTTGTTCTCTTGATGAATTTCAATCTTTAATCTTTAATCTCAATCTTCAATGCATAGTCTGATTTCGGCCTAACACTGGGTGCATTCAGAATGACAACTCATTGAGCGTTCAGTGAGCTCTTTTATCTGAGCTATGTAGTAGGATCAAGTGGAACATGCCAATCAGATGAAAGAGCTCATTGAGCAGTTGTTATTCTGAATGCACCCATAGTTGAAACATTTTGTGTAAGATACAGTGATAGGGGCTCCGCATAATAAAGGAAACAGAAAACAGAGAATAAGAATTTCAATCTATCAGAAATTGTATTTTCACAATATATGATATCTGGTAGGTTGAAATTCTTATTCTCTATTTCTTATTCCTATTGTGATGCGGAACCCCTTACACTAAGTGCATCCAGAAATACGACCAGAAGTTCGATCTATATTTTTAGATCTAATGAAATATGCCAATCAGATACAAGAGCTTAATGAGCGCTCAGTGAGTGATCATGCTTTTGGATGCATCCACTGTGTCACCTGTATACGTTGTTGAAAAATACCCATTATGGACTTACGGACTCTATTGATCAATTCGCTTACTGCTTACGTTTTATTGCTTAAGTTTTTTGTATGCCTTAAAGCAGGAGCATAGACTCTTGCATAATACATAACGTAATATATAAAAATTTAATCAATGAATTCTTTATTTTATGGAAAGGAAAAAAACAAAGGATGTTGATTGGTACATTTTCTTATGTATTATTATTTCTTATGTATATGTGTTACTTGTGATGTAAGAGTTTGTGCTCCTCGCTTAAAGATTCTATAATCAGAGTTTGGACTAAATATGGCGGATAAAGAGATAACAGATATTGCTTTCTCATATGAACGCATGCGCAAAGTTAGAATATATGATAGGCAATACATGATAATAATATGAAGAAATCAATCGAATTGATCAATTGGTCGAAATGTGCAATTATAATTTGTTAATTTTCTCTTTGTTCGAGATCTCGGAGCGATTTCTAACTTCTTTGAAGGTCTCTTTTATCAACTTCGGTTAAATTAACAGATGATTACATGGGACATATTTGGGTCCGTTTCTACCAATATAGTTTAATCTCGTTTAGCTAACTCTTCATCTTTTTTCAGTTCTGAGAATTAGAAAAAGATAAAGAATAAGTTGAACTGAGATTAAAGTTAATATATATTGGTAGAAATAAGCCTTAGGCCCAGTTTTACAACTCATGATTAACTTTTAACCGAGGATTAACTTATTTTAAATAATGAGTAATAATGAGTAATAATGAGTCTCCAAGAGACGGCAATAAGTCATACGCCAAAGCTTGTGCGTTACTTAACCCGAATCCTCATACAGGCAATAGTGTTTTGACCGAACGCTGATTGGAAAAACGGATAATGGAGGTAAATTTTATCACAACTTTTCATCGATCAGCGCTCTATGTTAAAATGTTAAAGCGCTGTTATCTATATGAGGCTCCAGGCTTATGTCTACAATTTAAGTCTCTAAGTAAGTGTTACGATAATTCTTGTGCTCAGACCCTAAGTCCAGATCTACAATAGGTATTGTAAGTCTTAAGCCATAAGAAATTGACCAACTATAGTTGAATGCGAAAAGAATAAAGGTGCCGTCACATACAGCCAGTGGAAGGGATAACATGGTGCAATTTGCAAGCATCTCTCTCTGAATTTCTCTCTGTCTATGAATGTATAAGAGATTAAGGATACGGTCAACGTGATGCTACAAACAGCCTTGAAGCCTTTTTTAATTGATCAGTTTGTAAAATTCTTTCTTCTAATCTATCAAATGCTTCAAAGCATTGATTGCGTTCATAACATTACGTGTGTTTTACTTCTATGTGTCCCATAGAGCCGTAATCCTATGAAATTTCCATAAAAGTTATTAGTTATTACCAGTAATGCTTTTCCTAATTTTATCTATTTGACTAAATTTGACGGTTTAATTAAAATTTTTGTTATAATCAAAATATATTCTGTAGTTTATAAAATAAAATAAAAATAAACAATATAACTTATTAAATAAAAAATATTACTATTTACACGTCCGCATTTTGCGGCTGCATGGGACATAAGGATATATAAGTACGCAATACAATTGCATGTCCGATGTCAAACACATTTTTAATAATTCATATTTATAACAGTTTGCAGATATTTATAAATAGCATTTAATAAAATACTATTTACTGTACAATATGTAAAAATCATCGTGAATACAACAAATGATCTGTTTTTTATTCCTACATTAGACTACACTAATACCCGTATTCATAGTCAGACCTTATACTTAAGGCTTCCTTAAATTTATCTTTAAATGCTCAGCAATGAAATAATTTATAGAGTATCTAAAGATAAATTTAAGGAAGCCTTAAATATAAGGTCTGACTATGAATATGAGTATAAAACTCTCTTTTTCGTTGCGGATTACGTGAGAAATGTCTGCCGTGCATACGTAATCCCTAGTAATTTTTGCAAACATCCGATGCGGATTACGGACTGTATGTGATGGCATCCTAATTGATTGTGATTCAGCCATTCCTATAGCCTAAGACTTAAAAATCTATCATACATCCAGAATAAAGCTTGTTCTACAACAGGGTCGTAAAACCATATGAAAGTAAACAATCAGAATTGATTATTTTTTTTCATATTTAACTGCAATTGGTCAATTTTTTACCACTTACGATTTGCGACCTCATTGTAGAACAGACAGTAAGAACCTAAGCACAAACCGATTGTAAATCCGAATCTACAATAAGTTTTAAGCCTTAAGAAACCAATTATAGTCGAAGAAGAATAATTAATTGTAATTCGTTCATTCTTTAGACTTAATCTATTGTACTTATCTTTAGACTAAATCTATTGTAGATCCGGGCTAACTGATGTGCGGCCATTTGACGTTAGCAAATGCTTCGAAATTTTTGATTGATCAATCGAAAGAAAGAATTTTACTAACTGACCAATCAAACGTTTTGAAATATTCGTAGCATTAAGTGGATTGTAGCCTGAGTTGTGGAACGTAAATCGTAGTATATTAACTTTATTTATATGGCATCCTTAATTAGGTTTAATAACATCCGTAATTATGAAACTGGCCAATCACAATCGTTCTTCCAAAAAACAGCTATGATCGGTCAATTTCAACTACGGATATTAACTACGAATATTATTAAACCCGATTAAGCATGCTGTGTAAATGTAATCATTGACAAAATATTAAACCGGTTCTACATTAGTTGCAAGCTGATCAAGTTTGCGACATCCAATATGAAACGTTGATTTCAAAATGTAAGTTTCAGATTGGCTGTCGCAACAAACTTACGATCAATTTGCAACTAATGTAGAATCAGCTTTACATTGACTACGACTTACGTTTCACGACTTAGTTACGACTATCTTTGTACTGAGATCCTAATTTTTCCGATTGTGAAAATAGATCTGTTCGCATTGCATGTACTTTTTGCATTCAGCATCTTCGCTTTCTCTCTTTCAATACCCGAATACATATTCATCTCATTTTAAGTGTATAAATTTTTGGGGATTTCAAGCAACGCGAATAAATCTATTTTCAACATCAACTTCGTGATGACGCGTACGTTCCGTTTTTGTAATCAGAGATCTAACAAATCTAGGGAACTTTCAAGGCTTTTAGGTGACATACATTGACAGATAGCTAATTCGTATAGGAAGCACTAGAGTCCCTTTAATAAGAGTCACAATATAAGAGCGAAAGAACGCTATTGCCGAATACCGGCCAAAAATAGCATTCCACCATGGTTGATAGTTGATAGTCCGAGTTTGCGCCTTTTTGTACTACTACACCATGAAACAGTTGCTCACATCAATTTACAGATTCACTATCACATTCGCAAAGGGCGGCATTTAAAAGAAATCTGAGGTCGGTGTTCCTCATGACTATCATTAATGGGACTCTAGGAAGCACTAGTAAACATTGGTGCATATTAAAGCCATTGACACTGATTTTATTTAAATGTAAAAATGAAATACAAATATTTCGAATTATGAAATACATATTTTAATAATAATAATACAATAAAATGTATTGAGTATTTCATGATTTAATCAATTTCTATGTTTATTTATATCTTTACGTTATTTTATGTACGACTGTTTTAACGTATTTTTCCGAGAAATTGAGTTGATATTTTTGAAATTTGGATATTATGTTTAAAATAATTTTATCTATAACGGTTAAAATTTCAAAGGCCCTAATGGTACCGAAATATAGATATTCATCTTCAAAGTTTCAGCTTTTAACATCTAAACTCCTGTACTAAGCCTTGTTGAAATAACGTTTTAATATTTTGTGGTAAAAATCTTCTACAGATTTTTTTAAGAATAAATATGTAATGTAGAAATATTACAGGAACTTTATAAAAAAAAAATGGGGAAGCCTAGCAATGACGTTTCTGAATTAGAGTAGTTCAAATTTGTAATTTGATGAAATTCTCCTTTTCGCACACTGATCGGCGAGACAGGGATATGCTGTTGCCACATTTCAACTGTCTTCAGTGTAGACTAGTATTCGTGTATACAGATACGACACATTTATGCGTGTGTATATGCTCGTCTCAAAACTTTTTCTCTTTAGAGAGCACACGTGGAGAGGCATTTCGTAGATTGTACGCGATTAACTTTCTAGTGCGATTGTAGCCGAAGAAATATCTTAATGTGCACCAGTGCGCACTGAGTGCGTCCAATCAAATTTGCTAAGAATCAGATATGATACTTTCCAATGATACATCATGGCACGATTGGACATAGCATAAGAGTATAGTCGGATACAGAATTTGGTGGTCAACTTTCTATTACTATTCAATTCTTCGATTGCATTATTTCTTTCATCAGAACTGATGTCTAAATTGGAAGTTTCTATTAATTGATGTACAATTTTCATTTTATCCATCTGCAAAATATCACATTTATAAATCATGAATCGTAAATAATAAACGTAATAATAAACGATAATCATATTTGATTCTTTTTGATTTGTATACTTTACACATATAAAAATAAGCCTGTTCTTTTTAGCTGAATTTTTGCCAGTTCATCTTTCTTCTTTTAGAAGGAAAGAAAAAGAAGAAAAATGAACTGATGCAAAAGAACAACCAAAAAGAACAGATCTTATGCTTCTTGCATTTTTCAATTAAATGAATTCACTAGACATTTTATGGGAAGATAAGTGGATTTTAGCGATCTAGTTCAGAACTAAACGCATTTCATCGAGTATCTAAACACGGTGTTTGGCCATACAGGCTGCAGTCGATTTGAATGCTCACGTGCTTTAAGCGTTTGTAATAATTCTGTCTTTATCGTTCATTAGACGTAAAATAAGAATAGAAGTATTGAAAAGCGAAAGTATCCAAATCAATCACAACTAAAGGCTGCATTTGCTTTGGCGCTCAGGATATATCACACAAACTTTGCGTAGCCGCATAAACATATGCATAAAGAAAATTATCCAATCAAATTTTATGTGCGACTTTAAAAGAGAAATTGAATAATTTTATATATATATATATATATATATATATATATATATATATATATATATACGTGTGGCTATGCAAGTTTGTGTGGATATATCACAATTTATGCTCACAGCGCTTGCGAACTAATTGTCCTTGTTTAATATTTAATAAACAACAAAAATGATTTAAAACGACGTTTAAGACGTTGTGAGCACCAAAGCAAACAACCAAACCCTACATTTATTTATGCAGCGCAGAAGTATTACTCCTTTGTTGTTCACAAGTGTTAAATAAAGATTAAATGATACTCTCTGCGCTAACCGCTGCGTAAACGAATGCATCCAAAGTGTCAATCTGTATCGCCTAAATAGAAAGCTCCTTTAATGTAAAATTGTTCACGTAACTTTTTCAAATGAATTTTTGTGGTGATGAAAAGGCAGAAACCTAGTCTAGGAAATTAATAAATACTTTAATATATACTTTGAAATTTAAAAGAAGTGTAGTCTGAGTCAAGGCAATATATAAGGTGAAGTATTTCCATAGATGATATTTCCGTGCGCAGTAGGAAAATGAATTTTGCCTGTTCCAATATGCTAGCGCTATAATACACAGAAAAAAGTATTTAGATACAAATTTAATTGGTCGTTTCCAGTATGCCCTTATATGCAATGCTTTATCTTATATATTTAAACAATGGTCACAATAGTCATACTCAATAGCGGCACTTAATGTCAGCATCTTTTATGTAGGTGTCCTAACATATGATACTTGCCGCCATGTTGTGAAGTGTACATAGTAGAACTATGATAGGACAGGTTCTTAAATTTGAATTTTTGTTAGGGAGCGTTTATATTGGCCGTAACCGTAAGCCGTAATCTGTAAGAATTGATTAATCACAGTCGAATATTCCTCTCTCATTCCACTGTAAGAAGAGAATATTTGAAAAGTAATTGGTCAATTTTTACAAATTACGGTACACTGCTGGATTTACATTGGAATCAACTTGCAACCAATCAGAAAGCAGAATTTTATATCGATGATTATACGAAGCGAAATCCTGTTTTCTGATTGGTTGCAGAACATCGTACGTCGAATCCAGTATGAATCCAGCAATATACAATATGGTGCAATATACAGTGGTATGGTCAATATAAACATAATATTCCCTTAAGGACTGCCGCACACAAAATTCCGTAACAGTATGCGTAAGGGTTGGTAAAATATGTTTTAAACGTGTTTTAAACAGTTTAAAACATGCTTAATTGATGTTTTTAATGTGTTTTTTAATAATGTTTAAAGCATATTTGAAGCATTAAAAACATATTTAAGAAAAAACACAATATGTTTTATTCTTAAAAAAAAAAACATTAGTTTTTACCAACTCTGATAAGATGTAAACTAAAGTCGATGAACTAATCAGAATACTGTTTTAGATTACGTAATCTAATGAAAATGAAAATAACATTAAACTTATCCATAACTTCGCAATAAGATGAATTTCAACCGATTCCCTGGTGGAAAAATATTGCTGAAATTATTCCACGTTTGGAAAATTTTTCAACAAAATTTTAGCATTTTAAAAAAGTTTCAGTTTAATTTCAGCAATTTTTAGCTGAAAAATTCATTTTCGACAAAATTTCAGAAAAATGTCAGCAAAATTTTCAGACAAATTTCAGCAAGAATTTCAGAGAAATTTCAGAAAATTTTAGAGAAATTTTGGTTGGATTTCAATGATTTTTCAGTATATTGTTGAAGTTTCAGCAAATTTTCAGCAATTCGCTGAAATGTTCCAAAAACGTGAAATAATTTCAGAAATTTCTTCATCAGGGTTGAAACTCGCTTTTTGGATAAATTTACTGCTATTTCTATTTCCGTTAGAGTAGATCTAAAGCAATATACTGATTGATTCATTTAAGTTCATGTCTTAAGAATACTGTAACAGAAATTTTGTTTGTGGCAGCCCTAAGCCCCTAATACATTCGTCATATTCGTAACAAATCAGCACATGCGCATTTGCAGATCATTAAAAAAGCCAAAAATTGCAGACCACTAAAAAAGTTCAGTGTCGCTACTAGGTATGGTTATATTATACCATAGACTTGGAGCCCTATTCTGTAACTTTTAAGATAGTTCTATAATAAAGCGAGTTATCATAGAAATGTTTAATTTTTTTATATAATAAAATTGAAGTACCAAAATTGACGTGTGCAAAATTCTACGGTTAACTACGAAATAAGAGAGAAAAAAATATTGAATTGTAACTTTTAACGTATAACTTAATAACATAGTGACGGATAAGGCTCACAGACGCTTCTTTGACTAGAGTACTAGAATATAGGTATTCCGTATTCATATCCACCATTTTTTAGTTCTTTCCCTTTCTTTGTTCTCTCTTCAACCTTCTCTCTTCTCTTTTTCTTCTCAGCTTAGCGGAATGGAGAGAGAGACAGCAAGGAATTGAAAAAAGGAGCAAGAGAATGAGGATTAAAAATGATGGATGCGAATATTTATAGTGCCTTAATTTGACGGCATAAATCTTATCATAGACTTTTCTCAAAGATTATAATCACAGTATAATTATACCCAATAGCGACAGTGAACTTTTTTGTGAGCTGCAATTTTTAGCGCGCATGTATCGGTTTGTACACTTAGAAATATGACGGATATATTAGAAGCTTAATTCAAATTTTAGAGCCTATCCTATCATAACTCTACTGTGTACACTTCACAACATGGCGGTGAATCATGTGACCTAAGAACACACTCAAAGGTGTCGACGCTGTCGCTGAATATGATTACTGTGTTATAATATTGTATAAAATTAATAAAGTTTAAAAAATTACAATTTTAATGGTCAAGAAAGTAATAGATTAACAGCCATTCTGGAAAGACATTTATGTGCATAAACTTGCATATAAATTTAACTTTGAAAAGTAATCTCATCTTATTTTTATTCGATGAAAATGCAGCTTCTACTATCGTATGTTTCATTCTGTTTCATCAAGATATACACATAGTTTTAATATTTTATCCAAATTTTCGGCACTTTACTAAAGAATCACTTAACGACAATGATCGCATTCAGCAGATTCAACTATTGCGAAGCGAACCTGTGAGCGCTCATCGCTATAGATGATCGAGAAGAATACATCAATGATGCGTTCAGCGGACTCAACAGTTGAACGCTTGCTGTTATACATTCTTTTAGATCACCCATAGATCATCAGTATTATATATTTTAGATCTGGAAGAATACATCAATAGCAGTGAGCACTCACTCAATTGTTGAGCCGCTAAATGCGCGTTGTCGTTAAAAGTTACAGAATAAAAAGGGCTTCTAAATTGATTATGTAACTTTTTCTCTAGAGCGGAAATGTAAAAGTTTTTATGTATGATCATGAACAAAACAATACAACGCTTTTTTTTCAATGAGTTTTGGAATACAGTCTACTCATCAAGCGATTGGTTTTTATTTATGCATCTATAAGTAACCAATCGATATATGAGCAGGCTTCCAAAGTTTATTGAAAAAAGTATCGTTCTAACCACGATTGTATAATGCAGTGCATTATCGATGTTTATTTTTTACTTAAATATTATCAACTTTATAGAAAAACTGCAAGAGACAAAAATCATTTCTTCTCATAGAACTCTAAGAATTTTTTCAAAATTTTTTATGAACTTTTATTGCATTTTCTTATTTTCGATAAGTCGGGCCGTTACTATGATCCAGCGAATTAATGCACTGCAGTGTACACATATATAAAAAATTTTCACTCACGTTTTGAAAAATTATTTTTTTGAGAGCTCAATCACATTATGCGTAAATGCAGTTTTTACGAAATAAAATTACATTTGCGCATAATGTGATTGATTAATCGATGAATTAAAAAAACTTGCTCTACGTTGAGAGAAAAACGGATTATGAATATCGGCCTAGAAGCCAGTGCATCTAATAGCATTTTTCACTAGCAGAACTGGTGCGCACTCAGTGCACATTAAAGCTATTGTACATTAACCTAGTCTGATTGTAAAAGTGAGAGATCTCAATTAATAAAATATGTACTATATATTTTATCAAATAGCACAATAAAACGTATTAAGGATCTTATGGTTTAATTTGTTTCTATATTTTTAAACGTACATCTTTATATCGATTTGTATACAACGGCTTTAAAGTGTACTGAGTGCGCATCAGTTCTGTCAGTGAAAAACGCTATAAACTACACGGTATAGAGTAGAGCGGAGCTTTTTCGTTTTCCAATTTTCGAAATGTTTGTGTTATATGTATTATATTTTATGTTTATGTTTATGTTAATGTTTATGTTCTGAACAGCACATATTGATTATTTAAAGCTTGTACTTTTAAGGAGTAATCATGATTGTATAGGTTGCGTTCGGTTTGCACGTTCACACTGTAAGCTGTAAACTTATTCTTATTATTAAGCGTTGTTTTTTTGATATTCAATTTGATTTGTCAGTCAGCTCACATTAAATAAATAAAATGATAATTAATCCCAAGCTTAACGTTTAATAGCTAAAATGAACGATTTGACCATAAGTAATTCGCTTCTTATATATTAAAAATAAAAATTTACAAAATTTTAATAAATATCTGTTCAAAATAGTATCAATGAGACATTTGCTATAGCGAATAAAAATTTATTCAATAAAAAGTAATGCTTTGATTTAAGTATTTCTTAAAATAAATATTTATTTACTGTAAGCACAAATATCCCATTAGTACTATTTAAATAAATATTACAATTAAATGTAATCTTTTTTTGTTTTATAATCTCTTGATTCTTTCCACTAAAGGTGCATTCAAGTCGTTGTATTTCATCGGGAGTTAGAGATATCGTGTATATATTCCCAGTCTGTACATTTTCTAAATCAACTAGAACTTTATCTGTTAATGTCATCTTTATATGAGTAAATTTTTTTTCTTATTTATTGGTGAAAATTTAAACATTCAATTCCTTGTTGGTGAACAAAGTCATTTTTTTATTAGCACAAAATTGCGAAACGTTTGTAGATGTCGTATATAAGTATTATGAGAGCATTAAAATATGCACGCAATCCAATACATTCGTTAAGCATTTCTCTAATCATAAAAAAACGTGGATCTAACTTACTTTAGCATTAGGGTCGAACATGCTCACGCTTATTTTGGCCAATAAGCGTTTATTTGCGCTCACACTTCCTGCCCTACCTCGATGAAATAAGCGTGACGTTCGGATGACGTTATGAACGTATCTCTCAGTGCTTAAACCGCCAAAGCGAACAATATAAGCAATGCTTATAAGCGCTTAAAGCACGTAAACGTGAAAACCGAACACAGCCATGATATAATTATAAGTACATCAATGTGAAGAAATATTGTTTGCTATCATAGATTTTCGTATTATTTTAAAGTTAAAATTGACGGAACAGCCTCGCTCTATCCTAATCGCTATGCACAGTTTCACGTGAAATTTTGATGAATGAAAAATGAAAAATGAGAAATGAAAAATGAAATGTGAAAAGTTTCATTTAAAATTATATGATTGACCCCAGCTGCAATTTTGGCGGACAAATTTTAGCTGATGGTTATTTTAATCATAAGTTTGCAATATTCAAATTTTATGTGCGTAACAGGCTAATATAATACAGTCCAATATAGCCTAGTATAAATAGTTTTGGGATACTTTGAGTTGTTTAGTGTTACTCTGGCGATATAGATGTAGCCAATGCAGCGTCATGCAGTGCAAAAGTCGCCTAAAATCTGGTAACCCTGGATAACAGTGCAAGGTTCATAGACTTGTAATATTACACTAAACTGCTAACTCCCCATTTTTCCTTATGTAAAAAAGTGTTGCCTGCACGCAGTAGATAAATGCAGAATGATAGCGTTTTTCATTGGCAGAACTAGTGCATACTTAGTGCACATTAAAGCTGTTGTACATTATTCAAATCTAAATGTAAACGTGAGATATGATGATCTCAATTGGTAAAATGCCCAATGTGTATTCAAATAGCACAAAAAATGTATTAAAAATTTCATGGTTTAATTCGTTTCTATATTTTTATTAAACGCACATCTTTATATCGATTTGTGTACAACGACTTTAAAGCGCATTAGTTCTGCTAATGAAAAATACTATAAGATCGACACGTACAGAAAAGAGATGTCAACAAGTCTAGCGTTTCTGCGATTGGTTCAAAAGTATACAGAAAGTATGCGCAATATGCAAATGTACTTATTCTGCGCACATAATACGTATATTTTGGCAATAATAGCCCTAAACACAATGCGAAGCAATAGCGATAGAAATAGTGATAGCAATAGCAATAGAAACAGAATCTAACATTCGAGAATGCATATGTTGGATTTCTCTGTTCCTATCGCTATCGCTGTTGCTTTCGCATTTAGGGCTTTAAGTCAAGTTTATTTACAACAGTTTATCTACAATAAAAGTCGTAACAGTCGTAAGGTCTTAAATCGTAGAAATTGACCGATCATAATCGATTATTATTCTCATATTTGACTGTGATTGATTAATTTCCTACGATTTAAGTACGATTTCCCTACAATCATTCTATTGTAGTATGTAGACCCTGCGTTAAAGGGACGAGTCGGCGGTCTAGGGTTGTTAGCCTACGCACAATGGAGGAAATATTAGAAATAAGAATAAATATTAAGATAGATTTCAATCTATCAGAAACCATATATTCCGGTGTAATTGGTATCTGATAGATTGAAATCTTAATATTTACTCCTGTTCTCAATATTTGATGTATATGCGCAGACCTTTATAATAGAAGTCTGTGGCAAGGTTGCATTCAGAAACGTGCCCTCATTTTATCCTTATTTAACATTGGGACAAGGATAAATCGATATGAGTGTAATTGTCTCCTTTTGTTTTAGAAAACATGTTTCAGTTGGGCGACTTTTAGGCGATAAAGGCTTAAGGATCATTGATACAGGCCGTAATTTGTTAATTTATGCCGTAATTGTAAACATTGATCAATAATCGATTACTTTCCCCTTATTCGACTGTGATTGGTCAATTCTTACAGATTACGCCAGTATAAATAATTCTTTCGACGATACTCGGCAAAAATCTGGCAATCCTGCTACAAACTGTACAAAGTATTCGATCACGGTTTTGTTAAATGCACCGTATGAATATATCGCAAAATGAATTGATGAGCTATTAATGGTATACTTATGTAAAACTATCATTTGTTAAAAATACCTTGTAGGAACTAAACGTTAAAAAATGATTTTTGCTTTTAATAAAACATTTCATATATAAATATCACAAACTAATAACCATTGAATAATTATATGAAATAAAAATAACACATTCAATTCCTCTTTTTACATTATAATTACTGCTCATAATATTCCTAAGTAGGAATAGATTACGAAATTACGAACTTGTTAAAAACAACATTGATTATATTTCACAAGAAATTATATTCTCGCGCAGTACTGCTCGAAAAGAGAAAATATTGTTTATATTTAAATATATGTGCATAAATATATACGTGGATCGTTTGATAAGTTTGGTAAATTTCCATGAAATGACGCTACAATCCATTTGATGACGCGACATCTCGAAAGATTCACTCTTCGAACCCCTTCAGGCCAAATTTCAGCCAGAAAGGACGCATAGTTTACGTTTGGTAGTCATTTGAAGCAAGATTGGCGCGCAAAAAAGTGCTCTTCCGTCAAGACAACGCGCCGTCCTACAAGTCGACCGTTGCAATGACAAAACGAATTGGGTTATGAATTGATTCCTCATCCACCCTATTCGGATTTGGCTTCGTGTGACTTCTTTCTGTTCCCAAACTTAAAAATTTGGCTCGGTGGGAAGAAATTCTCATCAAATGAGGAAGTCATTATCGCCGTCAATGAATATTTTGCAGACTTTGAGACAGCTTATTTCAAATGATTACCAAACGTGAACTATGCGTCCTTTCTGGCTGAAATTTGGCCTGAAGAGGTTCGAAGAGTGGATCTTTCGAGATGTCGCGTCATCAAATAAATTGTAGCGCCATTTTATGGAAATTTACCAAACTTATCAAACGACCCACATAATATATACATACATACTTTTAAAATATGTTTGTACGTATGTATACATTATCATTTGATTATACGAGATGACGCAGATAAAATCAAGAAATTTTGAAACATGTGATATCATGTGCAATGTCAGAATAAATATGAATAAATCTGAAACCTTTATCTCATTTAATAATATTATATTAATGTTAATAAAATTAATACTCTTATCTTTATGGAACAATGTAACTTTGCGTCATTTCGTACATGCCATCATTATATAACAAATAGTAACGATAATCTTAAATCCTTTGGAGTTATGATTTCATTATAGCTGTGACTAAAATTCTGTAATGATAAACTTCCTACTCTTATAATTAACGAATACTATCCTATCTATAAGTACGCTTAGATAAAATGTCAATATTTAAATGTTAAAAAGAGCTAAAAAGCACAAATACTAGGCGTGCATTCCACTTGGAATTCATAATACTCGCGAATATTATTTCATCTTTCTTATTAAATGTTAAACAAGGATGAAATGATGCACGAGAGTGTTGCGAATGTTAAATGGAACGTATCCTAGATTTCCCGTTGTTAAAGTATTGAAGTGTAGATGTGTACACACGGGTAACTTGGTAGTATATCGTCTACTTATATACATACTAATTGCAAGCAATGATTCAAAGTCCTGGAATCAATTATTTAAAATTAATAATCATCTAAATAATCGTCCCGTTTATATGAAGAAATACATTTCATTATCATTTACCTTAATTCAAGACATCTCGTTGTTAGCTGTCATTTATCGAAGTCTCACTTGTAACCTTACTGTTGGTCGTAAACACTGTCTGTTGATTAACATCCGTTGTAATCGATTGACTTGGATGTATGATGGGACTCGTAGTCTGAACCAAATTGTAAGTGACTGGCACCATAGGCAAACAATTAACAGAATTATTCATAGGCCCTACATTACATGCTAATGAGGGTCTTTTTCTTTCTAAACTGTTAGTAGTAATTTGTTTTCTCGCTGTTGAGTTACGTTCAAGGCTATTGGTAACTGTATTGTGTCTTCTTTCTAAGCTATTGCCGGAATTGAAGTCAGATTGACTTCCCTAAGTAAGCAGATATTTCTCATTTTAGTTTTATTTCGTCATTTGTTACTAATCTTATTGAAAAATTATAATAATTTTAATGAAAAATTTAATTACCAGCAAAGATCGGTCAACAGATTGACCCATTCTGTGTAATAAATCACCACTTTGGCTTTGTCTGAAGGTCGTTCCTTGTCGTTCGGACGATTGACTTCTCCTCAGAAATTGTTCGCCTGATTGACTCGAACGAATGCGATTCTCGGGTGTGGATTCTCGTGTTCTGTCAACAATATTGCTCTGCCTTTGGCAAATCTGACTATCTACATATGGATAACGAATACGGATGGAATCGATTACGTCTAAAAGATTCTTTGCATCCATGGCTAAGATATGAGCTGCAGAAAGCATTCCTCTAAAAGAAGAATAGTAATGTTTATCGATGATTCTCAATATTTTGTATTTCTTGAGATAATCCCAAATAATAATTACTTCCGATATTCAGCATCCAATGTAGTGGCACTGTAACTTTGCGCCAGTTTCATAGCAGACACAAGTTCTGCCATATCTTTACTTAATACCTTATGCGCCATTTCTACTTCACGATGCGCGGATATTGGCAAAATTTCTACCAAAACATCCACAGAGGATAATAATGCTCTTAATTCGATACCTACTCTACGTACTAATTCTAAATACTGATCAGCCTTACTCTGTTGAACACCTGCAAATTCACATTTTCTGTTTTGTATATTACAATTCTTTCGTCAATATTATTTAGCTACTGTATGTGTTAGTCATTATTTATTTTTTCGATCCTTACCTTGCGATAATGACATAACTGCACGAACAACACTTGTTGTGCAGTCGTATACTTTATCGTTAGTTCTGTCTAAATCTGCTGTAGGTGTAGGTTCCATTTTCTATAAAAAATAATTTATGAATACGTTGCATTGATAAAATCATTATGTGTAATTTACCTTTACTATAATGACTTTATCGGAATTCTTGTCCGAACCAAGAGAGCCAGTATAGGCAGAATGCGGTTCGTGGCTCGGTGATTGAGTAACTGATCGTGGAATCGTGGGACTAGCACTTTCATCACCACTCGTAGCAATCGATAAGCGTTTCTGTCAAGAGAAAAAATGAAAGAGAAGAAATGAAAATTAGAACATTTCAACAAGAAATTAACAATAAACTTTAAAAAAACATTTGCAAGTAGAAGTTAGACTGAGATCCTATTTTTGATCAAACTGAATCTTCATACTTAATAATATTTATATATAATTGTAAATATATCTTTCAGTTTTTATAAATTGCATGCTAATTCGGTTTTGATTTGAAACGGAATCTTTTTTTAACATACTTCTTCTCTTGCGAGCCACCGGCTATCTTCTTCAGACTGTCGTTGTTGTTCCAATAACCGTTGCTCCAATAATTTTTGTTCGTCATCAATACCGCTATTGAAATTGTCAATTAGGTTATCGAATAATTGTGAATGGACGTTCCTCTAAAACATATAGTAAAAATGATGTTACGTTAAAAGTGTGACTCATTTTTTAATCTGACATTTATAAGTTCTTTTCTAATATTACAAAAATGGGATAATTTCGACTATTTATGTTGCAATCCTTTCTTGATAATATAAAATAAACGTATGTACAGGAAAAATTAAAGAGACGCATATTTCTTGATATAAAATAAATTTAAAACAAAGGTAGTGCATTCGCGTACTCGCTATGTACATGCAGTATTTAAATGATTATTGTAATAATCAGTGATATCCATTCTCATGCAAAAATTATTAACCTATTGAGCGGCAAGTCAAGATTTCTGCTAAAAAATAAGTTTCTCCGATCACATTGTGACAAAATAGAAGAATTTGCGAGCCAGTGCGTACGTATCTTGCATACACCAAAGAAGCACGTAATATTAATATACATTTGATGCGTGTGTATGTGTGTGTGTGTGTGTGTGTGTGTGTGTGTGTGTGTGTGTGTGTGTGTGTGTGTGTGTGTGTGTGTGCGTGTGTGTGTGTGTGT
>Ga0157363_1001559_pt1 | contig 19210 bp, 9 predicted proteins | sample AttsexASBM1_FD_111477 | JGI IMG/M metagenome (GOLD analysis project Ga0157363, IMG submission 111477) | Fungus gardens microbial communities from leaf cutter ant in Ribeirão Preto, State of São Paulo, Brazil - Atta sexdens ASBM1 | ecosystem: Host-associated > Fungi > Mycelium > Unclassified ... | reverse complement strand
GATTTTATATATATATATATATATATATATATATACACATATATATTATATATATATATATATATATAATTTTATACACATATAATTATGTACATATACATAATTATATATGTACAATTATAATTAACGTCTATTATTTTTCCTATTTTCTTTTATGTAAACTTAGCTATATAATCTGATAAATTTCTTATTCACCTCTCTGCTATTGCGCCAGAAGTACTTTATCAACTCGCGTAACAGTATCTACTTCGATCGCCATTACAAATCTCTCGTCCGATTAATCGTTATTATATAGGACGAGAGATTATTTTCGATATAATAGCGACGTTGTATATAAAAATAAAGAGGATAAATAAAAAATATCTTTCCTTGCTCTCTGGATAAAAAATCTAAGTTACATAAAATATATTCATTGACATTTTAATTCTCACTCTCTATCCTACTCCTGTCAAGACCCTCATTTTCATCACTACTTTCTTTGTCATTTCCGCAGTTTCGTTTAAACTTCAAGGATATAAATATAATATGTTGTATAAACTATGTTACATCAAGCTTTTTTTCATACATATATAAAACTCTGTGTAAACAATCGTTAGGTACACGTGGGGGGTACCTAGGTACATATTATTTAACTGTAGTTGGCAAATTTAAATCTCGCTCACATCTTAGGAATCTGCGCCTTCAAGCTACTATTTTATTTTTTAAACATCATCGATTGAAGTCTAGGAAAAACTCGGGATACGAACCGTTTGCAACGATAATAGCTATGGAGAGCCCGACGAAGAGTAGGCAATATATACATGTACAAAATATTTCATTTCGGATCTATATTTCGGAGTGTATATTCGAAAATCTTAAAAAATTAGAGAAACAAATCATTAATATATAGAGTAGTATCAATATATAAAAAATTTCTATTATGTTTTTGAAATTAAACTCCTCTTCTTATGATTTATGATCGTCGTTATCCTTTAAATATGAAATGAAATATCCTGTATAACACATATATAGCTCGTGAAATAGACATACCGAGCCTCACTCCTGACTTTAATATGAAGAAAACAAGGATGATGAAAATGAAGAAAGAAAACATAAATTTCTGACTTCACAAAATATCGTATATTGACAAAAAGGAATTTTTCGAAAGTTTATGTGGTAAGGAGAGAGGCTCGTGTGCCAAGTTTATCGTTTTTAATATTAATACGTGCCCCCTTGTTTTGTAATTATAAGTTAAAGCTAGACCGACACAAGTCGATTACAAAAAACTATTCTTTAGAGTTTTATTGTAACTATTATTATTATTAAATTTCTATAGTGTAACTAGCAGGTACGTGTGTACTCGTTAGGATGGATACGAGATATAGGTTTCAAAAAATCTGACTGCGAGCAATTTGTACGATTAATTTATAAAGTAGCAGAAACAATGCTGTTTTTAATAACTTCTTATTCATGTACCAAAAAAAATGTGTGTAGTAACAAAACTTAGCTAGATGAAGATATAAATTCGAGATTTTGCAAAAGAAAAAGATATTACTGCAATCTATTTTGTTGGTGAAAGTTACGATATTTCTTCCTTTCGCCCAATTTTTAATGGCCAATATAAAATTAATTAATTTGCAAAGCGTGCCGACAGCTTACATTTTCTGCTACATCATTTGCTACGTCATTTATGACATTAACGAAACATAATTTGCTCGAAATTTATAAACATGCCATATTTTTATGTGAAAAAGAATCGTGAGTTCGAGACGACAATTAAAAGAGATCTTCCATTTATTTTATAGCATGTTTATACAAACCTAATTATTTATCTAATCTAAACACATCTACTTTAGTTAATTTGAATTAATTATTTCTATTTCTAAAAAATTACTTTATAATTCCTATATACACTTTAATCACTTCACTTTACGTATAAAAATGAAAAAAGAATATGATCTCTTCACTTTTTGCGAAATTTCTATAATTAGATTTAATTTTTGAATTGTCGTCTCGAACACATCAAAGAGAATGACAAATGATTCGAGAAAAATTTTCTGAGACAAGAGAAAGATAAAAAGATCACAGAAAAGAGAAAAAACATCACGATTCATTAACTGCGCGACTTTTTCTCAATCTACTTTTCCTTTCTCTTTAAGCAATTTTCAATAGAGATCTTTGCCGAGAGAAGACCTAGAAAGCTAGTTAATTAAAAAAAAAAAACAATATAAGGAAAATTTGAAGTTATTCTTTTAATTTAAGGTCATCGACTTCCGATGTAATGTCAACCCAATTAATTATTTGCACTAAATATAACTATGGCTGAACAGCCGACTTCAGTCTATTATAAACACTAAATTGATATTATTTGGCACGTTTCAGAGAACTCACAGGTCGGATACACGTGCAAGCAAAAAATACGACAAAGCAAGGATTCACGCGAGAGAAGGCTTCCGTCTCCGTCGAGAACGGAATTTGCTGCGAGGTACATCATCGAGTTTCCTTTCGTTAATCTTATAATCTATAGTGCTGTCAGCGAAGAATCGTTCTTGAATTGCGAGAAGTCGGGTTGAAAAAAAATATTCGCGCCTGGAGTCATTCATTAAAAAGAGAACTTTCAAAGAGACTTTAAAGAATTCATTTTCCATTTATAGTTCGTCATATTAACGACACAAGGAAATTGTCTTTGCACAATTTTTCTTTGCAGGAAAGTCTCATCATTAATCTCATTATTCTTCGAGTTTTTCGCGAGATAAGCGACATGAAGCGACGTTCGAAATATAAAAAGTAGAGAAATGTATATATTTTAAATCAGAATTCAGTGTAGACAGATGCATTTTTATATTTTGATTGAAAAAAATATATATGTACATACATGTATGCAGTGTTTCGGAAATCGTATAACCGGAAAGAAAATAATTTCTTATATATAAATAGTCGAAACTATAAAATAAAATTTTTTCGTACAAAGTTCTGTTTCTGAAAAAATCGAATTTGAATATTTATAAACATGCGTGCACTTGATTAGCCACAATCTGATTTATTCACCTCTTCTTTTATATAAGGAATTTTTCTTTCCGGTTGTACCCTGATTTCCGAAATAATTTGTATGTGTATATACAGTATAAATATATTTTACTTTTTTTTTAAGAATCTCTCTCGCGGTCTTTAATAATAATGTATTCTATTTTCTTCCGCCCGCGCCGTCGGGAAACTATTATGATCGCCCGTGTTCCGAACTGCATTACTACGTTGCAAACTGTATTACTATGTTTCATGTGTACTTATAAATATATATATTAAACGTGCAATTAAAAATATTCCGTGTCGTCAAATAATAGTTCCTATTTAACTGTATCCGTTTGCGTGTCGTGTGTATGTCCGTTGTGTACAACTATTGTACAATGTGTTAAGTGTGTAAAGAGTTTGGTGTGTGTGTATTTTTCTCGAAAGGCTCTCACTTTCGCGTTCATCTTCCGTTTTTCTATCGTAAAAAATATCCATACAAACGAATACTGTTACCTATAAATGTAATGAACACATTATGTTTCTTTTTGTTGCTTCGTGTTTCTTTTTCTTGCTTTCTTATATCTGTATAGCAATATAAAAAATCTTTATTCGAAAACACTACGATCGCATCTTCGATTAATCAATCCGTCGTTTATGTAACATACATAATTATGCATATTGTATTTGCATGTTATTATTTATTATTTATTATTTATTATTTATTATTTATATGAAATTAAAAATATATGAAATTTAAAAAATTTAAGTATAACTTTATATACATATACATACATATAATACACACATATGTATATATATATATATATGTTATATTTTTGTATTTCATGTGCATAACTATGTATGATATACGACGTTGTGTGTATATGTATATGTATGTGTTTATGTGTAATATGTGCATTGTAATCGTTGCTCTATATCGCATATCATCTCTTTTATATAAATCGTGCAAAGGCTAACCATCGTACGATCGCGTAATATAACCATCTTGATGTAAAAAGTGCCGGCGACGCGCGATGCTATAGTGAAAGCCGACAATAATATTACAATATTACTGTAATATTTACAATATGATTAATAATTGATATTATTTGCTGTTAAAGCATTCAATATTTTTGTTGTGAATAGATTTGCAATATGCATATGTATATAAATATATTCAATTAGTGATGCCTAAATCTATTTATTATGTTGGTATATAGAAACTTATGTGTTAAAAACGTATTCATTATGCGAGATACGGAAAATAGCTAATGAAAATGTTCTACTTAAATCTACAAGAACAAAATGATTAACTAATTAAAAATATAAAAAATGTAACTGTAATATTACTAAAGGCGTCACTAAAATGAAATTTCTGTGCGGGATCGAACCGTGTTATAAAAAAAATCGATCGATCCTACGATTACGCCTGTTTCCTACTTCGCCAATCGAAAAAAAATGGATAATCCGTGGGATTTAGTTCATTTTATTATACCCAATAAAAAAACGCGACGTGAATCCTAAGTCATAGTCGGTCTCGAGATACGGAAAAAGAGAAAAAAAACTAAATTTCGAGTGCAAAAGTAAAAAATAGGTACGAGGCAGTCTAATCATATGAACGAGGAGTTTAATCAAGATGATACGATTAATTGAAATTTGAGAAATAAAAAAGATATATAGAAAATATAACTAATATTTAATAATCTAACTACAATAAAAATGAGAGCCGCCGAAAATATAATTCTACGCGTGGCTTATATCTTGTTGCAGAATTTGTACAACAAAACTGGATATACATCTAAACACTGAACGAACAGCGATTATTCAGATATTCGCGTTCGTGTTAGCAAATGATTCATTTTTCCCCCGATAACATCAAACAAACATCGAACCTCGGCATTCAATAAGAATTGATGCAAGTGTTCGCATGTAATAAATTGTGTATTTATGTGTTTGTAAATTATACGTAAAAAAAAGTCATTAACTAGATAGAGAATGATTTTTCTCTCTTAATATTTTATATTAAAAGAAAAGCTAATGACTTTTTTTTTTGTACAAATATACAAACGCATAAATATACAACCTCAAATTATTATGTGCTAATATATATATATATATATATATATATATATATATATTCTCCTAATAAGTGTTCTCAACATCCTTCAACACAAAATTTGATTAAGGACACGTTAAATGCTCTGGAAAGAATTATCAGTTTAAGAAGCGACTAGCAAACACACGTCACTTACTTCCTTTGCACTTCACATCGCGCATAAATCGCGCACGAATTGTCTTTGCTGTTGACCGCCTCATAAGGGAATCGAGCTCGATTCGCATTTGCTTTTATACATCTACAGAATAACAACAAATGTCCGCATTTATTGATCAATTGGTGTTCATAGATATATATCCGTATTAAGCGACCTTTATTGTTATCTTATTATTGTTCGATATTTATCTATGTATGTACAGTGTTTTAATTATATCATAGAATGACAGCAAAGTGTGCCACGCGTAGATGCCTAATACGCATACGAGCTATTTCTACCTACGTAGCTTGGCTGACTCATCATCTCGCTCTCCTACTTATTACAACCAATCTTGAACATAAGAAGAGCGGTAACCAGAAGCCGCCATGTTGCTGCGGTTATTTGAAGTTGGCGCTATGTCATTATGTCATTATATTATGACATTATATTGCGTTCTTTTCTTCGGAAATAAAAAAAAAAATTGTAAATTTCTATATCCTTTTTTTCGGAAACTATTTATAAAAGTTTTTACTTGACACATATTCGCTATTTGAAAATGGCTTTACCCGCACATTAATTTCGAATTGAATTTCAACAAATTGAGCGAATGTTAACTCATGAATTGTATAATAATTAACGAGAATAATTAGACAATTGTAATGTCCCGCGAATGAAGTATGTCCGAGCTCTCGCATGTCGATATCAACTGATTCATAAGAGCGTGAAGGATGACTCTCTTTCTGACAACGCGAGAACTCGCATGACTCTTTTTTTATTCAATTTTAAGATAAGAACTAGTAATTGTTGACAATCGTAGTACGCGTGTTGTTCTCTCTTTTTTCTATTCCCGTATTTATAAAATATGTGCAAAGACCAGTTAAAATTGAGACAATCCGAAAGCGCCTTAAGATGAATCGATTGAAAACTGGTAGTCAGGTTGTTGGACAATAACATGATAAATTTTGCTCCGACTGCAAGAACGATTCGCTTTATCCACGCGATGGAAATTAAAATGCATTCCCCGATGACTCGTCGGCATCAACGAGTCGTGCGAAAATGCGACAGCAAGAGGCGGAAAGCGAATCGTTGGAAAGACGCGATGTTACGAACGAGATACCGAAAAAGGTATCTTCGATCGAGCTAGTCGGAGAGAATTTAAATACCAATCATGTTACACTCTTTTCATTGGACGCAACCATAAAAAATTTTCTATTAATTCTCTAAAAATAAATATTAGAACAATTGCTTAGAATAATAAAACAGAATATGCTAATTATTATTCCAATAACCAATCGTTATTCTAATAATTATAATTCTAATATTTAACTAACTAATCAATTTTTTATCAATTTTGTGATCAAATTTTCATCAATTTTTAAAATAGTTTAGCAAAATGTGATGGAATTAATTCCAAACAGATAAAACAAAAAATTCATTAATGCAAAAATTATATAACTATAAAAATTGATAAAAATTTGACAAAAAAATCGATTAAAATTATAACTTGATAGCATTAATAAGTCGCACGAAAGTGTCGACAAAGAACAGAAAGCAAATCGCTGAATAGTAATCCCAACCATGGTGGAAGTACATTTGGTGTGCTCGTTTTCGAGAATTTCGTACCATTTTGCACACAATCAGATGCCGGCCGTTTTAAATATTTCGCGGTTTTAAACATGTCGGGGTAACTTTGAAGTGACACATTGCGGAAATGAATATTGATATCGACACGTGATATGATTGTCAACAATTATTTTAATCATTATTTTTATGAATTAATAAAGAATTTTTCGTGGTTGTGACCAATGAAAAGAATGTAACATGATCGGTGATGATCAGATTCTCTCCGACTAGCTCAATCGAAGATACCTTTTTTGGTCTCTCAACGATTCGCTTTCCGCCTCTTGCTGTCGCACTTTCGTACGAGTCATTGACGCCGACGAGTCATCGGGGAATGCATTTTAATTTCCATCGCGCAGATAAAGCGAATCGTTCATGCAAGAAGGAAACCTTACCACTTTATTGTCCAACAACCTGATTACCGGTTCTCAACTCGTCTCGGTTTTAACTGGTCTTTGTACATATTTTATAAATAGGAGAGTAGAAAAAAGAGAAAACACGCGTGCTACGATTGTCAACAATTACCAGTTCTTATCCTAAACTTGAATTAAAAAAAGTCAAAGTGCGATTTCTCGCGTTGTCAGAAAGAGAGAGTCATCCTTTATGCTCTCATCGGTTGATATCGACACGCGAGAGCTCGGGAATTTTATTCGCGGGACATTACAATTATCTAATTATCCCCGTTAATTATTATACAACTTATGAGTTAACATTTGCTCAATTTGCTGAAATTCAATTCGAAATTAATGTGCAGGTAAAACCATTCAAATAGGGGATATACATCAAGTGAAAACTTGTACAAATAGTTTCCGAAAAAAAAGGATGCAGGAATTTACATTTTTTTCGATTTCCGAAGAAAAAAATATATCATATCATAATGTCATAATGATATAGCGTCAACTTCAAATAACCGCAGCGACATGGCGATTTCTGGGTACCATCTTATGTTTTAGATGCGCAAAAGCATACCTAATATATTTCCACCATGATTGCAATGTTAGACTAAAAATTTGTTTAGTCATATCATATTGTAATCAATCTATACAAATCGGAAAGAATTTCAATTTTTGTATGAATTATGTTCAGCAAATTCAAATAACTAAGCTAATCCATTCAAATAACTTATAACTGTTGTAAATATCTTAAAATCATAAAATCGCGGGATGTAAGGCAAATTCTCTTTGATAAGTATCTGTTTTGTTATAATGATAAAATTGTCTTGTGACCAATCAATCTTAAATTTAAAAAATTAATATAAAGTCGCCGTTATTCGTGTATTCATTAACTTTTTTATATCTTGAAAAAGTTCAGACAGTCCAGAAGTTTAGAGAAAAGACAGCTTTATATTGATTTTTTAAATTTTAAGATCAGATAATGATTTTCTTAAAATGGAAAAAAGTTGATTAGTATTGATATTAGGTTTAGCAAATAGATATCAGTGTTTTTTTCATGAAGAAGATCGGATTGAATTTTCAACTTTGTATGAATTATGTTTTGTATTCATCAATGTTCTTTATATCCAAAATGAAGTCGTATAGCCGAGTCTCATTGTAAGATATGATGGAACAAACGAAAACCTTTAGATTACAGAAGTAAAAAATATGAGAACTGAAAAAAATAGTAGAAAATATGATGAATACTTAGTTCTAACTACATCTTTTTAATTGGTTACGCCCAACAGAAAAAGCTTTCCAATTGTTATAAAATTCTTTAATATGACTGGTTTTGTTCTTATTGGATCTAAATGAACCGATCATGTTAAAAAAATGTTTACAATAATTGTTTTTTTCTATTCAATACAATCATTATATCGATAGAATGAAGCAAAATGCCGCGCGTAGATGCCAATACGCACGCACGAGTTATTTCTATCTACGTTACTTGGCTGACTCATTCATCTTACTTTCTTACCACAACTAACTAAGCTGTGTCCGAAAGCGATTACTTAACCTTTAGCATAAATCACTAAAAGAAACCTGAGCGGGACATTCACGATCGAAGAAACTTTACGCTCAGAAGACTTCTCATAAAAATTAAAACAAAAAAGAATGAAAAAAGAAAAACATCATTAATGATGTTCAAATCAGACATTACGCGTAAAATGGACTCAAATAGAAAATACTGTTTTGAGCGATAAGGATCTAATTATAAGATCCATTGGTAGAGAAGTATCTCTTGTTTCTCACTTTTCTCCCTTTTTTGTACTCTTCTATTTATAAAATGTATAAAAAGAGTAGTTAGAACCAAGTCAATCCAAGTCCAAAATGCATTCTAAGATAAATTCTAAGGTTTATATTAATACGTTATTACGTATTAATATAAAAACTGCTATGATTACTTTGAAAAGAATAATAAAAATTGTTTGAAAAAACAAAAAAAATTGAAACAAATTAATTAACTTAGTTATTTACATAATTAGATTAGTTATTTGAATGATTGAATTTGCTAAATAGATTTTGGATCTCGCGCATTTAAACCTGGAATGCTACTCATATTTTTCTTACATTAACACTACTTTAGGTGAAAGTTCACCCATATAAATCAAAATTTTTTTTATATTTTTTATGTTTTTACAAATTACAAAATATAAAATAACTGAACTATCACTATATTTTTATGTACAAAAAATAAATAAATTTTAATGTTAAACGATCTTATAGAATTGTTTTATGCCACTAACATTTTAGTAGCAAAAACTATATTAAGCTTGAATTAACACTTGAGTGAAATTTCACCCACAATAGTATTCCAGGGTTAATTTACGCGTCGTTGTCATGTACGCGTTGCAAAGAATCGGATAGATGCGCAGTGTCGATTTAATTTTAATTTTCTCTAAGAAAAAGATGAAAATTTGCCTACAGTGTTGTTGAAAATTTGTTTGTGTTGTTGTAGTTCTCTTTTGAGCATCTCATTCTGCTGCCTTAAGTTTGTGATATTAATTTTCAAACTGTTACCAATTTCGGTTAATGACTTAATAAATGTTGCCCCCTGCTTCAGGATGGACACCTTCGACGCTCTGTCATTGCCCGCAACCGCTGGCACCTGCATTCTTAACTGTTCGTAGGATTCTTTCATGTTTATTCGACGTTGTCGCTCCATATTATTATGTAACCGCCTTCTCTCTGTATCCTCAAATGAATCTCGCTGTAACGCGCACTGTCGCATCGAATTTTGATACTGAAATGATGTACTGAATGGCTGTTCAGGTTGTTGATGAGCTGAATGTACGTTGCTCTGAATGCGGGCACGTTTCGGAGCGGGACCAGATCGATTGGCTCTTCGTTTTGAGGAACCTGGTGGTCTACCACGAGGACGGCGAGAGACAGGAGGCTCGTCTTCATCCGAGTCTTCGTATTTTTCTTTGCGTTGGGACTCCAGATCAAAGTGTGTCACCTGCTTTGCGAACGATAGTTGCTTTTTGCCAGTTTTGACTGACACGACATCAATGATTGCCTCTTCATCTTCTGTAACAAAATTGACGGATTCGTTTGTTAAATCACTGAGTGCAAAGATATTATGTTGCACGTTAAAAAATATCATGTAAATAGCTTAAACACATAATTGTCACGCTGCCGTGGTGCAATAAATAATTTAATAGCATTATGCATAATGTTAATAACGTAATTCGTATAACGAAGTGAATATATTCCTCCATTACAAATATATAACATTTTTTTTAAATTAGCTTAAAACTTATAATTCGTAGAATGTTCATGAATACAAAAATGAAAAAGGTCTACAAAAAATATTTAGTAATTGGCATTAGTAGGATTTTCATAAACTGTATCACGCGTTATAAAAATGGTTTTGGCAGTCGAATCATTCTTCAAGGTTAAATAGAAATTCATATAATTGATCAAATTATCAATTGTTATATATGATAAAAAGTAAATAGATATAAAGTAAATAGAAAATTATATAATCGATATATGATGCAATCGAGTCTTCCTCCTGAAATCGCACGGATATATGCAATAATATTTATAAATTCCCGCAGTCGGATAAGTGCTATAAATCGCGAAATTATGGAATAAATATCTCAGCTCGAAATGTACATACAAAAATTATAATACTTATATAAATAATGAATTAATAATTGGTAAATATAAATAAAAGTAATCCAATAAAATATAAATAAAAGTAATCAAATAATAATTAGAAATAAATATATATCTTGTATTTCAAATTTTATTTGCAATATAATTGTAATATATGTGTTTCAGTTTTATAAATTATATTCTAGAAAAAAAATTATATAAAATTAATCGAGAATTTAACTACAGACATTATAATACATACAAATTAAAAAAATATTCAGACAAACTCTTAATTATTGTAATTTTCTGTTACGTAAATAATTTCAAATTACCATAATAAGGCATAATATCTTTCTAAGAAAAAAAAATTATAAGGCATTGGAAAAAATCCCTTTGAGGAAGAAATCAGAATTATTAACACTGCAATAATTCAGGTTTTAAAAGCGAAGGATAATCGACAGCCTTTGACAGCGAGTTTTTTTGAGACCATGTGGCCAAGGAGGCGTTCTGAATGACATACGAAACCGTGGGCGTTTCTGCAAACTATGCCATTCTCGGCGCCTGGCACAATTGATGGAAATCCGGTTGGTCCGGATTTCTCATATGGATGCACCACGAATTCTCGACAAGGGCACTTCCGCAATGGTTCGATGTCGTATTCACGAGCATGTAAGAGAGAGATTAACTTCACCTCTATATTTCTCCTAGCCGTCTCTAACCCATTCGCGTCTCTGAATTGTAGTATAATTCCATTGCAACGATCACTTCGCATCCACCAAGCGGTTTATCTTATCTTTATTAAGTCAATTCTCTCGTTTGGTCCTCGAGATGATTCACATGTAATAAAGCGCAATAAATCATTATTAACTTATTATGTACAGTGTTTCTGTGTGCTTCCCGAGTTGCGATTACCACACGTAATTCGAAATTTTTTTCAATCCGTTTCATCGGTTATACAATCCGCGAGATCGGATAATCTCACGGACACATCGTAATGCTTTTGCCAATCAAAGAGTTTACGAGGAAAAATCTCGCCAACACGTATTTCGTATTATAATTTTCGTCGGCTAATGAACTTATTGAGAAGTCCCTCTTTCCATGCCAAGTTTTATCGGTAATTTTATACTACAATCTTGCGTCCTTCGTTAGCCGCAAGACTGCAGTATGCACGCAAGAACGTCACGCAGCTTCGTGCACCTCTCCCATTTATGGAGTAATAATGAGAGTTTGACAAATAATAATGTTTACACCGGTTTTCAGAGAAAATACATTAAAATACATCGTTTAATAAAAATATACATATTAGGTTTCATTTTCTCAAACTTAATAAATTCAATCACTCGCATTACATTGAAGCATTAAACATACTGTTAAATTACGTGACAACATTATTATTGCACTGAGAAAAAAAATGCTGTTGATTCAATTAAGGTCTACATTACGAGCTGTTTACTACTAACATAAATGATTAATTCATGTGTATTTTTATTGACATAAAGGTATAAATTATTATTTCAATAATCAAGGACTTTATGTTAATAAAAAACATACATGAATTAATTACTTATGTTAGCGACAGCCCGTAATATAGATTTTTAATTGTATAAAAATATTTATATGTGCTTACACATTTTTATATGCTTATATTTTAACTTTGCTAATTCCATATACAGCAACTTCTAGTACGCACTAATCTCATGTAGTTATAGAGTTCGTTATTAAGAATCAATTTTTCGTTGTTATATCGGAGCTGAGCTCCGATCGCATTCGCGTGGCTACGCCTCGCTAGAGGGAAATGCACGTTAAACTGTGCCATTTAAAGACGAATTCAGCGCTATTCATTTAGAGCTCCCAACTTCCAGCGTGCATACCCTTTTTGGCACCGCTCCATAGGTGCCGTAACATTTCAGCCCGGGCTCATAAACGAGGACAAGCGGAAGGAGACACTCGTCGAGGCACGAGGAAGAAAAGCGAGACGTCGGTCTCGCACGCGCGCGCCTATGCACGTGCACGAAAGCGGCCTCGCGTCAAGGCGCTTCCACGTGCTTGATGCATTCGGACGTATGAATCCCAGCCGAATCTGGCCGGGGGCCAGTACGTCTCGTCTCGTTTCGCCCGCGAAAATGCGCGAAACGTCTAAAAATAACGATGCAACTGTCCAAGTAGGCGAGGCTCTGATTTACTCTCACGCTCCTATCACCGGCGTCATTCGCGCGATCCGTAATGAGACATCGAATAATAAACACTTGGTAATCACTCGATGTATAGCCACTTAATGGGAATTAACTTAAAAGATAAATGCTTGATAAGCTAAAGTCGATAGTTGAAGGAAAGGAATCATTAACGTATCGTCATTTTTTTAAGTATTATTTAATTACGCAATTAAATTTACTAAGTGCTTCTTTTCGCATAATGTAATGTCTATTATCTATTTAGAATTTCTACAAAAATTAAGTAAATTAAAAAGCTCTTTTTCCCTTTCTCTTTCCTTTTTTATTATCACTGACATCATGCGAATATCTCGGTCGAGGGAGTGCCTCAATTTTTCGTGACGTTCCACAATGTTCACGATATTTAATTAGCACAGTCACGTGTGTCAAGTGTATATATTTGTTTGTGTGTGTGTGTGTGTGTGTGTGTGTGTGTGTGTGTTTGTTTGTGTGTGTGGGGGGGGGAATAAGCGAGAAAAGCGAAGCTCGAGCAAGAACGTGACTTGCGTGTGACGGGAACGCGGAAGTCGCGTGTGCAATTGAACGTCAGAATATATGCTAATAATCGCACGACTCTAGGCGCAGCGGAATTTGTTTGTATTGGTATCTGTGTCGTTGTGACGTACGCACACATACAGGGATAGAACATCGCGAATATGCGATCATGCCGCACGGAATGACGTTCTAACGCCACTTACGTTATACGTAACGACTAATTCATTAACCAGTAATCGTCAACCGACTTCTCCCCACAATAAATGTTGAAGTACTAATTACAGATCTCTCGAGGACGTATGATAAATAACTGAGAACGTTAGCTCGCTGCAAAGTCAATTCCTCTCGACGATCTGTATAGAGATAACTAATAAATGGAAAGAACCATTTTATATCTATATGGAAATAGTTTTGCTGATGAAATATTTATAAAAAAAAATTAATTTTAAAAAATTAATAAATTTTTGATATTTCAGCAGAATTTCTTTCCATGTAAAGATTTAATTAGTTACAGATAAAAATAATTATCTAGACCGCTCAAGCATGATGAATGTTATAAAAAACTGTAGCATCCTAATAAACATCTTGAGTGTTGTATATAGTCGTTTTCATAGTCCAACAAAATTATTTTCAGATCTGTATCTAGCTAAACAGACAGCTTTACAGACTTCAGTGAAATTGTCTATTCGTGATAACATATATACATATATAGTGTTCCCATCAAATCCACTAAGTGGATAATAATTCTTTCCAGATTACGAACGTATCATTCTTATTTATCACTCTTATTAATCACTCTTATTTATCGATTACATATTACTGACTCACTTGCACGTAGCTTAACGTATATACATTTACTGGTAATGAATTACAATTAACGTTATATAAAACATTAGCATCAATATACAATAAAAGAAACACACCACAAGGCATTGCATGCTCGAATAACCACCTGACTTTGCTAAAAGTTTCTCAATCTATCTACCCTTGTGATATGTCCCATATTGGATTCCATTCTCTCTCCCTCTCTCCCTCTCTTTCTCCAACTCGTCTCGTTTTACGTCTCGTTTCCATCTCGTTTTACAAATATCGGTCTTATGAATGCTTGTGTCACACGCGCCGTCGCGAGGAGGCTGCAGAAGTGGTCGGCGGTCCATCGCGATGCAAGCATGTCGGTGCAAGCAGCGTCTCGATGGAAGAAGGAGGAATGACGGGGGATCAAGTACTCCGTGAGGCCAGAACGGGGGAAGAGGACGATAGACGGTAGAGAGAGGGATAACATCAATTCGCGGCAGCACGTGCACGGTACAGTCGCGTAAGAACGACCTTGGAGGTCAGTGCTCTCCGCGTAAGCAGGCCATAGTAGTACGTCGACGCGATCGATCATCTCTCCTCTCTCTCTTTCTCTCATTGAAGTAGGCGACGCGGCGCCGATAGAGGAGACCAGAGGAACAGAATGAGGAACAGACAGACGGGATAGGCAGCGAGAGACACGACAAGGAGGAGAGGACTCCTCCGCGCCGTATCGAACGCGACGAAAGCCTCTGCTTAGGAGATGTTTGGGCGTGGATCTGGGGTGAGAGTCTATACTCCCGCGCTTCGATTTTCAGGTGGTAACTCCTTTTCGCCCCTTTTCTCCTCGTGAAAGTAGCGAGCGAGCGCGAAATTCGTGGACGGATAAATCCGATGAGATAGCGTGATGTTTAAAATATTGTCTGATTATTGGAAGGATATCTTGAATTACTTAAAGTATTTATATAAATTATTTTATAAGATAGTTAGAAAATTTATTCTAATAATATTCAAATATGTAAATTAATATTAAAAAATGTAATAATATTAATACAATTTGTATGCAATATTTCTTCAGTAAAATTAATATTCACAACATGTTAAATTAACATATTTTATTTATTTATATTAGAATTCACATTTTAAAATATATTTTTATGTTATTCATTCATTCATAAAGTGTGTTATTTTGACACTAAAAAATATTAAATATCGATTTAATACAAAATATTCAAATACATAAATCACATTTTTATGCTCGAAATGTTAAAAATTCAACATAAAAAAAAGAATCAATTCTAATACAAATATAATGTACTATAATCAAGAAAAAGAATTTTACTTAAATTAATTAAGAGAAAAAAAATTTTGTAATGAAAGTTAGAATTCATTTTCATATTCTATTTAATTTTGTTTACAAATAATTTTAAATCGTACCTTCTATTCTATTCGAGTTGTTGAGACAAATTTATATTTACATTAAAAATTAACTAGACTCATAAAGAAAATTGTAAACGTATGTTTTAAAAAATTGTAGATAGTGTAGATAGTAATATACATAATAAAACTAGTTCAAGGGAATACACCATTTTCTTAATTATGATAAGATTAACCTATCAACCTAATTTAAAGTGTCATATCTTTAATGAATTAAAGACCGATCAGTTAAGGATAGAAAAAAGTTAAATGTAGGTGCTTTGATAAGAGAAGGAGCTAATCTAATCAGAATGACACATAGCAATTAAGGGTTGAGTAGCACGATGTTGAATAACCACATCTAGAACCCTCGAACACGATAGACGATACTCGAGTTTCGTGTTTCGTGCGATAAATATGTAAGTCTCATGATACGCTACGATCCGCGTCCGTTTAGTGATAACCAACTGATAAGCGAGAAAATATGAATTTTCGTGATCTGCGCGAACTTTCCTTCAAGTGGCTTCGATACTGAAACTTCACCATTATTCATGGATTATATGAATATTATCACTTTCCCGGCGCCACATACAACACTTCGAGATCCAGGAAAGAATATAGAAAAAAAGTTCGTTTAGCGATGATCTACTTCTGTTGACCCGAATGAACTCCCATTCTTGTTGCACTCATAAAATTACTGTTTTCTTTGCGTCATCAAATCTCTCGCATTTCTGTATCTTACGGATTAGTGTAGCTTATTCTCCATCCGATTTTCTAATTTTGATGGTATTTTACGATTCGAAAACTAATATCAATTATAAAATAAAAAATAATCAATTATAAAAAAATAATAAAAATTTTAAAAATCAAGCAAAAGTGAAAATGATTTTTTTGAAATGAGGAGAACTGCGAAGTTTTCCAACAGTTAATTAAAACTTTCCTGCTTTTTAACTTTATAGCGAAGGAAAGGATCTACAAAGTGTTTTCCGCAAAATTGCGATTATATTGGAATTCAAGCAAAGCATCTACGTCAAGAGCTGTTTATACTTTAAAGTAGTCTCGAATGACGATCCTATTCCTCGTGCCACATATGCGAACGTGACGGCACGTTTCTCTTCCTGGTCAGCCGTACATAAGACGAAGCCATAAATCTCTTCATACCCGAGCCTTGTGATGTCTTGTAACCAACAAGCTTCCAATCCAGTTACGAAAGTAAGCACAAAGCGTCGCACAAAGCGAATTGAACGTCTGAATCCGTCGATTCATGACATGCCGAAATAAAGAATAACAATAAGGAATACATATCAATAAAGAATAACAATAGGGAAATACATAAAAATATAATGTTATAAAGAGCATGCCACGCGCATGCAACTCATATCGCGACGCGTGTTATCGACGAATCGAGTTGAGATTGTGCGGGCAAAAAAAGTAAACATTCTAATGATTGAATTAATGAGAATGCTCAATTTTATATTATAATTGGTTATTAATTAGTAACGTTATATGCAAAGGGAATTAATATATATATATATGAAACTTTGTTTTGTCAGTGATCAAAACAAATATTATCATATAAATCTAAAAAAGAACACTTGAGTAAAATTTCATTGATGATTACATCAATTGCACCAGTAACTGAATTTCTAGCAAAATAATTTTTTAAATTCAATTTTCAGTTTTTACAATCATAAAAATATATTACAATTATAATATATATGATATTTTATTTATTTTATATATATAATATATTACAATTATATTTTTTTCTCAATAACTTGCACTCACGAAATTACATATTTTTATCACTTATACTTTGATACAAGATATTATAACTTTTTCTTTCTAGATTCTTGCTGTTATGACAAATATCTTAATAATTACAAATAAATTGTTGATTTTTCAATTACTGGGCACATTCAGTTATTGGAACATTTATCTTAGTCGAAAAGAAAAAAAAGAAGTCGCACGCTGCATTCCAGCCACGGCCGGTTTCGCCGTTCCATTCGCTCGCACGCGGATACAGTCGCCGACGGAGGAGGGGAGAGAAGTATACGGTATATCTTTACGGCAATACGAGATACGTGGTGTCTGGGGAGGTAATAGTAGCGCAGTCGACGTCCGTCCCGGTGACCAAGCGTAATCAGAGCACTCCCACACGGCAATAGCTGGCCGTAAATCAACGATGCATTAACGCTGGAGCATCGGGATGATTCCTTCCCGTTCGCCCGCGAGAAAGTGCGGATGAATCACTTCGTGCCTTCCACATGCGAAAGTAGGCATCACGAGTATCACGTAGGAACATAGGAACGCGAATTGCTTTAAAATGCGACTCCAATCACGTAATCGTCGATACGATCATTCGTGCCTTCGTAAAATAACAATGTGCAACACAAAAATTTTCGCAAAATTCTTGCGAAGTGTATAGTTGACGAGAATCACGACAAGTGATTCGCCAATAAATTTAGATGATCCCGCAGAATGTTCAGCATGCTAACGCATCCAGGTAGATGCATTAGAAAATGAACGAAGGAGTGCATCTCACCGCATCAGGGACGGAACTTTTGACTTTCTGGGTGTGGAATCATCCAAGTGGAAGTAATTTCAAAATAACACAAATATTTTATCTTTTACTGTATGTGAAAAATGTATTTTTATGTATATGCCTCAGCCAAACTGTTTTTTGTCAAATCACTCGAAATTTTTTAAGATTTGTCATTCGGAGTATTTGTTTTTTAATATTCTGAATTCTGGGTGTGGAAAACTTTATAAGAAAATCTCCGTTTATGCACCGTGTGAATCACTAAAATATCAATTTATTCACTACAGTTTGATTTCTCTTTTTCTCCCTCTTTCTCTTTTTTTCTTCACTGTCTATGTCTTTCTCATTCTCTCCCCCCCTTCTCTCTCTCTCTCTCTCTCTCTCTCGGTATTCTTTCCTCATATATCTTTTCTACCGCGCTAACGTTTCGAGAATAGACGAGCGACTGGCATGCCGCCTCGAACGAGAAATGCAATAAGAACGAAAGGACGACGAGACGGCGAGCGAAAGGAGAAGAAGGACCCTCACTGAGGGACAAAATGATCGCGAGCGCGAAATGCGAGCATTGCCATTAAGTGAGTATCATAATAATAATAATCAATGATAACTGGGCTTATCTTCAGAATCCATCTACTTATTTTTCAAGTAAAATATGTATTTAAAAATTGCATGCATATTTGACTTCATTACTATTTTCAATTTACACACGAATATTTTCCATTTAATTTATTTTCTCCATTTTCAGAAAATAGAGTGTACAAAGAATAAAGATTTTATTCGTATTATTAAAATAATCTTTATAAGCTAAATGCAATTTTCGTTGTACATCTGATTCTATTAATACGGAATTTTCTACAT
>Ga0157363_1001558_pt1 | contig 19218 bp, 3 predicted proteins | sample AttsexASBM1_FD_111477 | JGI IMG/M metagenome (GOLD analysis project Ga0157363, IMG submission 111477) | Fungus gardens microbial communities from leaf cutter ant in Ribeirão Preto, State of São Paulo, Brazil - Atta sexdens ASBM1 | ecosystem: Host-associated > Fungi > Mycelium > Unclassified ... | reverse complement strand
ATATATGCAACATAATTCCCAAATTTACATACATATAGTTGGCCGAGCAATGTCGATATTACTGATTATTATTATTAGCAATTTTAAAGATAAAATTCATTATACCAAGTGTGACTTCTATTTTTAGAAATTTTACAAAATTTTTTAATTGAAAATAAAAACGTTTCGCATTTTTTTATGCTGCAATATTTAATTCCAACGTATTTTTAATTACTACGCGAGCAGTTTCAAAAGCAAAAAATTGCTTCGATATCGTTACAGAGATTTAATTGGAAACGAAATTCAATTCCATGTCTGACATACAAAATGTTTTTGTATTTTTTAGCTACTTAAACTTCTGGTAGTAATTTCGGCGAGCGTACGAAATTCGCACTTGTTCCGCGAAATGAAATATGTGCATTTAACATGTTATACTATTCATGACTAATTTATCACCTGGTAAAAGCATTACATTCCAGAAAATCTTTCTGAAATCTCTTAGTAACAACGGATTCACTTCGCGCTTTCAACTGGAAAGTAAAAGCATTCTGAAATCCTGACGTATGTATCGTCATCGCGTGCACCAATTTTACCGCATCGCAGTAGCAGTAGCCACCTGTGCGAGAAAGTGACCCTGAAACGCAAGGGTGACCTCGAACTTATACGGTCCTATTCGAAACCTCAAGGGCGTTCGCCGCATCCTCTCTCGCGCGAGTACGCGCGTACATGTACGCGTCTGATAAGAGGATCATTCCAGGTAACGTCGTATAACCGGGCAGGTAATGTAGCGTACAGACATGGTCGCGAGAGCACGCCGACGGTGCGAGACGGAGCGAAGACGGCCGTACTGGAACAGAGAGAAACGACGGAGGTGAGTGATGCGCTGACGGCGAACGGGGTATGCGGAGGCCCCCGCTACTAGCAACGACTAGTTACACGTATGAAATAATCTATTATCTGGATGGGGAGTTATCTGGTGCGGGCATTGAATCGCCAAGGCCGTGGAGGAGCGGCGATGTCGACGGAAGGAGTGGGACGGGGTGACGGGGAGTGGCGGTAGCAGTAAGAGACGGAACGAGATACACGTAGCGTTAAGGTGGAAACAGAGAGAGGGAAAGAAAGAGAAAGAGAGAAGACAAGAGAGGTAAGAAAAGAGAAAGAAAAGGAGAAGAAGAAGAAGAAGAAGAAGGAGAGAGAGAAGAGGCAGGCAGGCAAGAGTCACACAGCGGTCAACGAACCTCCCCCGACGCCAAGCGCGGACTGTACGTACCTACGTTAGCTATGTTACTTGCGTACGTACGTAGATACGTGAGTACGTGGAGAAGTCTGCCTACCGTTCATCCGTTGAGTCGGTGTTGCTTTCGCAGTGTGCACCATCGCAGCAACGGCGCCCACGGTGTATATACGTGCCTCGAGTGAAGCGCTTGGCAGCCGAGGGTCTTTCCTCTTCTCCTTTTCTTCCTCCTTCTGATCCTTCTTCTCGGTCATCCGCTTCTTCCTCTCCTCCTCTTCTTGCTCCTCCAGGTCTTCCTAGTACGGTTCCTCTTCCTCCTCGCCGCCCTTACAGAGTAGCATGCCGCGTCGGGGAACGCATTCGCAGTAGGCTCCACTATCTTCTGCTAAATAACCGCCGTCTAGATTCACCCAGCATCCGCGTCTCCTCTCCGTTCCGTCGTCCTATTTGCGGCCACCTTCTGGCGTATCCTACAGCGTATATCGTTTGAACGCCAAAGACCGATCCCTCCTGTCTGTCATATCGGGCGTCCCTGATCGCCGATCTAATAATTAGGAAGGATATCAGCAAGCACGTAATTTTACTCGGACGCCTCCGTATAACCTGCGGCTCTCTCTCTCTCTCTCTCTCTCTCTCTCTCTCTCTCTCTCTCCCCTTCCTCCCTCCCCTCTCTCTCTCTTTCTCTCTCAACGCATCTCTTTGATGATGTGAAACCGGGAGGTGTCGAGGATACAGTGGAATCTTCATGGGACTGATGCCCCTGCGTTTCCGCTGATTCAGTGAATTTGATTCGTGTTACGAGGCAGGTCGTGGGTGCCTTAATGCTTTGCGAAGTGGCGCCGGCGTCTCTAATGCACTGCCGTATTACTTGCTCTTAATTGGTTCCGCGTTCGTCGAATTACTTCGTTTGCTCGCTGCAAAATTCCACGACCGTACGATTGATTATCATCGTTACAACCGTTCATTCTTTGTTAACCGATGTATCGGACAAATAAAGGGGATGTATGATCCCCTATCGCAAAGTGTTCGACTTTTATTTTTAGACGCTCGTAAAATATAATCGACAAAGAAAATAAGGCCAAACTCTCTTAATACGCTCTCACGTCGCACTTAATTAACCGCCGGATCTTTTAAATTATGCCATTTCCCGATTACGGTATTAATTGAACGATTCGAGATAAAACTCGAGTAAGTCCATGAAGATTCCTTTGAAGAAAACGCATTTCAATTTAATCGCTCTCGGTTAATCTTATAGTATCTTCGTAGATATAATTAATAGTCGTGTCCGTAATAACTGAAGCAGCGATGTCGTATTTATGGTACGTAATTGAAAATGTACATATGTACTTTCTCGGTTTCATGTAAGTGTACGTTACGTTTAGACCATTTCTTCGTTGAACTGTTCTTACAGCGTGTTCTTTGATTTGTCTGAGAAGCTTCGTGTTCTCTGAAGACGAAGAAAGTAATATGGTCATGAATCATTATTTCTTCTGGACACATGAGTTTTTAACAATACATGAGAGATATCTAACTTTATATACAGCAATCACGGATTGAATCTACTTTTATATCAAACTCTTCAATTATCAAGTCCTTTCATTAATTTATTATTACTTCACGGCTAGAATTAATGGCAAAACAAGTAATTTTTTTTTAAATATATGTGTATTCTGGTTTAATATAATGTTATTATTAGCAATGTGACCACAAATATATCACTAAAGTGATTAATATGCTGTTATAATTATTCGCAACTAATTGGCTTCAGGATTATTGTGTCAATTATGTAACTGATCATAACTGTTACTATTGATTTTCTGTTATCGGATATTATTTATAACGTTTAATAATGTACATTTTATATGTCATGTTAAAATATACATTATAAAATTATATATTTCTTTCAAATATTATAATTGTTGAAGTATATTAAAAATCTACTCAACTCTGCTCTATCACTTTAATTTTCGTAACAGTTACAGCAATCTAAATAAACATTTGTTTTCAGTTATATTGATTGCTTTTTTTTTACCAAAATAGAAACTCATGTTTTTTTCAAAGCGAAAGAAATTCCTCATCAAGAATATGAAACAGCAAGTCGGTTTCAATGCCATATAAATTCTTTTTATCATCGAAACTAATAATTCAACTCAACGGTATTTATTTCGGTACCATCAGGAAAGTCGAGAAAAGGAGGATACTTTTATAAAAGATATAGATAATTGTAGCGAACGAATGTTGCGTGTCGAAAAGAAGATCAGAAATATCTTTTTTACTGTAGACAACGAATTGAAACATTTTTTGCATAACTGTATTGTTAGCCCTTGTACTAGTCACGGGTTTGGCGATGTAAGCGCACGCTAGTCTCTGATTGTATTTGCTCCGAGATCGTGATCACATTCTCGGCTTTACTGCCTCGAGGCTGCGAAACGAGCCCCATATCTACAATTATAAATGTTTATGTCATTACGGAGATTAGAGAATCGATTCATCGTGACACATTGAATATACGCGCAGTATTATATGCGCATAATTGCGGTAGCAGAGTAATATAGAATTTAATCTTGCGTAAATTCAGAGCGTTGTGCCCTCTTCGTACAACGGTATAAATTTTGATGGACTTTTCAGCCGCGGAGAATAATGCAATATTGATTTAGGTTTCAAAAATCGACCTCCAATCCGCAAGTTGCAATACGCCCGGGGCGTACATTTGGATTATTATAGTACACGAATAGGTTACATTCAGAACAGGTTCCCAACACTTAATCTTTCGATAATCACTTCTTTTTACATCCTACAATTAGTCACGTCATGCACTGGTTATATAGAGAACTTATAGAGCAATATGATCTAATTTGTTACACGATAACAACATAAATGTATTAGGATATCTACAGTATACATCCGAACTACAAAAGCACTAAGATTCCATTCGTTTGTTATCAAATTAAACGTAAAATTGCTTATCCATACTTTGTTAAGAAATATTCTTAACAGAACCGACATCCTTGTACTTCACGCGCTTCTTTAACGAGAAGATCAAACAAACGATTCTTTACTTGCAACTTCTATATTTACCTGTGCTAACTGTCAAGTGCTTTTCTTTTCCGTAATACAAGGCAGTTCTAACTTTGAGAAGAAAATAATATTGTGCGGAAGTCTATAAAATTTTTACCATTAAATTGCATTTCTGCGTCCAAATATTTCCTATAATGTCGCATGAGCTATTCTTAGGTGCATACTTTCCTCGAAGACAAACATACTTGAACTTTCAAATGCTCCCTATTCGCTTTGATCGGATACGAAAACTCATCTCACGTTTCTTCGCTTGAATTCGCTGTACCTCGAAACCAGTCAAATGCTAAAATACTGATGAATGTTCCACATGTCTCATCAGGAACGAAAACTCGTTTCGTCAAAGTAATCATATAATATCGCGTTCGAATTAAATTAGTATCTTTCAATTAATATCGTGATTTGTCACTTTCTGCAGATAATATCCAACTAAACTCCGATTAATCAAATCACGCATGCAATAATACGGTATTTCATTTTCATCGTTTACTCGCGCAAAGTTTGTTCTTTTAGAAAAATTTCGTACGTGTACGAGCGTTTATGTGCATTGCTATAAATCTTTGTTATGCGTGCAACTACCGAGTACCGGCGAGAATTGCGAATCTCTGACAAAACGAATGATCCACATGTCCGTTCGCGAGTATGCACATAGATGTAAGAGGAAAAAGGCGGTGTGAAAGAGTGAATGGAAGGAAATGGCCTTTTCCGTCTTTTCAATGATGAAGCTTTGAGAATATAGGTTGACTGTAAGCTACGAGTGAAGACGGAACCAAGTGGTTGAATACTTGGGTAGCGCCCAAGTATTCCTCGATAAAGGTCTTCAAGTACCTTTGTGTTATAGCGCACAGCACCATATGAGTTTCATCTTCCTTGTTCTACGCACACATATATTTCCTTGTTTCATCACACAAAAATTTTGCATAAATGTTAACGTACGACACACAATTTCAAGATCGAGGCATATATAATATAAATCTGTTGGATTACAATACAATTTTGTTGTAATTTGCAAGATAATTTTCGACTGCATTCAAATTAATAAATCTTTCTTTTTGAATTTTTTTCTTTCGAATTTTTTAAATATTAATAACGAAAGAATAAATTAAGATTGGCTTAGTTGAATGATCGTAATGAAATAAGAAAATTGAAACCGAGTCTATCTATCTATCTAATATCAGGAAACGATATTTCTCATAGGGCGCATGAGAATTTTCACATCCTTTGCTAATTAGGTTCTAGCAATTTATACTTCCATTTTCATCGCACGTTTCAGCAATAAGTACGTTTGTCTTTCTTTATTTTCATCCTGTATTAATAATACTAACGCAAACTTCATACTAAACGTATAAAACACAGGATAAGGTAATCATATTCAACGTTAATTACTGCAATGGACGTAGGCGTTTTTGAGTAGTTGAATACATCTAAGGTGACTAATTTGATTAATGGCACCGTCATGCAATTTTCCGGCGGACGTTAGGAAAAAGCATAATCGATTTACATCTATTACGATAAAATGGTTATTATGTACCGTGAGCTAGTCATTTGGGACGAGTTTTACCAGCGATCACCGTAAAGCCGCGATATAACCTGCGCGCTTATCAATTCATCATTCCTCCTGCCGTTACCGTATGACAGCACTAAAGTGGTTTACATTAACGTGTAATGTATACAGCGCCGCGCAAGAAAATACAATGAGATAAAACATCGTAGTGCGTGCCTGTATTATGAATGCATATATCATGTAACGTTATGTGCATTTTCTTGAGCGTTCACCTATTAGAATGCTATAGGCCCATTAATATTGAATACGTACAACACGTTGCGTCCATATGCGTATAGAAGATTGTGATCGATCTTCGCGACATAACTTTTGTGCGTCCAAATTCTTCTGCACACATCAGGAATGCATGTTGATATGATTTTATGCTGCCTAGCGGTCTCAAGGTTAAAGTACTGCAAAGTAAGCATCGACGGATCTTTCTTGATAAAAGTCGATCCGGAAGTCTAAAATTCCAGTCTACGTGGTTATGATCCCGAGTACGTTACCTTCCGTTTCCTCGTAGCCGGGGGATATAAATACATATTCAGAACCCGCGTTTAACAGCGACTAACGGCATTTATACCCATAGAAATCGAATAGCGCCAACACAAGCGGCGCGGCCAGGGTTAATTGGAGTTCGGCTTTGACCCTTCGACGTTTCGTGCTGATATTTCGCGTCGAAAAATTGTTCTTCGTCTGTAATTATACTGCGAAAAGAATCGCCATCGCATTGCCGTGCTATACCACCGCGCTGTTAAGAACATTAAAAGGGTTTAATTTCAGCTTCAGAATTTGACGTCGAATAACGGCAATGAAACTTTTTGTAGTAATATTTCTATTTGCACGTCAATATAAGTGCATTTTTTTCTTATATAGCATGTATATAAGTGTTTAGCATAAGCAAATGTGACACTACACAAAGATTATATAGTGTGTCTTTTTTCTTTCTCTCTATATAATAAAAAATAATAACATAAATAATATCGTCCGGGAACAGATGCAAAATTTATGCAGCTAGTCAAATATATGGCCGAGTGTTATTCGTTCAACTGCAACTGCAACTGCAGAATTCACGCAAGTAGTAACACCAAGTTGCGGTACAAAAACTTGGCGTGCTTGGTTCGCATTAAATCATGATGAGCACCGCATCGTATTTTCTCGTGATAAATAAACAAATGTATATGTCGGATAATGTATAAATGCAAATGCTAGTTATCTTATAAATTTATCATTCGCTATAATTAAAATATGTAACATTTGTATTTTACTTTTACTTTCTGTGGAGCTTTTCTTATTCTCGTTCCTTTTGCTAGTATTAAATAAAAATATCAAATATATGAGCTTAAACAATGCGTGACGATTATATCATACGATACCGAAGAAATTATTTTTATTATTTTATATATTTAATTATTTTATATATTTAAAGAAATTTAATTAATTATATTTTATATTAAAAATTTCTTTAAATTTCTCGCTGTTCTTTAAATTAAATCGATCCATAAATCGTACTTAGCCACATAACGCTTTATTTAATCTTTAGAAAAATCTCCAAACTAAAACTCTATTCTGATAAATTAATATCTCAGTCGATTACATGGGGTTGTACGGTTATAATAGTTATCTATTCATTCCCGCGCGATATGATCATTTACTCCGTCATCCGTGTAATTCGTCGTATCGAAGCTTTAGTGTGCATTCAACGCGAACATACCCGATACGCCAATCACACGATGCTTACGCCTTGCATTAAGTGCTGCGTGCTTTTTGCTGGCTCGTTTAGAATATCGCTAATCGGAAGGCACGGCATGCTTTTTACGGTCGACTTGTTTTTTCGAGTCGAGATGTTAGTCGCAAGGTCGTTCGTGGCAAATCAAAACGGAAACTGGTCATCATGGATTGATATAATTATGGTGCGACGATGAGACAAGGGCATACTTCGCTTCGTGGAAACACACGCGCCAGCGCGAGCCCATACTAACGAAGTGGCAGTGAGGAACGATGAGAACGTCGTGTAGCTGACGTGCTCGACTCGCGTGCAAGCATTCTACTATGTGTAAACAGTTGCTTAGAGCGAGGCATATAAGTTTCTCATGTCCCGCGATGCGAGACGCTTTCCGCGAAGGTATCGGTAAATGTTTGCCAGGAAGGGGACGACTCCTGATTTGCTTAACTTGCAGAACACCGCGGCGTTCTGTTTTCATATGTGAATTTAATGTGCTTCTTCGGAGATCTAGTAGCCGCCAAGTACATACGCCTTACGATAACTACACAATAAGGCTTATATAATACGTGTTTATGTTTAGTTTAAATAGAATATTGATATAATATTGTTACTTAAATCGCAAGATCACTGCGAAACCTGCGAGTGGACAGCATTCCGTAAGAAAGTACGGCACTAGCAAACAATATCTATATAAGATGCAAATAAAAATTATTTATTTACATCAGCAACATTATACAATAAATGATAGTTTGTACAAAAGAAACTGTTTTCCTTTGAAAGCAATAAATTGGTTGTAATGCAGGAAAATCGATGCTCCATCTATTTACTTTATTATCGTAGCAAATAATGAATTATTCTGTTCCAGTAAAATTAGATTGCATTTATATTAATATAATTTTATTTTATTGTAAAATTTTACAATAAAAAATTCAATAGTCACTAAATCGTAATGATTCATTAATCTGTTAATCAACGACTACAGAAACGATGTACGAGAAACGGTTGTCGATTGTTGTTAGTTAATAATTTAAATAATGCGCGTTATTATTAGTGACTTCACAACATTATATTTGCCATAGACATACAAAATTGTCATGAAATTATATGTTAACATTTACGATACGAACTTTTAATTGTCATTACGCGACATAGCAGAAAATACGCGATAATACATAATTATAATTCTGCTTATTATTAATTACGAGAAATATTGTTTGTATATTTGCATTTTATAAATAATATATGTCAATTAATTTGTAATTAATGTTCTTAATATTTATCGTGACCATTATGATTAACCCTTTTGCGAGTGAGTTACTTTTCCGGGGAGATTTATTCGATCGATGCTTTTCCTTTTTGAATCATTGCAAAGTACATCGAAGGGCATACATTAATTCAAATGTGAGAGCTGGAACAGTTACGTCGAAATAATACCAGAACAAAGGCACACGAAGATTTTTTTTTTCTTTTCAGTTTGTTTTTTATAATTCAAAGCGACCTGCGTTTAGATTTTTGAATATTTGTAATGTCTGTCAATTTCTTTTTATTGTATTAAAAATTATAGATTTCGGAAGTATATAAAAAAAATCAACAAAAAATCAAGTCAGAAATAAAATCTAAACTGATATATTTATAATTAAAATAATGATATAAAAAAAAGATAAAATAATTAAATTAAAATTAAAGTTTTTACAAATATTTTCGATTATTGAAATACATTGCCTATTTAAAATTTTTTTTAACTTACACACTTTGAAAAATTAGCAGTTGAATTAGTTGAAATAGTGTAGAAGAAGTTCTCAAAAGTTTTTTCTACGTTTGTTCATCTAATCAATCGTTTCCATCCTAATTATCGTTTTCACAGATAAGCTATGTTACAAGATCTTAAGAGATAAAACGACTGACTGGATCATGAGTTGCCGCAGGCAACAGCAAGTCAACTGGTGTTGATTTATGAGAGAAATGCATGGTACTATATATATAATACTTATTTTTTGAAAATGATATTCATGAGGTACGTGGGCGAGAAGTACATAACTTCTGATCTAAGATGTTTATTATATTGATTAAATACTATCGTGACAGTTACTCAAAAGTATGAAGTTGTTTCTATATATACGTATTTATATGTACACGTTTATAATATGTATCATTTTCATGTAGATAAGAGAGTGCGTTTACTTAAATGCATTTACAGAACCTAATATTATGCAATAATTTTTCCACCAACGCATGCTTTTTACATGAATTTCTTGGAAAAGATATTCATCATGATTATACGAGAACATGTATACTTCGTCTTCATTTAGACTCTTGGAAGTTTTTATAGGATCAGGCACAGCGCCTCTCGGTAATAACTATGTTACTGAAATTAATGAGCGGCAATAGAGATCAAGCGTGAGATTAGCAAGTACATCATATTCAAGGGTAGAAATGAAACCACCACCGCTGGCGATAGCTAATAAGTACGAGGCGTATATCCAAGCATTCGACCACCCTTGAAAATGTTTTCGGTGGCGAATCGTTCGCGCATACGCTTCAAAAACAGTGTGAGTGCAACAGCCATAAAACATAGCTAGTTGCTTTCCTGGAAGCTTCCCCGCCACTCTTTTTACCGACTTTAATTGAAGCCCCGTATAACTTGAAGGATCTCACTCCCTTCGTTTCGCTGTTGCTCTTTTTCTCCGGCTGGCCGCATTACTGTTCTGCCCTCGATGGAGCACTAGGACTATGAAGAAGTTTATGCTTTTATTGCTCGCAGGAGCACACCGGGTGTATACACACCACACGCGCACCCCACTAGTGACTGGAACTTGGCCGGTGCATCGTAAAAAGACGATATCAGCCGTGTATTCCTCAAACCTCAGTGTGTACCTTCCCAGGACGATTCTTGTTGCACGGATGTAAAATAAAGGAATCTCCCTGGCGTGTAATTCGTGCGTTAGGACTATCAATATTAATGTACAATCATCTTTCGGAAAACGATGATGATTTTTATGTTATATAAACGATACATATATACACTTCATATATTATCTTTGATTACAAATTTTTTGGCGAATTTAAAGTCGATTCTTCCTGAATAATAAAACTAATTAAAATCATTCCTTTACTTTTCAATTTTTGTACCTGTTTCCAATTTTTGTAAAAAAAATCATTTCTTTTCCGTCACTTGGAAATATATAGAAAGTCAAATTTAAATTCACGGTATACAAATTTTAGAAATTATTGTTTACGGTTCTTCTTCAAAAGCATCCCTTCTATGACCACGAATGCTTTCAGAGACAGCTTTGTGGGCGTTCAACATTTAACATCTGAGCGGATTGACGTCGTTTGGCGTCTTTCGAGTTTATGCACAACGACAAAGAACTCTTGAAGACGCTACAGTAAACTACGGTGCGGATTGTTAGAGTTTCCCTGGTCGCGTTTGACGCTCCTAAAGTACTCTATCATTCCTCCTTTGTGGGTACCTCGGATGTTATGTCACATGATAATATTATTATATAGATGGGTGTATATTTATCGCGCACTAAGCGTCATATATGTAAGAATGTATTGTATATTATCGCGGATACGTTATTGAATAAATTCATCTTTCGCGAAATTTGTTGAAACTGTGTTTCAAACTCATCACCGAAGAAATATAATCCGTATACGAAACTGGATTACTAGGGCTTTTCGAATATTCACATTAATAAACTTCCTAGCTATGGTCGCGTGCTCCGCATTTTGTCCGTAATCTCGAATTACCTCCGTGTTTGCGTTAGAACGGAGTTACTACATTGTTATGAAATTATTGAATATTCGAATAGCTTTCATAGTTATCTCTAGAATAGCCATAAAAGACATATGTTTATTACAATAAATGATTTCTATGTTATTATAAAATTTGAAATATGTTTATATTTTACGAATTACACGCATTAATACCATAATCCCAATTTTGAAGAGAATTAGCAAAAATTAAAATATACTTTAATTTAAGTTTTAATATAAACTGTATATTGCATTTACCATTGTATAGAAATTTTCTCTTATCTAATTTTCATTTGTCGAATTGCATTCTATTTTTAATGATTTTTTGCATTAAACTTTTTTTCTTTTGTTAAGGCTTACAAAATAGAAAAAAAGCATATTAATTTTTATTTTATTAAGTCAAAAAATTTTAAACTTACTTCTTTGTATCAATAAAAGTTTAGAAAGTGATATATATAAACAAGATATATATAAACAAGATATATTGAAAAAAATTTTCATTTAGGAAAGCAAGAAAGAGTACAGTTGTAAAACATTACTAGTATGCAATAAATTGAGCTACTTCTTTAAAAGTTTACTCGTAAAAGCTCCATTACATATATACGTGTATATGTGTATCATAAAAACCTCGAAAGAAAATTTGTGCATTAAGATAAACGAACTTCAAAATACACTGAGAACAAGATTAAACTTTAATAATGACATTTGCTTGAATTCAATATATTTCTTCTAGATAAAGAATTTCTCGGAAGAATTTGCAATCCTTGCAACACTGAAATTAATCTTCTTAACTAATTTTTAAGGCATTTTTATAAAGTTTAATTTTTGTTCTTTTTAGTGTTTATAGATATTTTAGTCGTAAAGTTACGTGTCTATTTTTATCTATTTATATCGAAGAGCGTTTTACGAAAATTTTGAAAAGCACGTTCTTTCGCGTCCCTGTTGTGTCAATGTCATTCTTAACAGAACAAGGCGATTGAAAGTAAAGTCTATTCAGCCGTTTAACGTTCGGAAGAAACGTAAACTTGCTGTCTCACTTTTGGCAAAGTTCTCGAGACCCTAGATTATGGTGCACTTTCTTCGGCCTCTTCCTCCGACATCTTTGCGAAAGAGGGTAAAGTTCTCCTGCAGCTCGTAAGGCCAGTCAGGAGGACCGTACTCCTACCTGTGTTTCTTTCACGTTATAGCCCTTCCAGCTAAACTTCCGGGCCATTAATTTACATTAGGACATTTTTCAAGAGCGTGCTAGCTCCCGGCGCCGCGCACCTTAAAATTGGCGAAGTCTTCTTTTTAACATCTCTTCTCTCTTATACGGAAGAGCTCTTGAGTCACTCTCTCGCACCTCCTCTTGTCGACGTCACGCTTGAATTCTTCACCATTAAACGACGATGCAAAGAAAAAGGAACGAACGAAGCGTATATGAGATAACTTCAGAATTTCATTTAACGACGATGTGCAAGCATGCACGCGGAAGGTGTTGGCAATCATTAAATCACGCCTGTGGCAGATCCGTCGCACGACTTGATTGATTTGTAAAACGGTCCGTCGATACCGGGATCGTTGTTACTCTTTAGATTCAACGGTAATTTTACGTAACCGTATAAGTGCTACATATATCAATTTTATTGCCGTCGTAGACACTTATGTCACAATACGTTGTGTCAATATTGGAACAAAGAAATGTGCCTCTCGCTAAGTAATTTATTAACTCGTAAAACTCGGACTCGTAAAACATTAGCGCGACCACCTGCCGCTTGTTTTTGAATTACTCTCCCCTCACCCATTGAACTGTCTTACAGTATGAGAACTCTGTATATCATTCTTGAAATTTCATTAGCAGTTTGCACTATTAATGCGGGATACGATAAATATATAACGCAGGATACCTGCTGTCATTGAAAAATTTATTCACTCGTAAAGTACCGGCCGATAGTAACGCTTTGCTAGCAAATTCTTTATCGACAAGCGATCGTTAGCAAACGCTTAAACATAATTAACTTTATGCTGTTACGAATATTCTAATCCTTCCTGTTTATGATTATAGTAATGTGCAGCTAATCTCTGCCACAATGATTTATGTGCTAAATAGAGAGAGCATTGTTTTGCATAAATGAACGAGCAAGAGGTAAAAATTCTGTTTCAAAATGAAAGACTTGAGTCAGGATTGCTGTAAAAAAAAAAATAGAGAACTATCGAACATACACCGTTCCCAAAAACTTTGATAAGAGAACCCTAGAATATCGGGCATAGCTCGTGATCGAAAAAAAAATTGCTCGTAAAATGGACCACCATGGACGTCAACGTACGGGTTTAATGCTCGTTCGCGCAAAAACGCTCAAAGTAAAGAGAGACAGAACAACTGTCGTTGACATCATGTCAACGGCAAAACAAATATCCCCGGGATATTTGACAATATTTTCAGTTGTAATACTCGTATTACGTTCATCGTGACGGTCGTTACGATTGTGCTTAAGCCTCTGCTGATGTAATTTTTGTTAAATCTATATCACGTTCAAATGTTCATGAACGAATATCGGGAATATAAAGGGAATTATTCGAGGGCACCAGTTGAGTTTTCTTGTTCAACTCAATATGAAGGTAATAATGAAATCGAACTCTTTTCTTGTTACTGTTAAAGGATGACGTACTATTCCGTTGGAAACGCACGCTTTATACCGTCGGTCTACTTCCGCCCCTTGCAGCTACATTCATTTCTCATTTCGAACACGTCGATGCTCGGAGCAGAGCTAAACTCGAAAGTAGAAGAGAGAAAATCAACTTATGAAAGCCGGTGCTCGATCTAACAAGTCCCTGTTTAAAGTTCAAGACTCCAGTTACAAAGCGCCAATGACTACGGTGCTTTCAAATTGTATTTAAACAAAATAGTTTATAACAGGGTAAATTCGTGACGCGAATAATATATTTTAATTGCCTTTTATAGCTCACGTTTTTAAATGGAGTTAGTATCACTGGAAAAGTAATAAATTTCGCTATTTATTAGTTTTAAGCGTATCTAAATAAAAATTAATGTATACAATAAAATAAATAAAATAGAAAATGTGTAAATCTTTTAAAGGAAAATTCAAGTGAGAAATTAAGATTAACTATTTTAAGTAAAATTGATCTGTGTGAAATTATTTTATTATTATATGTTGTTTAAAATTAACTTAAGAAATCAGGGAAGGAAATCTTAAAATGTTTTTTTTTTTTTTTAATTAAATGATATTGGCAAGATTAGATAGATTATTCAGTTGAGTACGAAAAATATTTTTATTAACCCATATATTATTGCAAGTACATATGTACTCTCATTTTACTTGCGCTATTGGAGCAATTCACGTCAGTGAATCTTTATATTTTTGTTTCAGCATACACTCACGGGCCACTGCGCAAAGGTGATGGCAGCAAAGTTTCTTGGCGAACCGTCGAAAGTAGTTACAGGAAGTTATGATCGGACTTTAAAAATCTGGGATCTGCGCAGCAAAGCATGTAAGTGAACGTTATATTATCGATTAAGTGAACGAAAAGCTGATGTTTCTTTTAAGACATCCGTTAAGGATACAATCAAGATTATGAGATATTAATCTATTAAATTATTAAAATCGCAAGATTAGCAATAGATGTCTTGTTCAACAAGAAATTCCAGGTAACGAGCACTTTTTCCAAAGAGAAAGAGGGAATCAAGGAATCGCAAATGTAAAGATCCGATTCCAAATTTCCACGCGGAACGATTTAAAGCACTTTAATTAAACTAGTTTATGCAAAACAATTCTGAATTTCATCTGCGTATATTTACCGACAATCGGGGGGTCTTGCCCGGTAATCCCGAAATGCTCCTCAGGACTCTCGAGTCGTACAGCGACGATAAATACTTTTAAGGCGAGCGAAAGAAAATTTTAACGGCGATTGCTTGCGGCTGACATATCGGGTTGCATAATGTTAACGCGGCACATTCATTTCGTCTCGTAACAGAATCGCGCAGGAACTATGAGCCGAAAGTAATGCACGGTGCTAGCGGTAATCACGTTGCCCATTACCCCTATTAGTCGTTGCATAATGCAGATACACTTACGAGCGCTCCAAGATAATAAAACAAACGGGGAATCTGCATGATCATTCATATGCATATTCCGTTGCACGTCGTACGCGGCTGCACAATGGACCGCCACGGAAAATATGACGCCCATAATGCCCGGCTCGGTTCGTACGAAGCGCACTGGCATCAACGGCGACGCCATAATGGCGAAGATGGGATAAAAACTCATGCCCTCCCGATTAACAGACGGTTCGTTGCGTTCGTCGTGGACGCGTTAATTAAATCGATAAGATTCTTCCGCGGAAGAACAGATTCTCCTCTCACTTGTTTCGCCTTTAAAAACTTCATCCACATAGAAGAACTTTTTATCTCGGAGTATTGATGCTCTTAATAGATGATCCCTGATAATAGAATGGATTTTGAAACAAAATTGCAACTTGTGATGGTAGAATAAATACGATCGGAGATAAAATGTGGAAGATCAAACGAGTAACTTTAATGATTCTTTATTCGAAATGAAAGCACGATATTCATGCGATAATAAAGATAGATTTATATAATCTAATGAATGATCTGTCAGAAAAGAAAACTCAGATTAATCACAAATCCATTACTTGCGGGGAAAGGATATCATTTTTATTAACTCTTAAACTAGAACACAGATTTATCCAGGACAAGATATAAGAGATGTTTCTATCTTTATTATACTCAGATTTCTTTATTACGTCATTAATCAGTTTTATTAATGTTATTCATACTTGTTATCTCATACTCAAATTAAAACTAATTTGTTCTTAAACAAAACAAAAAAGACTTGCTTAAAAAATATTGGAAGTGTCAGTTCTCTTAGATTTTAATTGAGTTTTCAATCTGTGTTGTACTTTATCACTGTAATTTATAATTTAAAAGACATGTATAACAATGCAGACAATATAAATTTTAAGTTGAAGAATAATAATGTGAAAACTGGAGTAAAATTTTAATGCATCAATATTAATTTTTCTTGTATATTACGTATCTATTGTTCGAAGATCTCCTCTCGTCTTGATCTGTATAGGATCTGTTTGAATACAGATGATATAGGAATTATACCCTTCAGTACATGTATTCACGTCTACTAGGTTTCGGTTCGAATGCGTACGGTCGCCATTAGAAGCCCTTTTGTCCTAGGAAGTTCACGCGTCGTGATCTAATTTCACGCGACAGCTCTCACCGTCGAGTGTGAATAATCGCGAATGCCGGATGCGATAGTCAAGCCTTTCCGCGCGAACATTATCGTGACCTTCGACTGGCAGGTGTTGGACGAGGGCTATACCTGTATCCGCATAAGGGTCTAATGGTGCGGCTTCTGAGTTATTGAAAATCGCTAGTGTAGCCAGAATAGTAACACGATAATTCCACGCATTCAAGGGCAAATGAAATTTCTCCTTCCCAGAAAGCACTTTCCGAGTGGAATGCGCGGACAGCGTGACCGGTGCAAAACACCTCGACTCCTCGATGTTCTCCCATCGGGGATTTATCACACTAATTGTCAGAGAAAAGCAGCGGCGTTCGTTCGACCATTTGCTCTCTCACGCGAACAATTTCGACGTATCGAATCGTAGTCCGTTCGCCCGTAAAATAGAGGAATCTTTCACTGCTTTCGGCGACGGTACGAAGCTCTATGCGATAAGTGCGCCGCTTCGAAGACGGGGGCGAAAGTGATAATTTACAGCTAGCTGAAAGTGGCCATTCTCGAGGTAAAGCACAGATCGCGACTCACGTTCTCAGTGTGAAATGTAGAGGATTTTAAGTACGAAAAATAAATTGAGTGAGTCGCACACGCAGGCGGCCGGACTCGCGCAGATAGCGGCCATGGAAAATCTCATTTCCCGCAAATGTATTTGGGATTTACATTCGACCCTGGCGCCGGACTAATCTCGTGAAACGGTGCGCTCTATCTGAAGAACGGCTTGAGATATCGATTTACACTACGGTCAACAGCGTTACGAAATTCTGCGGTGTGTGCGGCCAGTAGCCGAGAAATCGTATTGACAAAGGATACAAAGCTGTAGAGATTGCTTAATACGATGGCGTACAAGTATTAATTTGCAAAGTCCAGAATCGCTTTAAACTCGGTCCTTAGTTACCATTCCCTCAGAATAATAATTTACATCATTAACTAGCGTGTACGAGTATTCGCCAAATTTCAATAAATCGCGTCATATCGTGTTTCATCGGAGGAATATCGTTATAGTTGAGATATAATTAGCGAATGAAAAATTAAACTACACAGATTAAAAACTTCACTGATTCAGCAAATCTATAACAGTTGTAATATGCGGATAATCAGTTTTCTATGTTAAAGTATCAAAGTTGATAGCTGAATAACATTGGCGATTTGTTAAACCATCAAAGCTTCTTAGTTATAGATGTTGAATTCGCGCAGTAAGTTATAGCTTTTCTGTACCAATCAATCTATTTTTTTCCCGTGTACTTATACTATCTGTTATTTGTGAGATACGTAATAAATATGAAATTTGTTTCGAACTTCTCGGTAAACAGATATCGAAATATGTAATGCGGATTATATCTATATTTAAAAAAATTAAAATTGTTTTAATGATTATTTTTTTGTGAATCAAGAATTATTGTGCATTTTATACAATGATCTCATTTATTTTTAAAAAAAGCAATTAACAAGCATCTGATGATATAAATTTCAACAACTGTTGATTTGCTTTATTTCACACCATTGAAGTACTAAACAAAAACTGCATTCGCACAATTAAATGATAGATAAGTGTGTTTGCAGCTGTTTTAGAGAAAACAAAGTTAGATATGCCAATAGAATAAAATTGATTGTATAAAAAATGACTCGTTTCCGCGAATTTATTTGCATATTTACACGTTTTCGTACACTTTATTTTAGCTGCTACTAACACATATAAGTATCATATAAAAAATAAATAGTGAATAACATTAAGTATTATGATATAATATATACTCATAATACTTAATTTTATTCACTATTTGTTTTTTTATATGATACTTTATATGGAATTATATATATATAAATATATAGAGTTACATTGAAAAAACAATTGTTCATTTAATTGAATAAATTTAATTGTTTCTATTCCTTTCGTTGAAGAATGTATATATTTAAGTCAAATGTGATGTTTGATTTAAATACAAATATTCTTTATCGAAAGAAATAAAGACAAACAAAATTAATTTAGTCAAATGAGCAATTTTTTTTTATTATGTTACAATGAAATTGCAAGTTAAACGAATTTATTGTTTGAATCGATCTTGATAAACTCGAGAATTCCATGTCTTTTATATTAAGTTAATACTGCAAGCGTAAAGTGCGAAGTTTCCTACATAACGCCGAGCACAGCAAGAGAACTGCATTACTTTGCGATATGCAAGCCCTTATGAAAGTTGAAGAGCGTAATTTCGAAAAGTGTATCTCCTTAAATCAAGTCGCCTAAAGTGATACAGTACCGAAGTTTTAGTTGGCGATAATTAATGTAAGAAGTCGTGCGCCATCACAAATCGCCCGTCTGAGTTTGCGGTTGGTCATCAAACTTGTTACATAAATACAAAACTTTTTTCGTTGGCGAACGCACCGTGCGCACTTGAGGCAAAGAATCTATCTTATTTTTTTATATAACGCAGATAACAACCGGGAGCGAATACAGTGTAATTAACCTGTGGCTTAACTTCGTCACGTAATTTATAACTGTCGTCTTGTCGGGTCATTCAGTAGTTGATTGTGTACGAGTCCGAGTTAATTGTGTGCACGTCAGGAGGGGAAGAGGGGGAAGCACGCGGATACCTGCGTGGATACACACAGGTACTTCAGGGACATCCGTTTTAGCCTT
>Ga0157363_1001557_pt1 | contig 19224 bp, 18 predicted proteins | sample AttsexASBM1_FD_111477 | JGI IMG/M metagenome (GOLD analysis project Ga0157363, IMG submission 111477) | Fungus gardens microbial communities from leaf cutter ant in Ribeirão Preto, State of São Paulo, Brazil - Atta sexdens ASBM1 | ecosystem: Host-associated > Fungi > Mycelium > Unclassified ... | reverse complement strand
TGTTTGAGTTCGATCATGAGAGTCCTTCACATCGAGATTGAACAAATTGCGCTTGAGGAACATACAGTACCCGCAGATTATGGCGGTGTAAACATCTGGACGGCTAAACATCTCAAGCAAGCGCCACCGCCACATGCACATGACTTTCGTCCAGTTCAGGCGTTCAGCGGACGGCAATGTCACTCGCTGGATGAACGTAAACGGGCTCGACCCGTTAAGCATATCTGGAGATCACTAAATGACCATTCTGAACCATACGCTCGGTTTCCCTCGTGTCGGTCTGCGTCGTGAACTGAAAAAAGCACAGGAAAGCTACTGGGCAGGTAACAGCTCACAGGAAGCGCTGCTGGCGGTGGGGTGCGAGCTGCGCGCTCGCCACTGGCAACAGCAGAAAGACGCGGGGGTGGATCTGCTGCCCGTGGGCGATTTCGCCTGGTATGATCATGTGCTGACCACCAGCCTGATGCTGGGCAATGTGCCGGCGCGCCATCGGAACCAGGATGGATCGGTCGATCTCGATACGCTGTTCCGTCTGGGACGTGGCCGTGCCCCCAGCGGCAATCCTGCTGCCGCCGCTGAAATGACCAAATGGTTCAACACCAACTATCACTATATGGTGCCGGAATTTACTCAGGGCCAGCAGTTCTCACTAAGCTGGACACAGCTCCTTGAAGAAGTGGACGAAGCATTGGCGCTGGGTCACGCGATCAAACCGGTGCTGCTGGGACCGGTCACTTACCTGTGGTTGGGCAAAGCCAAAGGTGAGCCGTTTGACCGCCTGTCGTTGCTGAAAGCGATACTGCCGGTCTATCAGCAAGTGCTGGCTGAACTGCATCAGCGCGGTATTGAATGGGTGCAGATCGATGAACCTGCGCTGGTGCTGGAGCTGCCACAGGAATGGCGTGATGCGTTCAAGCCTGCCTACGATGCGCTGCAAGGTCATGTGAAACTGCTACTGACGACCTACTTTGACAGCATCGGTCAAAATCTCGACGTGATTAAGACGCTACCGGTTCAAGGTTTACACGTTGACCTGGTGCATGGCAAAGATGACATCCAGCATATCCACCAACAGCTCCCCGCCGGCTGGCTGCTCTCAGTCGGGGTGATCAACGGCCGCAATGTCTGGCGTGCCGAGCTCAGTCGCTGGTTCGATCGCCTGCAACCGCTGGTTGGGCAGCGTGAAAATCTGTGGATTGGTTCCTCCTGCTCGCTGCTGCACAGCCCGATCGATCTCAGTGTCGAAACCCGGCTCGATGCGGAAGTGAAAAGCTGGTTTGCCTTTGCTTTACAGAAGTGTGCTGAGCTGAGGTTGTTGAGCCAGGCGCTCAATAATAACGATGCGGCCTCGCTGACGGAGTGGAGCGCGCCGATTCGCGCCCGTTCTCATTCTTCGCGCGTGCACAATGCCGCAGTGGGCGCACGTCTGGCGAATATTCAGGCCAAAGACGTTGAGCGCGCCAGCCACTATGACGAACGCGCCAAAGCGCAGCGCCATCGCTTTAATCTGCCTGCCTGGCCGACCACCACGATTGGATCCTTCCCGCAAACCACCGAAATTCGCGGCCTGCGACTCGACTTCAAAAAAGGCAATATCGATGGAGGCCACTATCGCACCGGCATCGCGGAGCACATCAAGCAGGCGATTGCCGAACAGGAACGGCTCGGGCTGGATGTGCTGGTGCACGGCGAAGCAGAGCGTAATGACATGGTGGAATACTTCGGCGAGAACCTCGATGGCTTCGTGTTTACGCAAAATGGCTGGGTGCAAAGCTATGGCTCTCGCTGTGTGAAGCCGCCGGTGATCATCGGTGATGTCAGTCGTCCGCAGCCGATTACCGTTGAGTGGGCGAAGTACGCGCAATCGCTGACTGAAAAGCCAGTGAAAGGCATGCTCACCGGCCCGGTCACGATTTTGTGCTGGTCATTCCCGCGTGAAGACGTGACGCGGGAAACCCTTGCTAAACAGATTGCACTGGCGCTGCGTGATGAAGTGGAAGATCTGGAAAAAGCCGGGATCGGGATCATCCAGATTGATGAACCCGCGCTGCGCGAAGGCTTACCCTTGCACCAGTCGGATTGGGCGGCGTACCTGACCTGGGCAGTGGATGCCTTCCGCCTCAACGCGGCTGTGGCGCAGGATGAAACGCAGATCCACACGCACATGTGTTATTGCGAGTTCAATGACATCATGGAATCGATAGCGGCACTGGACGCGGACGTGATTACCATCGAAACCTCACGTTCGGATATGGAATTGCTGGATGCGTTTAAAGCGTTCGAATACCCGAACGAAATTGGGCCAGGTGTATATGACATTCATTCCCCGAACGTACCCAGCGTCGAATGGATTGAAGATCTGCTGCACAAAGCGGCGCAAAGCATTCCGCCCGCACGTTTGTGGGTCAACCCGGACTGCGGTCTGAAAACCCGTGGCTGGAGTGAAACCCGGCAGGCGCTGGCGAACATGGTGACCGCCGCGAAAAAGCTGCGCGCAGAATCGGCTTAATCGTGAGAAACAGGGGCGCCTTGCAGCGCCCCTTGTTATTACGCGTTGGGTGCAACGCCATACTGTTTAAACCAGGCCAGCATGCGTGCCCAGCCATCAGCGGCTGAGTCAGCATGGTAGCTTGGGCGATAATCGGCATTAAACGCGTGTCCCGCTTCCGGATACACCACGATTTCCGCTTTGGCATTGGCGGCATGCAGTGCCTGACGCATCTTATCAATGCTCTCTAACGGGATGCTCTCATCCTGACCGCCGTACAATCCGAGCACCGGTGCGTTAAGATCGACGGCTACATCGATAGGATGTTTTTGTTGTTTGAGGGTTTTCTCACCCTCTAACCGACCATACCAGGCCGCTGCCGCCCGCACCTGCGGATTGTGCGCGGCGAACAGCCAACTGATGCGTCCGCCCCAGCAGAAGCCCGTGATGGCCATGCGACGAATATCGCCATCGTGGCGTGCGGCCCAGTTGGCAACGTGATCGAGATCGGACAGCACCTGAGAATCGGGCACCTTGCTGACCAGTTCTTTGAACAGTGTCGGGATATCACTGTAGTCACCGGGATCGCCTTCACGGAAGTAGAGTTCAGGTGCGACCGCCAGATAGCCTTCCAGCGCCAGACGACGGCAGATATCTTTAATATGTTCATGAACGCCAAAAATCTCCTGCACCACCAGAATCACCGGTAGTTTGCCTTCATAGGATTTGGGGCGAGCATAATAAGCCGGAAGGTTTTCTCCCTGGCTGGGAACAGAAGTTTCACCGGTGTGAATAGCGTCACTGACGGTGGTAATGGTGCTGCTGGCGATGGGCTGAACGGCAGGGGCAAAGCCACCGGCTACTGATTTTTGTGCCATATTGTCTTCGGTTTTCATGGTTCTCTCCGTGCTAGCAAATGCGCAATCACGTAACTATAGCCTGCTTCAGGAGCAAGGCTGACGTAGGGTTCAGAGGGATGTGTACTTATGTTCTTCTTCTCTATTAACACTGCCACCCGAACTTACACAGCACCGCTTGTAGCAATTCAGAATTGCCGAGCTGCAATGTGTGATGTGAATCACATAATAATTTTCTGATAATGTAAGTTTCATTGTCGATGGTGAAATAAATCACATATATATATGGCGCTCTGGCGTAGAGTGACACGCATATCCCTTATCTATCAGGAGTCTGTTATGGCCCAGTCTGACGTTTTCCACCTTGGTATCACTAAAGCCGATCTGAAAGGAGCCACACTGGCTATCGTTCCCGGCGATCCGGAGCGTGTGAAAAAAATCGCTGCGCTGATGGATAATCCGCAGCATCTGGCTTCGCACCGTGAATTCACCACTTACCTGGCGGAAGTGGATGGCAAGCCGGTGGTGGTCTGTTCTACCGGGATCGGCGGTCCATCGACCTCTATTGCCGTGGAAGAACTGGCGCAGCTCGGCGTGCGCACTTTCCTGCGTGTGGGCACGACCGGGGCGATCCAGCCGAATATCAATGTAGGCGACGTGCTGGTGACTACTGCTTCGGTGCGTCTTGACGGTGCCAGCCTGCACTTTGCGCCGATGGAGTTCCCGGCAGTGGCCGATTTCACCTGCACCACCGCGCTGGTGGCCGCAGCAGAAGCCTGCGGTGCCAAAACGCACATTGGTATCACCGCTTCATCTGACACCTTCTATCCGGGGCAGGAGCGTTACGACACGTTCTCAGGACGTGTGGTGAATCGCTTCCAGGGCTCAATGCAAGAGTGGCAGCAAATGGGGGTTCTTAACTATGAGATGGAATCCGCTACACTGTTAACCATGTGCGCCAGTCAGGGGCTGCGAGCGGGCATGGTGGCGGGTGTTATCGTTAACCGTACGCAGAAAGAGATCCCGGATGCCGCGACCATGAAACAGACCGAAAGCGATGCGGTGAAAATTGTTGTAGAAGCCGCGCGTCGCTTAATTTAGTGCGCAAGGCAGCAGGTATTACGGATAAGGAATTCCCTGCTGCCATCACATTGCGCACGTTTTTCAGCTGATACTGAGAAAACAACTATGCGCAAAACGGTTTCTGCTCCGCGTCCTGCCTTTAATCATCCTTCCACGGCTGCTCAGTCTCGCATTGAGAGCGTGGCAGCGCGTTTCCGCCAGGCGATGGCGGCCTCTGATTTCCCCGTGGCACGTCAGTGCTGTGAAGAGGTTTTGCGCGTCATGCCGCAAAACATGCAGGTACTGAGTGACTATGCGCTGACGCTAATGCGCGTGGGGGAGTACAAAAAATCCTACAAAACTTATCAAAAGATCTATCAGGCATCGGCAGCGCAGCGTGCGCAGGCTTCCGACACCTGGCTCGATGGCTTAACCGAAGTGTGTGGCTGGCTGGAAAAGCACGATGAAGTGGCACGTTACGGCCGTGAGTCGCTGGAGAAGTCTGACGCGATCTTTCGTCAGGGCCACACAGTGGCGTATCCCGCAGAAGCGCCGCCGTCTTTCAATCCCACCAATCCAACTGAAAATATCATCTCTTTCAGTCTGTATGGCGGCCAACCGCGCTACTGTGAAACGCTGATCAAAAATATCGACGTTGCGCGCGAGTTCTATCCCGGTTGGATGTGTCGCATCTATCTTGACGACAGCGTGCCGCAACACGTCTGGCAGCGTCTGAAGCAGTCAAATGTCCAGTTAGTGGATATGTCACATGAGAAGACCATATTCCCGACGCTGTGGCGCTTTCTGGTGATGGATGATCCATGCGTCAAGCGTTATATCGTGCGAGATGCGGACTCCCTGCTGTCGGAGCGTGAAGTGGCGGCGGTAGAAGCCTGGCTGCAATCGCCCTGCTGGTTCCATCACATGCGTGACTACTTTACGCATACCGAACTGCTGCTGGCAGGCATGTGGGGCGGCTGTCATGGCGTATTCCACAACGTTGAACAGCAGATACGCGACTTTATCGCCCAGTACAGCGGCAGTGAACGCTTCACCGATCAATACTTCCTCAAAGTGGCGTTGTGGCCGACGGTGCGCGAAAGCCTGCTGAATCATGATGACATCTTCCGATTCCATCATGCCCAGGCGTGGCCCGCACATCCGCCAATTCGCTGGCAAACCGAGCGTTTTCACGTCGGCAGCAACGCAGGGTATTCCAGCATGGCGGGCAAGGTGGAGAATGTTGATAACGGCTGGCAGCAGGTTGAACTCACTCACAACGGACAAAGCTGGTGCTATCCCGCCAAAGTGAAGGGCAGTGAATGGCTGTTGCCGATGCCGTTTTTCCTGATTGATGCGTGGAAGGCGGGTGATTTGACGGTGAAAGCGCTGTAAATCATCTGCCAGCTACACAACTGTCTGGACATTCATACAGTAGCGACTTACCTTTTCCCTCAGCGAAACGATCCGCGGGAGGATTATGGATCAGCAACTTATCATTAGCGGTGCGCTGGCGCTGGCCGGACTGGGCCTCGGCTGGATTTTGGCCCAGTTGCGTGCCGGGCACCAGCACGCCAGCTTCACCACAGAACGCCGACTGCTGGAAGAGGCGCAACAGCGTCAGCAGCAGCAGCTCGAACAGTTACAACAACAAATTCTGCAGCGCGAGCAAGAACTGCGGCAGCTTCATGGCACGCTTAGCGGTGCACAGGAACGGCTGCAACAGCTCGATTACTGGCGTGGCGAAAGCGAGCAGCTTAGCCGGGAATTGCGCAATCAGCTGGAAGTGAACAGTGCGCAAGAAGCTGAACTGCGTGAAGTCACCATCCGTTTAGAAGAGACGCGTTTTGGCGCAGAAGAGAAGCAGCGCCTGCTCACTAACAGCGAACAGCGTCTCAGCGCACAGTTTGAGAATCTGGCCAACCGCATCTTTGAAAACAGCGGACGTCGGGTGGATGAGCAGAATCGGCAAAGCCTCAACGGGTTGATTGGTCCGCTGCGTGAACAGCTGGATGGTTTCCGTCGCCAGGTGACGGATAGCTTTGGCCAGGAAGCCCGCGAACGCCATACGCTGGCTCATGAAATTCGCCAGCTGCAACAGCTTAACGCACAGATGGCACAGGAAGCGGTCAATCTCACCAAAGCGTTGAAAGGCGACAACAAAATTCAGGGCAACTGGGGTGAAGTGGTGCTGGCGCGCGTGCTGGAGGCTTCCGGCCTGCGCGAAGGTTATGAATATCAGACGCAGGTCAGCGTGCAGCTGGAACAGCAGGGCAGGATGCAACCGGATGTGATCGTGCGGTTGCCGCAGGGCAAGGATGTGGTGATTGACGCAAAAATGACGCTGGTGGCTTACGAACGCTATTTCAACGCGGAAGATGAAGCCACGCGCGAGCAGGCGATCCAGGAGCACGTTAACGCCATGCGCGGCCATATTCGGCTGCTGGGGCGAAAAGATTATCAACAATTGCCCGGTTTACGCTCTCTGGATTATGTGTTGATGTTTATTCCGGTCGAGCCCGCGTTCTTGTTGGCGATTGATCGGCAGCCAGAGCTGATCAGCGAAGCGCTGCAGCAGAACATCATGCTGGTAAGCCCTACGACATTACTGGTGGCGCTGCGCACCATCAACAACCTGTGGCGTTATGAGCATCAGAGTCGCAATGCGCAACGCATCGCCGACCGAGCTACGCGGTTGTACGATAAAATGCGGCTGTTTGTGGATGATATGAGCGGTATCGGTCTCAGCCTCGATAAAGCGCAGCAGAGTTATCATCAGGCGATGAAAAAGCTGTCAGAAGGGCGCGGCAATTTGATTGCGCAAAGCGAATCCTTCCGCGCGTTAGGTGTGGAAATCAAACGGCCGATCAATCCCCAACTGGTGGAGCAAGCGCAGCCGGAAGAGGCGGATGAAGATTGGGCGGACGATCCCAAGCCTGATGAAAATGTGGCAGATTCTTCCACCGCTTCACTGCGCCGCATCAACGAATAGCACGGTGGTCGCGTGCTCGCGTAGCGCGACTCTGATACACTTCGGCAAGAATTGTTTGTGGAACAGGTAAACCCGATGGCAAATGAATCACAGCAGGAAACTACTCATTTTGGTTTTCAGACCGTCGCGAAAAGCGAAAAGGCCGATAAAGTCGCGGACGTGTTTCATTCCGTAGCGGCAAAATATGACCTGATGAACGATTTGATGTCGTTTGGCATCCATCGTGTCTGGAAGCGTTTTACCATCGACAGCAGCGGCGTGCGTCGTGGTCAGCGTGTGCTGGATCTGGCCGGCGGCACCGGTGATTTGACAGCAAAATTCTCTCGCCTGGTGGGCGAGACGGGTCAGGTCGTTTTGGCGGATATCAACAGCTCGATGCTGAAGATGGGCCGCGAGAAGCTGCGCAATATGGGCGTGTCAGGCAACGTCAGCTATGTGCAGGCCAACGCCGAAGCGCTGCCGTTCCCGGATAACTATTTCGATTGCATCACCATCTCTTTCGGTTTGCGTAACGTCACCGAAAAAGAGAAGGCACTGGCCTCGATGTTCCGGGTGCTGAAACCAGGCGGACGCTTGCTGGTGCTGGAGTTTTCCAAACCGCTGCTGGAACCGCTGAGCAAAGCCTACGATACCTATTCCTTCCACATCCTGCCGCGTATTGGGCAGCTGGTGGCGCAGGATGCCGATAGCTATCGCTATCTGGCAGAATCGATTCGTATGCATCCCGATCAGGAAACCCTGAAGGCGATGATGAACGATGTGGGTTTTGAAAATACCACTTACTTCAACATGACCGGCGGTATTGTGGCGTTGCATCGCGGCTTTAAGTTCTGATTGATCATGACTTTTACCCCGCTAATCACGGGCGGCCTTGAAACCGCCCTCAATCGTGTTCTGTATCGTGATCGTAGCCTGAAAGCCGCGCGTCAACGTCTGGCAGGTAAAGTGCTGATGCTGCGCCTGCAGGAGCTGGATTTCCCTCTGGTGCTGGTGTTTAGCGAATCGCAGCTGGATGTGCTGAGTGACTGGCAGGACAGCAGCGACTGTAGCGTAAGTCTGCGCCTTAGCACCTTGCCGAAACTGCGCGATCGCCAGCAGCTGACCAGTTTGATCCGTAGCGGTGAGCTGGACGTGGAAGGCGATCTGCAAGTGGTTCAGCAATTCTCTGCGCTAATGGATCTTGCTGAGCTCGATCCAGCCGAGTATCTGGCGCCGTGGATCGGCGACATTGCTGCGCAGGGTGTCAGTCAGGCTGCTCAGCAGGCGCTGAAATTTGTGCAGCAACAGGTGACACGTCGGCAGGATTATCTCGGTCAGGTGCTGACGGAAGAGTGGCGGGTTGCGCCCGGTGCACTGGAGCTGGCGTGGTTCTGTGAAGAGGTTGAAGCGATGGAACGTTCGCTTAATGCGCTCGAAGCGCGTTTAGCACAGCTGGAGGCGAAATGACGCTGGGAGAAATTCGGCGCTTATACTTCATCATCAAGGTCTTTCTGACTTACGGGCTTGATGAACTGATCCCTCACATGCGCATCACGTTGCCGCTTCGTATCTGGCGACGTTGTATTTTCTGGATCCCTAACAAGCACAAAAATGAATCGACGGGCGTGCGCATTCGTCTGGCAATGGAGCAACTTGGTCCAGTGTGGATCAAATTTGGTCAGATGCTTTCGACGCGCCGTGATCTCTTCCCACCGGCCATCGCCGATGAACTGGCGGTGTTGCAGGACCGCGTGGCGCCTTTTGATGGGCTGAAAGCCCAGCAGCAGATTGAACAATCCATTGGCGGTCCTGTCGACACCTGGTTTGACGATTTTGATATTAAGCCGCTGGCTTCTGCTTCGATTGCGCAGGTTCACACTGCCACGCTTAAGTCTAACGGCCGTGACGTAGTGATCAAAGTGATTCGTCCGGACATCCTGCCGGTGATTAAAGCGGATATGAAGCTGATTTACCGCATGGCGCATTGGGTTCCTCGTCTGTTGCCGGATGGTCGTCGTCTGCGCCCGGTTGAAGTGGTGCGCGATTACGAAAAGACCCTGATTGATGAACTCAATCTGCTGCGCGAATCGGCGAACGCCATTCAGCTGCGTCGTAACTTTGAGCAGAGCCCGATGCTGTATGTGCCGGAAGTGTTCTCGGATTACTGCAGCGAATCGATGATGGTGATGGAGCGTATTTACGGCATTCCCATTTCTGATGTGGCGACGCTGGAGAAGCATGGTGTCAACATGAAGCTGCTGGCAGAACGCGGCGTGCAGGTGTTCTTCACCCAGGTGTTCCGCGATAGCTTCTTCCATGCTGACATGCACCCCGGCAACATCTTCGTCAGTTATGACCATCCAGAAGATCCGCAGTACATCGCGATTGACTGCGGCATTGTCGGCTCGCTGAATAAAGAAGATAAGCGCTATCTGGCGGAAAACTTCATTGCCTTCTTTAACCGTGATTACCGCAAAGTGGCGGAACTGCACGTGGATTCGGGCTGGGTGCCGCCGGATACCAATGTGGAAGATTTTGAATTCGCCATTCGTACCGTCTGTGAGCCGATTTTTGAGAAGCCACTGGCTGAGATTTCATTTGGCCACGTGCTGCTGAACCTGTTTAACACCGCGCGTCGCTTCAATATGGAAGTGCAGCCGCAGCTGGTGCTGTTACAGAAAACATTGCTCTACATCGAAGGGATTGGCCGTCAGCTTTATCCGCAGCTCGATCTGTGGAAAACCGCGAAGCCGTTCCTCGAAGACTGGATCAAAGATCAGATCGGTATTCCTGCGATTCTGCGCGCAGTGAAAGAGAAGGCGCCATTCTGGGCTGAAAAACTGCCGGAGTTGCCTGAACTGTTCTACGACAGCATGCGTCAGCATAAATTATTGCAGCACAGCGTCGATAAACTGGTCAACGATATGAATGCGCAACGCACGCGCCATCACAAGGCACGTTATCTGTTTGGTGTAGGGGCTACACTGTTACTAAGTGGCACCGCGGTGCTGTTAAGTCGACCCGACTGGGATTTCTTCCCCGCCTTATTAATGGCCGCTGGCATCGTCACCTGGCTGATAGGCTGGCGCAAGACAAACTGATTGTTTGCCTGGTGCAAATCGCGTAATGTCGCAGGCTAAAGCCCGAATTCATACGGGCTTTCTGTGCGTTTCAACTCAAAGTTTTTCACAGAATATTAGAGGCATATCTCATGGGCGGTATCAGTATTTGGCAATTGTTAATCATTGCCGTCATTGTTGTTCTTCTGTTCGGTACCAATAAACTTCGTAACCTGGGTTCGGATTTAGGTTCTTCTATTCGTGGCTTCAAAAAAGCCATGGGCGATGAAGACGATAAAAAGGATCAGCCGAAAGAGCAGGACGCTGACTTCAACGCCAAGACTCTGGCAGACAAACAGCAAACCTCGGCGAGTAAAGACGACGCCCGGGACAAGTAAGGGTTAACTGTGTTCGATATTGGTTTTAGTGAACTGGTATTGGTGTTCGTTATCGGGCTGATCGTTCTCGGCCCGCAACGATTACCGGTTGCGGTGAAAACCGTCGTGGGCTGGATTCGGGCGATTCGCTCCCTGGCTGCTAACGTGCAAAACGAACTGGCGCAGGAGCTGAAACTGCAGGAATTGCAGGACAGCCTGAAAAAGGTCGAGGAAGCTGGCCGTGGCTCACTGTCACCGGAACTGAAAGAGTCGATGGAAGAGTTGCGTAAAACCGCCGATTCGATGAAGCGTTCTGTACAGCAGAGTATCGATATCGAGAAAGCGGAAGATGAAGCGAACACCATTCATCAACCGTCGTCTGCAGGCACATCTTCTGAATCGGTAAGCCAGCCTCCGGTCACCCCCGCGGCGGCAGAGCATCAGGCCAGCGCACCGGCTCAGGCACCTCAGGCGGTGACGGCAGAGCACAAGGCCAGCGCACCGGCTCAGGCACCTCAGGCAGTGGCGGCAGAGCACAAGGCCAGCGCACCGGCTCAGAAACCTCAACCGGTAACAGCAGAGGCTGCGGCACCTGTTAATACCGCGCAGAATGCGACGCCCACCCCCACCGTAAAAGATGAAAGATAAACATGGCCGTTGAAGATACCCAACCGCTCATCAGCCACCTGATTGAGCTGCGTAAGCGTTTGCTGAACTGCATTATTGCGGTGTTTGCTATCTTTTTGTGCCTGGTTTATTTCGCCAACGACATCTATCACTTAGTGGCTTCGCCGCTGATTAGCCAGATGCCGGCCGGTGCCAGCATGATCGCCACTGACGTGGCTTCACCGTTCTTCACCCCCATTAAGCTCACCATCATTGTTTCGGTGTTCCTTGCGGTGCCGGTGATCTTGTATCAGGTGTGGGCTTTTGTGGCGCCTGCGCTGTATCGCCATGAGCGTAAGCTGGTGATGCCGTTACTGTTCTCCAGCACGCTGCTGTTCTACGTTGGCGTGGCCTTCGCGTACTTCATCGTGTTCCCGCTGGCATTTGGCTTCTTTGCCAAAACAGCGCCGCAGGGTGTCACCATCGCTACCGATATCACCAACTACCTCGACTTCGTCATGACTATCTTCATGGCATTTGGTGTGGCGTTTGAGGTGCCGATTGCGATTGTGCTGCTGTGCTGGACCGGCATTACCTCACCAGAAGATTTGAAAAAGAAACGTCCTTACATGCTGGTGGGCGCGTTCGTTGTTGGGATGCTGCTCACACCGCCGGATGTTTTCTCGCAAACTTTGCTCGCTATTCCGATGTACTGCCTGTTTGAAGTCGGCGTATTCTTCTCCCGTTACTATGTGGGTAAAGGGCGCAAGGCGTCAGATTCAGAGGATGAGGAACAAAATACCGAATCCTGACAAGGCATTCCCGCAAGCGAGCGGGATGAGCGTTAAGAATCTAAACCGCCCACACATTGGGCGGTTTTTATTTGGGAGAAGACATGTTTGATATCGGTGTAAACCTGACCAGCACGCAATTCGCAAAAGATCGCGATCAGGTGGTTAAACGCGCGCGCGAAGCAGGCGTCACCGGCCTGCTGATTACCGGCACCAATGCGCTGGAGAGCCAGCAGGCGCGTCAGCTCGCGGCAAGGCATCCAGGCTACTGCTGGTCTACAGCCGGTGTGCATCCGCATCACGCCAGTGAATGGTCGGCAGACACGGCGAACACGCTGCGCCGTCTGGCTGAGAGTGAGCAAGTGGTGGCCATCGGTGAATGCGGCCTCGATTTTAACCGCAATCTCTCGGCGCACGACCAGCAGGAATACGCCTTTGATGCACAGCTGGCGCTGGCGGCAGAGTTACAACTGCCGGTGTTCCTCCACTGCCGCGAAGCACACGATCGTTTTGTGGCAGTGCTGGAGCCGTGGCTGCCGAAATTGACGGGCGCGGTGGCACACTGTTTTACCGGCACGCGTGATGAACTGGAATCGTGCCTGGCCTTGGGCTTATCGGTGGGCATTACCGGCTGGGTGTGCGATGAGCGGCGTGGACTGGAGCTGCGGGAAATGCTGCCGCTGATTCCAGCAGAGCGTCTGCTGCTGGAAACCGATGCGCCTTATCTGCTCCCGCGTGATATGCATCCACGGCCGCCTTCGCGTCGAAACGAGCCCTGTTTCCTGCCGCATATTGTGCAGCAGGTGGCGAACTGGCGTGGGGAGGAGGCTGAAGCGCTGGGTGCGCAGGTCAATCACAACGCACGTCAGCTGTTTAAACTGGTTTAAAGCTTACGGAACTGTTTGTTGTCGACGCTGCGCATCACTTGTTTGTTGAGCAGGTTTAGCAATAACACCGAGCGGGTTTCGCCATCAGGCTCGGCAAAAATAGCGCGCAGCCCCTCAAAAGTCCCTTCGGTGATGATCACTTCATCACCGCTTTGTGGCGTTTCTGGATCCAGCATAATTTGCGGCACATCGGTTTGCAGCGCTTCAATCACTTCGCTGGAGACCGTCGCCGGTTGCGCGCCAAAGCGCACAAAGTGGCTGACGCCGCGCGTGCTACTGATGGTGGTGGTGTGAATCGCTTCAGGATCGAATTCGATAAACAGATAGTTGGGAAACAGCGGCTCACTCACCGTGGTGCGTTTACCGCGCACAATCTTTTCCAGAGCGATCATCGGGCTGAGGCAATTCACCTCCTGCCGCTCAAGATGCTCTTTCGCGCGCAACAGCTGTCCACGTTTGCAATAGAGTAAGTACCAGGATTCCATAACTGCTCCCAAATATTGGACGCTAAGAATAACAAACCTGCTGTCAGAGTTATAGCGCATCGGCCAGTGGAAACGCGGCTGTGAAATAAAAATCACTACGAATTTTCCGATTGGTGCGGCTTATTAACGCTTTCTTGCAAGAAAATTGACGGCTGATGACCATCTGTATCAGACTCCTTCCCCATCTTTCGCTCTCATTTGAAAAAGGACTGGCTGATGGAACTGTTCTTATTAAGTAATGGCAAAGTGGCCGAAGACGCGCCACTGTTGAGCTACGCTCACCCCCAACTGCACGCGATGATTGCGCAGCGCGGCATTACGTCGGCGGTGCTGGTGCCTTATGCCATTATTCGTGGCGACCATGCGCAGCGTGCACAAGACCTGTCTGACTCATTGGGTATTCAGGTGCGCACCGTGCATGAGTTTGACTCCCCGGTGGCAGCGATTGAACAGGCGGAGTTGATCCTGGTGAGCGGCGGCAACACCTGGTTCCTCAATCAGATGCTGCATGAGCACGGACTGATCGTGGCGATTCAGCGTGCTGTGCGTGAGCGAGATGTGCCTTACGTCGGCTGGAGCGCCGGTTGCAATGTGGCTACGCCATCGATCCGTACCACCAACGATATGCCGGTGCGCAGCAGCGTGGTCTTGCCTGCATTAGGCCTGTTCCCGGTGCAGATCAATCCGCACTATCTGGATGCTCACGTCAGCGGGCATATGGGGGAGACGCGGGATGAGCGTCTGGCGGAGTTTTGTGCGGTCAACCCACATGAGTCGGTGATCGCCCTGCGAGAAGCCAGTTTCCTGCACGTCAGTGAAAACCGCCTGCGTTACTACAGCGCGCGCGGCGAAGACTTTAAAGTGTTCCGTCATGGTGAGCCAATCGCCGCACATCACGATGTGCTGGCCATTCAATCGCTGGTGCCTTTCTCCTGTCAGCCAGCTTGAACCACAAACCACAACACGCCAGCGTGAATCAGACCTATAATGGCCAATTCACTCTGGCTGGAAGCTAACGCCGCATGAAATATCAGGATTTACGAGACTTCCTCGCGTTGCTAGAGCAGCGCGGCGAGTTAAAGCGCATCACTCAGGAGATCGATCCTGAGCTGGAGATGACCGAAATTGCCGATCGCACTCTGCGTGCCGGCGGTCCGGCGCTGCTGTTTGAGAACCCGAAAGGGTACGACATGCCCGTATTGTGCAACCTGTTCGGTACTCCCAAGCGCGTGGCAATGGGCATGGGACAGGAAGAAGTCAGTGCCCTGCGCGAAGTGGGCAAGCTGCTGGCGTTTCTGAAAGAACCCGAGCCGCCAAAAGGCTTCCGCGATCTGTTCGATAAGATGCCGCAGTTCAAACAAGTGCTGAACATGCCGACTAAGCGCCTGCGCAATGCGCCGTGTCAGGAAGAAGTGTTCAGCGGTGATGATGTCGACCTGTCGCGCATTCCGGTGATGAAGTGCTGGCCGGGCGATGCCGCGCCGTTGATTACCTGGGGCTTAACCGTCACGCGTGGTCCGCATAAAGAACGTCAGAATCTGGGTATTTATCGCCAGCAGGTGATCGGCAAAAACCGCGTGATCATGCGCTGGCTGTCGCATCGCGGCGGCGCGCTGGATTTCCAGGAGTGGTGCAAAGCCCATCCGGGCGAACGCTTCCCGGTGTCCGTGGCGCTGGGTGCCGATCCGGCCACGATTCTGGGCGCCGTGACGCCAGTGCCGGATACGCTGTCGGAGTATGCCTTTGCCGGTTTGCTGCGTGGTAACAAAACCGAAGTGGTGAAGTGCCTGTCGAACGAGCTTGAAGTACCCGCCAGTGCAGAAATCGTGCTGGAAGGTTATATCGAGCCGGGCGATATGGCACCAGAGGGTCCTTACGGCGATCACACGGGCTACTACAATGAAGTAGATAGCTTCCCGGTGTTTACCGTGACGCACGTAACGCAACGCCGTAACCCGATTTATCATTCAACCTATACCGGTCGTCCACCGGATGAACCTGCGGTATTGGGTGTGGCGCTGAATGAAGTGCTGGTGCCGATTCTGATCAAGCAGTTCCCGGAAATTGTCGATTTTTACTTGCCGCCGGAAGGCTGTTCTTATCGCCTCGCGGTGGTGACGATCAAGAAGCAATATGCCGGGCATGCCAAGCGCGTAATGTTTGGCGTCTGGTCTTTCCTGCGCCAGTTTATGTATACCAAGTTTGTGATCGTATGCGATGACGACGTCAACGCACGAGACTGGAACGATGTGATTTGGGCGATCACCACGCGTATGGATCCGGCGCGCGATACCGTGATGGTGGAGAATACGCCAATTGACTATCTCGACTTCGCCTCTCCGGTTTCCGGCCTGGGCTCGAAGATGGGACTTGATGCCACCAATAAGTGGCCGGGCGAAACCACTCGCGAATGGGGCACACCGATTGTGAAAGATCCGGCGGTGACCGCGCGTATTGACGCCATTTGGGATGAGTTAGCTATCTTTGCCGAGCCGCCGCAGCGCTAAAGGCGGCAGAAAACCATAAAAAAGGGCACGTATGACGACGTTAAACTGCAAGGTGACTTCGGTCGAAGCGATTACGGATACCGTTTACCGCGTTCGTTTGATTCCGGCGGCGGATTTTACTTTCCGCGCGGGGCAATATCTGATGGTGGTGATGGATGAGCGTGATAAGCGCCCCTTCTCACTGGCTTCAACCCCGATGGAAAAAGACATCATTGAGCTGCACATTGGCGCATCTGACCTCAATCTCTACGCGATGGCGGTGATGGATCGCATCAAAAACGATCGTCAAATCACGGTGGATATGCCGCATGGCGATGCCTGGCTGCGTGAAGACAGCGATCGCCCCATTATTCTGATCGCGGGCGGCACCGGTTTCTCCTATGCACGTTCGATTCTGCTGACGGCACTGGCGCAGCAGCCAGACCGCGATATCGCCATCTACTGGGGCGGCCGGGAATTGATGCATTTGTACGATCTGGATGAGTTGAACGCGTTGGCGGTCAAGCATCCTCATCTCAAGGTGATTCCGGTGGTGGAGCAACCCGCAGAGGGTTGGGATGGACGTAGTGGCACGGTGTTGACCGCCGTGATGCAGGACTATGAAACTCTCAGCGAGCACGATATCTATATTGCGGGTCGTTTCGAGATGGCGAAGATAGCGCGCGAGCGTTTCTGCGCGGAACGTGGTGCGGTTGAAGCGCAGATGTTTGGCGATGCGTTTGCCTTTATCTGAGTAAAAAAGCCCGCCCGAAAGGGCGGGAACACGTGCTTCAACGTATTAAACGCGTTCGAACACCGTCGCGATGCCTTGGCCTAAGCCAATGCACATGGTCGCGAGACCAAATTGCGCATCACGACGTTCCATCAGATTGAGCAGCGTCGTGCTGATACGCGCCCCCGAACATCCCAGCGGATGCCCCAGCGCAATCGCGCCGCCATTCAAATTCACTTTTTCATCAAGCTGATCCAGCAATCCCAAATCCTTAATGCACGGCAGTGTCTGCGCGGCAAAGGCTTCGTTAAGCTCAAACAGATCGATATCCTGCACGCTTAATCCGGCGCGCTTCAGTGCCAGTTTGCTGGCTGGCACCGGACCGTAACCCATAATGGAAGGATCACAGCCGACCACTGCCATGCTGCGAATACGCGCACGCGGGGTCAGGCCGAGTTCGCGCGCGCGGCTTTCACTCATGATCAACATGGCAGCCGCGCCATCGGATAGTGCCGATGATGTACCCGCCGTAACGGTGCCGTTGACCGGATCAAACGCGGGACGCAGCGCAGCCAACCCTTCCAGCGTGGTATCTTCGCGAATCACTTCATCCGTTTCATAGCGTTTCAACACGCCGTCGGCATCGTGGCCATAGGTCGGCACGATTTCGCGTTTGAAATCGCCGCGTTGAGTCGCAGCCCAGGCGCGCTGATGTGAACGCAGCGCAAAGGCATCCTGCTGCTCACGGGTGATGTGATGCATGCGCGCCAGCATTTCAGCGGTTAATCCCATCATGCCTGCAGCTTTTGCCACGGTGCGGCCCAAACCCGGATGGAAATCAACGCCGTGGCTCATGGGCACATGGCCCATATGTTCGACGCCGCCAATCAAACAGCTGTGCGCATCGCCCACCATAATGGCGCGTGCCGCATCGTGCAGCGCCTGCATTGACGAACCGCACAAGCGATTCACCGTGCTGGCTGGCACGCGGTGCGGAATTTCGGCCAGCAGTGCTGCGTTACGCGCAATGTTGAAGCCCTGTTCCAGCGTCTGCTGCACGCATCCCCAGATGATGTCATCCAGAGAGGCCGGATCAACGCCGGGGTTGCGGCTCAGCAATTCGCGCATCAGATGCGCCGAGAGATCTTCCGCGCGGACCTGACGAAACGCGCCGCCTTTTGAACGGCCCATCGGTGTACGTACCGCATCAACTATGACTACCTTTTCCATATTCTTTACCTCAGGCACTTTGCAGTGTCGCTTCGTCAATCGGTTGGGCTGCGGGATACCAGCTTTGGTGCTGATGCGCTTTGTACACTAACAGTTCAGGTACCGCATACAACGGGCCGAGTGGGGTGTAGCGTTTGGCTTGATCAACCAGATTGCTAAGGCCGAGCGTGTCCATATAACGGCAGGCACCCCCTCGGAACGGAGGGAAACCGAGACCGTACACCAGCGCCATATCGGCTTCAGCCGGTGAGGCGATAATCTTCTCTTCGAGGCAGCGCACCACTTCATTGAGCATTGGCAGCATCATGCGGTTAGCAATGTCCTCGTCGCTGAACACGCGTTTCGGCTCGCAAATCGGTTCCAGCAACGCATCAACAGCCGGATCAGTTTTCTTCTGGGCTTTGCCTTTTTTGTCCTGCTCCCACAGATAAAAGCCCAGGCCGTTTTTCTGGCCGTAGCGTTTGGCTTCAAACAGCACATCAATCGCGTCGCGGTAATCCTTCTGCATGCGGGAAGGGAAGCCTTGCGCCATCACCTGTTGTGCGTGATGGGCGGTATCAATGCCCACCACATCCAGCAACCAGGCCGGGCCCATAGGCCAGCCGAACTGTTTCTCCATCACCTTATCGATCTGACGGAAATCAGCGCCATCGCGTAGCAGCAGGCTGAAAGCGGCAAAGTAGGGGAACAGCACACGGTTCACAAAGAAACCCGGGCAGTCATTCACCACGATCGGTGTTTTGCCCATCTTGCTGGCCCAGGCCACCACTTTACTGATGGTGGCTTCTGAGGTCTGCTCGCCACGGATTACCTCAACCAGTGGCATGCGTGGTACGGGATTAAAGAAGTGCATGCCGCAGAAGTTTTCTGGACGCTGCAGCGATTGCGCCAGCTGGCTAATCGGAATAGTCGATGTGTTGGAGGCGAGTACGGCATCATCGCGCAGATGTTGCTCGGTTTCTGCCAGCACTTTGGCCTTGATTTGCGGGTTCTCGACCACGGCCTCGACCACCACATCGGCACGTTCGAAACCGGCGTAATCCAGCGTGGGCTGAATCGTCGTGAGAACGCTCGCCAGTTTGGCACCGTTAATCTTGCCGCGTTCCAGTTGCTTGTTAAGAAGGTTGCTGGCTTCCGTCATCCCCAGCGTCAGCGCCTGCGGATTAATATCTTTCATTTTCACCGGCACGCC
>Ga0157363_1001556_pt1 | contig 19228 bp, 14 predicted proteins | sample AttsexASBM1_FD_111477 | JGI IMG/M metagenome (GOLD analysis project Ga0157363, IMG submission 111477) | Fungus gardens microbial communities from leaf cutter ant in Ribeirão Preto, State of São Paulo, Brazil - Atta sexdens ASBM1 | ecosystem: Host-associated > Fungi > Mycelium > Unclassified ... | reverse complement strand
TGTTTAGGCTTTTTTTTTCGAAACGTGAATGTTCGATTTCAAAAGCGAAAGCATTCACAAAATATAACGGAAGAATAAGAAAAGGAACAAAGAAAGGATGATTAAAATAAGTAACGATTCATTTCATATTTATATTAAATTCACTTTTATATATTCATAGCCGAATATATAAAAATTTAACTATATATATATTATAAATTTCCAATCTTTATTATAAAGATTATAATATTATTGTTAAGGAGTATGTACGATGTTTATCTCAAAAGCACACAAATAATAATGACTGAATTTGCACTGTGTTAACCTGTTAATAAACACAGTTCTTTATATAGATCTCTATTATTGTCCTAGGAAGAATATATTGATTGATCTCAGCTTTATTAAGCATATAAAATTAGATTCAATGGTAAGTTTCTAATCCAGTTTATTTTATTTGTTTAATAAATATATTTAATTTTCAAATCAATTAATTTCTAAGAATATCTTTATAGGAGAACTTAGACGATGATAATACACAGCAAGAAATGTGTGATATACTTAGTAAAAGTATAGATGTATATTTGGTAATTAGACGGAAAAAGATGACTTTATACCTCGATATGCCAGAAAGCACTCAAGTTATTAAGCTCAAGAAAATGATTGAAGGTAAGATGTGATATCTCAAAAATTAATAAGCGGAGATGTAATGGCAGAAACATTTTCTTGATATATTAGTGCGATGAGTTACACGATTTTAATAAACACATTAATATTGAGATGAATATATACATTTTACAGCTATATTTAAAGTACAGCCACAGGATCAACGACTATTTATCATGTTTCTAAATAATGGTCATCTTGATGAATATAAGGAATTATCCGATTCTACTGCACAGTTGTTTCAATATGGATTGATTTCATCAGCGGCAATGGTAACGAATCCTGCAATAATTGGATTAGCTATACGACAAGAGGATGGTTCGTTTGAAAATCTCGAAGTAACACCATACTCTAACACAGAATGGCCAATGCCTCCAAATGATGATGATTTAGAAAAATGTGTTGCCTATAATAAAAAGTATGCGAAAATGCTGGAAGAATTTCTGGAAAAAGGTCCAAGTAAAAGAACATTGAAAACGAAATGATATGACATTGCACTAATCAATATGAATTATGTTTTGTGTCAGTTGAAATTTCACATAATGCAAAATGAGAAAAGTGTATTATAATAACCATAGTATACTATACTATAATATAATAAATGTACTAAAACACACACACACACACACACACACACACACACACACACACACACACACACACACACACACACACACACACACACACAAAACTATAAACTCCTATTTTGTAATTTATAATGATAGTATCGATATTGCCAAGTAGCTTACATCGCTTATAAAGCAAGAAAAGTTAGTGTTTTACATACAATAAATATACAACAATATTTTTGCATATTTATTAATAAATTATTAATAAATATACACAACATTTTAATTGTATATTTATTGTATGTTAAAAAATGTGTAAGTGTTTTTTTAAGCGTTGCTGTGCTATTTGAGTTGTTATATTGTTATTTTTAAGAGCAGTTTTTTTTAAATTTAATAGAGTGTAAAATTCTTTGTCTCCAAAAATATCAAACATATCTAAAATTCTGACTTTTCGGATATAAGTTGTTTTTTTTTGTAGCTGAATGATTTATTTTTGGAACTTAAAGTGAAATAGAAATATGTTTGATATTTTTAGAAATAAAGAAAGTTTTACACTCTAACAAGGAATAAAAATCGACCTATATAAAAATTTATGCAACGATATATATAATAGTTTATTTGCATTGCTTGGACTTTTTGCATTCAGAATCTTCTCTTTTTTTTCTTTCTAATATCTATATATCCAGTTTTTACATGCAAAAGTTTTTGGAGATTTCATAAACAAACAACGTAAACAGATTCAATATAACTACATCGACACTGTTATTAAGAATTATAGAGAGGAGTGCAATATAAGTGAGTAGTCTGCAATATAATGCGATACCGATTAATTGTGTTCATATTAGATTACATTATAACTTTATATAAATACAATCACAAAACTTGTGAAAACTCAATATTAATTAAGAGTACTGTTCATTATAATTGAAATCTGATGACAAATTCACATTACATACTTCATACTTAGAAAAGAAAAAATATTTACTTTTTAAGTTATTTTTTAAATCATGATACAAATAAATAACATGGCACTTTTTATAGATTAATATTAAGTGTGGGAAAAAGTTCATGGCGTTTTTCCCGTTAGATGACATTAAAAAAACGCCACGAACTTTTTCCCACATCTAATATTTCATACAATTTATTTTTATATTTACTTTTTTCTCATTAATATATTTTATTACTTCATGGAAATTTATTCCGTTTTTCCTTCTTTTTTCTTCTCACATTTTTTTCTTGAATGCCAAAATCTTTAGTAATAAATAATTAATGTTGTAATCACTTGTAACGTGATTAATAATAACATATAGATATCTAGATATTAATATTCAGAACTCTTTCGACAACTAATCTACTAAAAATTATCATGAATGACATAAACGCTCGTATTCAAGGAGAACAATTAGAAAATTAAAATAATGTTATACTGACTGAATTATGACAGATCTTTATAAAAACTGATATAAATTTGATCAATAATCGGTCAATATGACATCAAATTGACATTATTTTGACTCTCTTGTTCTCTTTGTAGTGGTTTACAAAATACAAATTGCGCTCTCAAACATGGCTTGATTTCTCAAGAAGCGAAAAACACTAGACCGAGTTTGAAAAATCCAATCTGCCATCTCATTGCCTCCACTCCTGTTTCTGCACTACGGGACCAACAGGACAAACCCCAAATGGGCCAATGAGCGAGGTTCTCAATAGATAAAGTTGATAATACGAGCTTTAAGAACCCCCGTAGATGCTTGCCACGCCGGTGCGTTTAGGGGAATTCGCGTGTGTTTGCAGTGGTTTGCAACGACATGTTTACGGCTCGTATCCGCGTAGGATAGTAATAATTTGTCCGCGGCGTTTTTTTTCTGCGCCAGACGAAAATCAGCTAGAGGGATTGATAACGAGTGAAGCGATAGCGAATGGGCGTGTGAGACAGGTCTTCTCTATCGTGACGTACCCAGCGTGTTTGTGATCTCTCCATTGTTTTCCACTTTTGTCGAGATCGTTCTGTCGAGAGATGGACGCGAACAGCGAGCAGCCGGCCGCGATCGCGGCCACCGAGTCTACCTCCGCCAACGAACAGGAGCATAATGACGAGGCAATGGAGGAGACAGAGGAGTACAGCTATGAGGGCGATGATTACAGACACTTCATGCCGCGCGGCCGAGGCGGCTTTCGGTGCGTATCGCGACGCGTCGCGTATTCCGGCTCCGCGAGCGGCGATCTTTTCACGGTGTTGTCCGCGTCTTTTCTTTTATACTTTCTCTCAGCCGTGCATGCTTTTCTCTTCCCGTTTTGTTTTCATCTAATCTATCTTGTCTGATTCAAGAGTTGACAGCATCCCGATTTCATCGTGTGTTTTCACTCTAGTCCTTGCAGATGATGTACAAGGAATGTCGGATTTTTTTTTATTTTTGGACCGACACCGGCTCGCGCGAAGGCCCCTCGCGTCTTCGCGCGGGATTTAATTAATTAATGCTATGATCTTTTTACAAGCAACTTTGTAATACTTCTTCATAGAAGCGTTACTGCGCGAGTATGCGTGGTGCCTGACGCGAGCAGATCAGATCCGCAGCGTGTGGAGCGGAGCGTTTCTTTTTGTTTTTCTTAAGAGTCAAGTAAGATTCGGAAAGCTACTTCTGATCTTCCTTCCTCTAAGTGGCATGGTAGAACGTTAAGATATCTAGTCACAACATATAAAAATAATTTAAGGGGTCGTGGCAGAGGTGGGTTTGATTTCCCTATGAGAGGTGGGTCCCCAAGGTTTAGAGGAAGAGGATTTGGACCACGTGGGCCAATGTTCCGTGGAGCAAACAATGGCTTTCCTTTCGAAGCTCCACCAAGGCCAAATTGTCCACCTGGTCCAGCAGGACCAAGATTTCGAGGACCACCACCATTTGATCCCAGCTGGGGACCGATGGGACCTCCTAATTTTATGGGACCTCCAAACTTAATGGGACCTCCAGGAATGGTATATTATTGAATCTCTTAATAATTATGAATTTATCGATTTCTAATTCTAAAATCTTATTGCTTTAGCCACCACCACATATGATGAATGGTCCCATGGGTGCAGGACCAGGTCCGTATGGACCACCACCTGGAATGGGACCACCTAACATGAACAGCGTAAGTTATGTATAATGAAAAATTTATTTTTTAATTACTCTAGTATTATTCCAATATTTTTCTTTATCTGTTTTTGATAATGTAACTTCTACATAGCATATTTTTATTTCATTTATATGTTTGTTGTTTTTGAAGAAATGAATGATAAAAAGCATTTAAGAATATTTTCCTGAAATAATGAAATGTATGTCATAGATTCCAGGACAACAACAGCCACCTCAACAAGCACAACAGCAAGCAAACATTCCAGGTCTAGATCTCAACGGAGAAGTGTGGGTGGAGACGAAAGCGGCTGATGGCAAGTCGTATTATTATAATATTCGTACGAGAGATACCACATGGACTAAACCAGAGGGACCAAATGTAAAGGTCATGGTACAAGATCAGGTAAATAAATGCGTAAATGATTTGATTTATATTTTTAATTAATTTTGTTATTTGCAAATAATCTTATTTTTTTATTTACCTTTGATCATGATTATATATGTGGGTCGTACATTTTTTCAATGTCAATAAAATTATATTTATTATTTTTTGTATTTTTTTCTCTTTTTGCCATTAATTTTATATATTTTATTTATTGATATATATTTTTACGCGGGTAAAATATAGGCAAGGGAACGAAGTATAAATAAAAGAACCGTATTTCAAAAAATTGACAATTAGCAATGTTATAACAAAGGTAAGTTTACTTATTTGTCATATAAAATTAAAAGTTTATTTTGTTCGTTTAAATAAGATTTGAAACGATTTATTCAGAACAATTTTTAACAAAGTGTCTCATGATTTTGCAGTTGGAACAGTTAGTACATGGTGCATCAAAACAAGCGGCAACACGTTCTACCACACCTACTCCATCAAGTAGTACACCGACCAAGATTAGTGAAAACAGAATCTCTCAAGGCGGTGAACAATCGTCTTCTAATAATACAGATGCTATTAATCAATTAAGTACAGCACCTCCTGGCACCGGACCACCACCTACATTAAATGATGCACCAGATGTCAGTAATCAAACATCTGAAACAAATCAATCAAATGGTAATTTGATATATTTTGAAAATATTTTTTAACGTTATGTATTTATTTTAACACTCAAATTTTTTATGTTTATGTTAAAACATTGTCATTAAGAGATGAAATTTTGAAATGTTAGGCACAGCACCCACAACAGTTACCAATACACCACCAATAAATACACCAGCGGTAAATACGAACATAATGCAACCGCCACCAAATATGATCCCTATGCAGCATAGAATGCCAAATCAGTTTGGTAATCCGATTGCAACGCAATTTGGAGCGACGCCTTTCGGGATGCCACCGCCTGGTTTCCAACCTTTTGGCGGTTATGGACCACCACAAACAAATTGGGGTAATGCAAAATACATAAATGAAAATCTTACGAATGATGAAAGAAAAGAAATATTTTTATATAGTTTATAAATAGATTGAATAGAATCTACCTACATTCTTTTTTAGGTATGCCACAAATGCCTCATGGTGTAATGACACCTCAAACACCTGCTGAAGATCCTGCTATACTAGCACAACTTGATTCTGAATTAGTAGCAGCTGCTATGGTTTGGACCGAACATCGTGCACCAGACGGCAGATTTTATTACTACAACAGTAAAGCAGGAGAATCAGTATGGGAAAAACCACAAGCCTTGAAAGATCTAGAAAGTATGTAATAAATAATTTCTTTAAAACAATTATTTTTGTAAAGCAAAATAACTAACGTAGATATTAAAATTTTTTAATATAATTATTTCGTAATCTTCTTGAATCCGATGATGTATTCTAAAATTTAATTTTGTTAGATGCGAAATTAACATTACGGCAGAAAAATGAAGAAGCAAGTGCTGTTCCTATCAGTACTGCTGTTACAACTACTGTCGTTACCAACAATAGTACTACGGTCGAACCTAGCAAACAAGAAAAGCCGCCAGAGAACGTTCACGAAACCAAAGATAGTACAAAAGATGCTGATAGCACTAAACCGAAGAAAGAGGAAAATACTACAAAGGAACCTGCAAAACCTCAAGACAAATCTAGACCAATTTCTAGTACGCCAGTGCCTGGAACTCCATGGTATATTTAGAAATATTTTTTGTATTGCTATTCATATTTTATATACATTTATATGAACTAGTGAATATATTTTATATATATTTACATGAACTAGCGAATATATTCGTATGTAAAGGTGCGTCGTTTGGACGGGAGATGGACGGGTATTTTTCTACAATCCTTCTTCGAGGATATCAGTTTGGGAAAGGCCGGATGATCTTGTTGGCCGCCAGGATGTGGATAAGATGATCTCAACGCCACCAGATGCAGTTGGTGCTACGAAACCAGCACGTCAGTCGGATACCAGCGAAAGCAGTGATGATGATCAGCCTACGCCAGCCAAAAAAATAAAACATGAAGATGCCAAAAGTAATTGTTATTCTAAAATTAAGTATTATGTGATTGCATTTACATACACGCGCGCGCGCGCACGTGTGTGTGTGTGTGTGTGTGTGTGTGTGTGTGTGTGTGTGCGTGTGTGTGCGTGTGTGTGTGTGCGCGCGCGTGTGCGTGTGTGTATATAAATTTCGTATTTTCTTTCAGCCACACCCATCAAGGAAGAAGAAGAGAAAGAAGGAAAAAAGACCATCGACATCGGTAAGGAAGCTGCGATAGAGGCCGAAGTGAGAGCAGCGAGGGAGAGGGCGATAGTTCCATTGGAAACGAGGATCAAATCATTTAGAGATATGCTTGCAGAGAAAGATGTAAGTTATTATATTGTTATCATTTATTTATACAGACTATAATGTTACTTTTAATTTATTGCTTCCGAAGTAGATAAAGCCCATTTCACTCTTTTATTTACAATCTTTAAACTTCAATCAATTTCATATATCTAAAGTGAGATTAAATCTGTTTTCAGGTATCTGCATTCAGTACTTGGGAAAAAGAACTTCATAAAATAGTATTTGATCCGCGCTATTTACTTCTAACATCAAAGGAAAGGAAACAGGTCTTCGAGAAATACGTAAAGGAGAGAGCGGAAGAAGAAAGGCGAGAAAAGAGGAATAAGATGAAAGAACGAAAAGAACAATTTCAGAAGCTTTTAGAAGAGGCAGGACTTCATGGAAAGTACGTACAAAGAAAGCATTTTTCTGTTTTTTTTTGTTTCTATAGAAAATATTAATTTCTATGTTTATTTTTTTCTATGCTGTATTTGTATTTTTGTAGATCATCATTTAGCGATTTTGCTCAAAAACACGGAAGGGATGAACGATTTAAGAATGTAGAAAAGATGCGCGAACGAGAAAGCCTTTTCAACGAATATCTTCTGGAAGTGCGAAAGAAAGAAAAAGAGGAAAAAACAGCGAAACGAGAACAGGTATTTTTATTTTATTTATATTATTCAACGTGCGCGCGCATTGTGTGGCAATGCAACAAATATTTTTTCAGGACCATGCATTTTAAAACAAATAATTATAAATATTTTTAACATCGATACAAGTAAGATATACATTCTAGCAACATTTTCCTCATCCAAGATTTCATAAGATGTGTATGTTTAATAAATATAGAGGATTTAGGTATATTAATATCTTTCAATATTGATTATAAATAATTTGAGATATTTTCTGAAGTAATAAATTATTTTGATTTTAACACTCATTAATACAAATATTAAACTAATATTTAATTTGTCCAGTTTTTTATTACAAAATTTTTATCTGCTTACAAAAGTTTGGAATTTATATTATAAGTAATATTATACACATATATTGATTTTCATATTATTTGTGAATTTGAAGACTAAAAATATTTCTTCTACTTCAATATATATTGATCATATATTTAAAGTTTTATCAAATACTTAATATTTATGTAAACTTATTTTTCTTTTAATTATAAGTGCATCTAAAAGTCTTTTGTATTATAAGAAGAACATCATAAACCATGTTTCCTACATTTATTCCTATCAAATAAACCTTTCTCCTTCCATTCCAGACAGATGCCGTTCATTTATAGTGAATTACTTCAGAAATGCTGCTCGAAGAATATTTAAAGCAGCATGTAAATATAATACACACTACATCCGCGATAAATTGCGCATGGGCTGAATATATGTTTATTATTCAGCACTTGCTTCTATGTTTATATAATTATATTATTTCATTAATTTTTCAATTGAAGAATTACTTCACCTTATTAAGCGAAGCTTTGCAATGCGCGATAGCATAAGAATCAAATTAAGAATAGATATGCAAAGCGTTTTAATTCTATATAGGAAAGGATATATTTAGTAATGTTTAATGGAATTTATGTTTTTACAGCGATAATTAATTAATTTCTTTCAGGTTTCATAGGTATGTTATTATTTTGTTCCACTTGTAAGATAGTATGAATTCCTAAAATTATAACGGCTGAAGAACACATATACCAGGAGATATTTCTCTAATAATAATTCTCTACTCCAGTAGATTTGCTCGATCGAAATCGAAAAGTTTTTTGTAGCTCTAAGATGGGAGATGTAGAGAATAAAATCTTAGTATGTGACGCTTCCTTATATACTTATGTGTTCTGAACTCTCCACTTCAGTCAGGATGCAGGCAGGACAGGTTCCGTATGTGGAGTGGCGTGGTACTGAAGCTGGTTGGTGGCATGGATGATGTCATCTACCATTCCCACCTTCTCTGCGGGTCACTCTGGCACACCCTCGCGCGCCGCATTCTTTACTTCAAAGCAGAGTGTCATGAGAATGAGCAAACTCGGTATTTGTATATTACTCGTAATCCTCGTTACTTCAAAAGATTAACTTTTTCCCAGAGTCAAATTTGAAAAAAAAAAAAAGATTTCACATTAATTTATTTGGAAGGAAAAAAGGGTAAAAAGCCCGAGGTAGCATTAGTTCGCAAAACAGTTTCTCAAAGATTATATATTCCGATATAAGAAATATAAAGATTCAATTCTCTCTAATGCTACCATAGAATTTACATTTAAATGTATGGACATAAAAACAAATCTACCAACGATATAAGGAACTATTTGTTTGATTTTTTATTTTATTTTTGAATAATAATTGCTCGAACATTACTTCTGCATATTAATATTGTTAAAAAACTTATTTTATGTGAATAGGTCAAGTAGTTAGGTAAAGTATTTCATATTTATAAAAAGCAACGAATTATTATTTTAAAATCATATTTTTTCTATTGTTCTTATGTCAATACATGATACATCAAATTTGATGTACAAAAATATATAGTACTCTCAAGTAATTTTAAGTCGACTTTAAGATATAAATGGTTCTTGTTGTCGGCAATAATATATGTATGTAAAATTAACTTTATCATGTGATGCATTTTAGAGGATACAAAAAGTAATTATAGTACAGATTTATAATGTGAAATTATTAAATTTTACATAGAATGATTAACATTTTCATAAATTTGTTTTATATTTGTCTAAAAAGCTTTAACTATTTTTGTTCTAATAATAATAATGCAAGTGAAGTTTTATATTAATTTCAGTTATAATGAGATAAAGAAGTAAATTTCAATTATGTAAACTCAAACTTCTTAGTACCTTAAAAATTTTTATAGGATCCGAGTAATGAATGTTATATATTGTATATGTTTGAAGACGAAAAGTGCCAGTGTCTGAGAGAGAATCATCTCTCGATTATTGTTTATAAATATAATAATATTATCTAAATATCTTTTTTAATACAACAGAGAATATCATACAAATCATTTCGGTCGTTTACAAATTACGCAATGGGAACATTAAAAAGAAAACTATTTTATGGGATAATTCTTAATTTCACATACTTTGTGTAAATCAGACAATTCAAAGATATTTGTCTATCGTATCTAATTTTGTTCGTTTAATGCTTTCAGTATTACGAACTAAAAGTATCGAGGCTTAGGAGAAAGAGAGATGTACTTTATTTTAATAACATTTGAGTAAATATTATTTTAATAATCTATCTGTTATGTTATTTTTACGAAAAAAATCATCAAGAAAATTATCAAGAGAATAATTATATGTTACAATTTTTGTAAACGGTGCGATGTGCTATGAAATACGTGACGCTGTTGCTAAAATTGTGGGTTCTTCGAAAGGTATTTTAGAATATAGCAAGTAGGAGAAAAAGAGAAATTAGATAGAAACTCGTTTCGTAATTTGGACGGCTGCGAGCTTCTAGTGTTTTCGAAGTTAATAATAATGTACTAACCATATTTTTTCGTTTCAGCAAGGACGGCAGTTAAACATTTACTTACCTTACACATTCAGTCATCATTAAATGGCAGTATGTTGTTTGTGTGTATGAATATGATTTTTAAAAATTAAAGTTTAAATTAATTATGTATTGTTTAATATAATGTCGAATAGAAAATACTGTACATTTAATGATGACGATAATCATAATAATCATTTTTACAGGAATAATGAGTTAATAATTTTTTTCAGCTAAAAAATGACCAGCTTAGTTCATAAAAAAAATTCGACAAATAGAGTCCTTAACGTTGTGAAACCTCCTGATACGAACGAACACGAATGACTATTTCTTCTACCCCTAACGAAATATAGTTTGAAAACCATTTAAAAGGTTTGCAAGTTGAAATAGTTTGATCCACATTACAAATCATTATATCATAATATTTATAAAAGTGATTGTAATGTGGCTGAGCGTGTAATAATTGGTTGAAAATATCATTAAAGCGTGCATGATATAAGAGAACCAAGAAAGATTTGATCTTAAAAGCAAAAGAATTGTTTAATAGTAAGCAAGCAGTAATTGTTTTTCAGCGATGAAAACTCTTATGTTAAATGCGTTTCAGGTAAAAAAGGAATTCTTTACGATGCTACGTGAGCACAAAGACATCGACAGGCATTCGCATTGGAGCGATTGCAAGAAAAAGTTGGAAACGGATTGGAGATACAGAGTCGTAGAATCGGCAAGCACGCGGGAAGATTGGTTTAGAGATTACGTTCGCCTGCTGAAGGATGAGCGGAAAAAGGAAAAGGAGAAAGACAAAGACCATCGGCACAGAGAGAAAGATCACAAGACGGACAAGAAGGACAGAGATCGTAAGGATTCAGATAAAGGTAAAGAAACAAAGTCCAGCAAGGACAAAGCTGATAAAGATAATACAAGGGAAAAAAAGCAACGAAAAAACGACGTCCTCCTAGAGGAGAGCGAGAAGGAGAAAAAAGAGATGGTGATAGAAAAAGAAAGCGGAGAAATTGAAGAAAGCGATGACAAAAGCATTAAAAAGGAAAATGATGTAAGTATAAATAAACGATTTCTGTCTATCGGTTTTTTATATATTTTTTTGTACATTTTTTGCTTTATTTTTTCTTGTTTTGTTTTTTAGAAGGAAGAAGGAGATGACCATTCCGATTCGGAGGAAGATCGTGAGAAACAGAAAAGGGAACGTGAAAGACGAGCGGAAGCTAGTCTTAGAGAAAGAGAAAGAGAAGTGCAAAGGACTTTAGCTACACATCTTCGCGATAGGGATAAGGAAAGACAACATCATCGTCACACAGAGGCGGTTCAACATTTTAGCGCTCTTCTTGCTGATTTGGTATGTGTATAGCTTCAGTCACAAAATGTTCTGAGAATTATTGATATTTCTGATTACAATATCTTGAATTTGTCTCAATTTCAGGTAAGAAATGGCGATCTAGCTTGGAGAGAAGCGAAACGACAATTGAGGAAGGACCATAGGTGGGAGTTGGCGGAAAGTTTAGATCGCGAGGAAAAAGAACGATTGTTTAACGAACACATTGAACAATTAGGCCGTAAGAAGCGTGATAAATTTCGGGAATTACTCGATGAAGTAGGCGCGTCAACTGAATTAACAGCATCTTGGAAAGATATTAAGAAATCGTTGAAAGATGATCCTAGATACTTGAAATTTTCTTCTAGCGATCGAGTATGTAATCATTAATTTAAAATGAAATATAAAAGTAAAAAAATTCAGAATTTACTTATTCTATATATATATTTTTTATTGTTTTAGAAATGCGAGAAAGAATTTAAGGAATATATTAAGGACAAACTTGTCGCTGCCAAAGCCGATTTCAGGGAGCTCTTACAGGTGCGTTTTAATTATTTAACTCGGAATATATCTTTTAAAATCCCATTGTGACTGTTAGTAAAAAAATTGCGATTTTCAGGAAACAAAATTGATCACTGACAAAACGTACAAAAAAGTTCAAGAGAATAGTTCACATCTAGCAGAGATCGAAGAAATTCTTAGAAAAGATCGTCGATTCCTTGTACTTGAAGCTACAGCCGCTGAACGAACACGATTATTAATGGGCTATTTGGAAGAATTAGCACGTAGAGGTCCTCCGCCACCTCCTACTGCTTCGGAACCATCAAGAAGATCAACTACAAAGTAAATTTAAAACGCAAAACAAACATAACATAACTTTATATTTTGTTCTCTTAAACAAAACGAAACATCATTTTGTATTAAACATCTATTTCTGTTTCAGTTAAAGAATGATCTACATCGAAATGCGGTACCCATATGACACATAACAGTAACAAAAATGAATGAATTTATAGCTGTAGTTAATTGAATTACTTTACACACGAATTTATCGCCTGTATAGGATTCAATAATAAAATTTAATGAATGCCAATTCTACACAATTGAGATTGTATTGCATTGTGAGATATGTAGCACAAGCATATATATTGTTGATTAATATTAAATGAAATCCTTCACAGAATGTCGGTAAACCCGTGTAAAATAATTTACAATGCAATAATGTATTCTATATGCTTTTATGTTATATATATTAATCCCGTTCTCAATGTTATCCTTCAATTTACAAATTATAATTTAATTTAACATCTTGTTTAGGATGTTACATTGGTTAAATATATTGTTTTTTTATATAAAAACAAACATAAAGATAAAAAAACAGCGAAACAAATCAAGTTTGTAAAAAATTGATAAAGGATAAAAATTGATAAACGAATTTTTTTTCATTTATCAATTTTTATCTTTTATCCAATTTTTTCATGATCAATCAATAATAAAGATGTTACTCTAATTTATACTAAAAGTTATATTTAACAATACTTTTTACAAAATATTTTATTACATTATTTTTGTAGGAATTAATTTGATCATGAAATAGTAAACTTCGTCGTTAGTTTCCATAATATGTCTTAGATGGCGTTGTTAACATATGATTCGTCGCTTCAAATATGTATCTGATGATGATCAAGAAATCTCGGTGATTTTAATGGTTGAATATTAGAGATTTTAATATCGAAGAGTTCAATGCTGAATATAGGATGATGATTTCACGACAGACATTATTCATTGATATTTCAAAGCATCATTAAACTGATTGATCGATAGAAAATAATTGTAATAAATCGTCAATTGAAAATGAGTAAGCATTAAGAAAATTATATATCTCTTAATTTTTCAATAATGTGTAACAATGTATACATTCCGAATCCGAATATGGAATCTTAAAAAAATTCTATGTAACGTTAAACAAAATAAGGCAAGTTGAATGCTGTTACTAATATAATATAATAATAAATATCTTTTTTATATTAGAAAGAAGAAACTCCTTCAAAATTGACGTATTTAATTTCAAGATAACTATAACTTCCATTTCTTATTCTTAATTCATTTATACCTTTTTGTTTTATACATCTCAATTATGTATACGTCAATTCGATCGCACATTATACACGCTTTCTTCTAATTCCTACATACAATTTTATAGCTGTAGGAATTTTCTTATAAGTTCATAGTAATGTTTTATGTTTATTAGAATAGCTATCGACAGATATCGTTGCCTAATAAACACCAGCAAATATCTACATTACATTGTCCGTCGCGCTATACCGTTACGATACACAACAGCGCGTTGCACTTCCTGTTATCGCGGTAAGAATATAAATTGGTAAACTAAACCGGTGAAGTCCTATGTAGCCGAGCGTTACGTCACTAGGAACTCGTGCACCAAACAATTGAGAGCAGAATCTCACTTTGGGATTCTTCACGGAATCCTTACGAAATTTTAACATCCAGCCTACGTGTTCAGCAAAGATGCAGCAGCACTCGTAGAAAGCAAATCTTTTACATATAAAATATTCAAAACACTGCGAGAAGAGTTTTTGAACATAATTGTTTCTTTTATTTTTAGGAAATGCTCATTTTTATTGTGCATTTGTATAAGCACCGTAGATATTTGTCGAGCATTAGCGTCTGAAATCTTTTTTGAATTTTTTTAATAAAAAAAAATATTTTCATTATTTTTCAATATTTATGAGGATATATAATTCTCTCTGAACCGCGATTAGAGGCGAATCTCACAGCTTGATAACATAATTAGAGGATTAAGGGAATTATATAATATAATATAATTGGGGGAATTATATAAGAGAAAGTTCCTAATTATATCAGGAAAAATCTTGCGCAAATGATCTTCCACAACAACAGTGGAAACGGATTTCAGATTTAATCACATCGAGCGCGTACACTGTCATCGGGAAGATACCGGAGCGATCATCATCGATCGAATTACGTCACGCGATGCCACCAACTTTCTCCCGATTCTCCCGACCTTGCTGTGCTTTTTTGTTTTCGTGTCTGTCCGGATGTGAATCAATCTATATGTTCGAAGTTCCAAGCGGACCCGGTAAAGGTCAGACGCGACCGGTGAGGGTTAACGAACGGGTGGGATAACAGAGAGGATGGACTTCAGAGAGCAGATTTTTGCAAACGCCTGCTCGGAGGTCGAGGAAGTGCCGTGAGAGACCCTGAAATCCGATTCCCCGACTCGGTCGAGTCGTATTTCTCATCGTTCGAGTAACGCAATCGATTAGATAGCTTATTACAGCAGCGTTTCTTATTATTAGTACGATCGAGACTTGTAGAGTGCGATCTGCATTATACAGTCTGTTTTTATAGATCTTTATAGCTTCTTTTGCACATTGAAATCTTTTTCTCTTTAAAAGTGTCTGTTACAGGAGATTTGGAATAAAAACAACCTGTCACGAAAAAAAATTATGTGATATATAATATTTACGGAACTGATAATTTGCAAGAAAGCATGAATTCTCTTCGCTATTGAATTTGAGAATTCGTTCAGCTGTTCGTTCAACTAAGAAAACAACGAGCGTGTCTTCGTGGCGATCGTCGATCATGAGGACCATTTGGGAGACTTGCTTCTACAATTGAAAAATCAAGGTGAACGGTTGATGCTAACAAGGTGATCTTATTCATATCATCTTGGCGATATCTGTATGCACGAACGTGCAGTAGTGTCGATTCACATTTTTACGATATTTAAAGAGTCGAAAATATAAATAGCAAAATCTACCTCTGTATAAAACGAACACTAAATTATTGATTATAAAATTAATTTGTGAAATAGAAAATTTATTTAAGAATTAATTTTAAAATGGAGATTAAATTATATTCTATATTAAAATATTTTCTTTCTTCTAAACATGAAATTGCAATATAAAATAATGAAACATCTTTTTGTGATATTCTTAAGATGTTTCATGAATCATTATTGTGAAAAATGATAGGTGCTTACCATCCAGTCGACTTCTCACATCTACTTTCCATTTAATTTATATCATTATGACAATTTAATTGTGTTTCAGTGAATTGATAAGTAGAGAGAAAAGTAAACACGAAAAAATAAAGTTTCTTTATATGTATCAAGATAAAAAAATTTTTGTGATATGTACCAGAACAAAAAAATAACTTATAAGTGATCCATATAATTAGATCACGCAATAAAATTAAAATTAGAAATCGATTTAAATACACATTTATGACTCCAAATAATTTATATTTAGATATACAGAACAATATTTTGACAATTACAGCTTTACATATTTTTCGATTCTTGTGTGTTTTCCATTTTATCATATTGTTGTCGACTCGAGTTAATTCTAGCCTCGGCACGTAGTATCGCTAAAAGTCATGCAAATGGAAAGGCAATTCGATACAGAATAATAATAACAGAACTCGCATTTTCTTGTGCGATTCCCACGAGGCGCTAAAGACGTCATCAGCAGATGAACTGCAGCCCATTGTCATCGAGGAATAGTCATCCTCCATTGCTTATCGATTGTGCTGTCGATTCTGTCCCCGATTATTTTCACGAGCGCCAAAATGCACCAGCAGGCAAGATCCGTCGATTTTGCCGAAGAGGCAGCGAACGGAGGCGGAGGAGGGATCCACAGCCGTTGGAACTGTTGGAAGGGACGGTGGATCCTGGCGGCCTCGACGTGCCAGCTCCGCCTCGAGCTCGCTCGCGCCTCGACTAAGTGAAAGTCGGATTTTGCTTTCTACCCGCTCTACCCGCGTTCGCCTGGCCAGTGACAAGCGCGTCGCGCTCGCGTACGAACACGCTGTTCTTTGGCTTGATAGCAATGATCCTTTCCGCGTGCAGCTAACGGCACTGACAGTTCTCACGTCTGCTGGAGCGCGAATCCGCCGACACGACACCCGCGTCGAATGGGGACCGGTCGGTGGTCCTCGATTGCGCGATGAACTGCGAGTGAACCTGTTGGGCATCCGCCGTGTGCAAACACTCGTCGAGGACGGGGTCCACGAACATCGCGAAGAGGCTGAGGGAGAGACATGCCGAGGTGCCGACGAGGAGCGGCCTCGCGTGGCCAGGCCCTCCTTCTGCGCCTGCTACTAATTTGCGCGCTCATCGCCACCGGTCACCAAGAGGGTAAGTTCACGAGAGAGGATCTCTTCGCTGGGGAACTTCTGGCTGCTTCTGGCAGTGTCAAGCATGACTTTAAAGCACCCGCGTTCACTTCGCGATCCGCTTGTCAGAGTGCGCTGTAGGATTACAACACGCAAACCTTTCATGGATATGCTTCTTGGTGAACGTGAAGGATATTTATCTGGGGAGGGCAAGAGTGACAGGCACCAACGATGGGACCACGGAGCCTGGCCGGCCACGACGGTTTCGGAACTTTGCACGCAATATTTGTATGTTTCCTTCGAAATGTATTGCGCATTGATCAGTGGATTAGGATTTTTAGTTTTGCGTGATTCGGATAATCTATAATTGTTGGGAAAAATTGATACGCATGAATTTTTCTTGCTACAATCGAGATTAATTGGGAACCAAGGCGTGTGCCAAACATTAATATATTTTTCAATCTCTATTTTATGATTTTCGTGACTCCTCGAATTCTTTTGTTCATTATTCATAGAAGTTTTGCTCAAATATATAAAAATTTAACTAGATATGAAAATAATTTTGTTTATCATCGAAACAATTATGTAAGATAGGCTTAAACTGGTCGCTAGCTCGTTAGAACTTTTTGCATTGCCATTAATAATTTAAGCATCGTAGAAAGCTATATAATTATTTTAATAATTCAATAAAATTATTTTCAGAGCTGTATTTAGTTAAATTTTTTAATATTTCAGTGAAATTTTTTTTTTCTGTATACAATTATAAATAAATGCGTGAGCTTATATTTCAGCCGCGAATCTACGAATTCGTTAATGATATGGATCTCCAAAGTTCGCGCAAACGTGTATTTTTTATACGCTAACATAAAACTTAGAATTTGAAGATAATTTGTAAATTCGTTTGTTGATTCAAATCAAAAAAACTTATATCAGAATTAAAGAATCGGTATCTCAAAATCCGCTGATGCTACGTATTATTCATACTTATGCGGTATGTCCTACTTTTACTTCATTATACTTGAATGACAGATGGTTAGAATGGTTTAACGCCGATCCTTCTTCGGCGTGGATATATCGAGGAAAGTTATTGTCCACTGCAAATTTTCTTATGTAAAAATTCTATCAAAGTCCGCTCTTTCAATCGATCAAAATTAGATTATACTATCGTTATCTAATATAACTTCCGGAAAGAATCCTAAAATTCAGGATCTTCTCATCTCCAATGACTAATTGCCTGAAAATCATTAAATCATTATAATTGAAGAAAAATGGATCCTACGTTAATCGAAGAAATTATCATCAGGAAATAACGCGATAGAATCTATCCAGATACCCCCGCATCTCTTACGAAATGCATGATGCCAGGAGTTTTATAACAAACGAGTCTCGATTACTTACGATGTTATACTATATTAGTCATGCATACTAAAAGGCTACCATACACATAAAATTAGCAAAGCTATAAAAAGCGTAATAAATATTTTAAACGAATTGAATATTCAAAAATGATTGCCACATTATTTAATAGAGTATAAATGTATTACTTCGTTATTAAAATTGATTATATAAATTATCAGGATAAGAGTTAATGTTTTTTTTTTAAATAAAGTTAAAGTTAATGGTTTTATAAAATTAATAAAGTTAAGTTAAAAGTTGAAGGAATAAAAAATTAATTTAACGTAACGTTAAGTCAATATTGAATTAACTTAAGTTAAAAAAAAAAGTTAATTTTGAAAAAAATTATTTTTTAAATCATAATGTCTTAATTTTTCTTAAAATGAAATTAAATAACTATAATATAGATTATTAAGTAAATTAAATTTTTAATTTTTTTATTCATATGTAATATAAGTATATAACACATTACGATATAATTATATAAGTTATAACTTTAAAAAAACAGCCAACATAGAGAAGATACAAGATCAGTGATTACTTTTTAATAAGTCTTAAACAATAAGAAATTGACCAATTACAATCGAATGCGAGAAGAATATTTTATTGTAATTGGTCAATTTCTTATGATTTAAGACTTAAAACACTTATGCGGACGAAGGCTTATGGCATAAGACATAACCGCATAAACCAATCAGAGGGCTGTATTAGCATCTTAAGAAATTACTTAAGATTAAGAAGTCTTAAAATATGAACAGA
>Ga0157363_1001554_pt1 | contig 19234 bp, 2 predicted proteins | sample AttsexASBM1_FD_111477 | JGI IMG/M metagenome (GOLD analysis project Ga0157363, IMG submission 111477) | Fungus gardens microbial communities from leaf cutter ant in Ribeirão Preto, State of São Paulo, Brazil - Atta sexdens ASBM1 | ecosystem: Host-associated > Fungi > Mycelium > Unclassified ... | reverse complement strand
AGCAAGAATTAAAATGTTTCAATAGAAAAGATATAAGTGGACAGTTTTTAATTGTTTTTTAGTCTTATTAAAAAGTTAATATGTTTAAAATTTTTTAACAATATATAAAATTTAAAATGGAACAGACGAACATCAAAAACTAATTCAAAAATAGCAATATAGAACTACATTCGCGAATATATGCAATATCTGTTTGCTTTTGCGACGAATGGCGATATGTATTCGCTTATTTCTAGAATTTCCGGTTTATACAGTGTGAGTAAATGGATATTGCAATCTAATCCTATGTATCTGAAGTTACTCCCTGAATGCCTGAAAGAGTCAATATCGGCAATTCTCCGTGCTTAGATACACTACTTAAAATCAGATCATGAAAATTGCATTTCTTTGGTCGACGGAACACTGTTCATTGGAACTGTCCGCCTGCTGTGATTACAGTCTCTGATAAAATCTACTAATGCTATTTTCTGATTGCTTAGCTCAGCGGCGATCGTACCATTTACATAGCTGGTATATAGCTTACACAAGCAATCTCGCAATTATGTTAAAGAAAACAAAGAATATGCGTCGTAAAATATGAGAAAAGTTTTTCTGTAGTTTTTTAAAATATTTTTGTTATATTGATTTTAATAATTAAAATGATTTATAAATGTATTTTTATTTCTTATATAATTTATATTTTAGATACAATTAGTCTAATAATGTAATTTGTAAAGTCATTAAATTAAATATAAACAATGTTTGTATATACGATGAAAATTCAAATGATCATCATCATTATTGTTTCTGTCAAATAACGTTTGCGAATTTTCTAATTAAACATTGCGGATCATTTATCTCAACTGCGAAGTAGACTAGCGGTTTTCATGTCAAAAGCATATTTACTGCATTCCAAGGAACGTAAAGTTTGCTCAATCGTTAATAGGATCTCGTCTTAAGAGGGGCTTCTTAAACTTCAAACATCCATATTTCTTTCTCCTTCTTCGATTTTTAATTTTCCGCTCGTGTTATGTCTTGATGAAATCATTTACATAATATTTATAATATCCTTCACTTGAGAATTATTTGAATAATTATTACATCCAGTGATATTTCAAGTGCGGTCCTTGAATTTATTATCGAATGCTGCAAATAAGTACTCAGTTTTTTATTAGTCGATTTAATAATAAAATGATTAAGAATTTTTTAACATTTGCTGTAAATTTTATTACGTATTTTAACGAAAATCTAATGTCGAACGATGTGCTAAGCATTCAAATAGCATTTGTTCTTAGTGTTGTTACGAGCACTTAATACGATATTTATATATGTATATATGCATCGAACGTATGTATGCCCTTAACAATATTGCCCATTCTTTCATCGTATTTTATGGAGTTTCATTCGCCATATATCATGCCATAAATGTCTTACAAATTCTAATAAAAAGTGATTGACATGTCAAAACATTTATTAAAAAGCATCTAATTGTTTTTTAATGAGAATTTAATTGAATTTACAATTATACAGCTTTTGATGTAGAAAATTAGAAAGGACTTGACAAGTAAAATTTTTAACATATAAATACTAACAATAAGTAGCCTTAATGACTGTCGATTTTGAATGCATTTAATTTGAAATGTAATTATCAATTTTTAATATTTTTAAAAAGCAAATATATTTGGAGTAAATAAATATAACAAATATTTACTGAAAGAAGAATATTAAATAAAAGAATATTAAATAAAATACATATAATATTGCATAATAAATACATTGACATGAACTGCATGGGACTTCTCGATGTGATCATTGATGATGTCAAAGACTTTTGCAAGCAAATAGTAAAATTCGACTATAATAAGAATAGGTTACGCAGAGATCATGAATGATTAATGGAGAAAATGACGTCACGCATGCTAGAATGCGATCCTCTTCTCCGCATCTCATCTTCCCTCCTCCCCCTCCCCCATAATGTCGCATAGCACTGATTCCACACACGCAAATCAGGTCAATCGGTAGTATTGAACACATTGGTTTCCATAGGAATTGGAGAATATTTGTTTACTAGTTCTTCTCTCGTTACATATACCGATGTGAACCTATAATAGCGCCCAACTTTATCAAAAATTAATACAGCGTTTGTACCGATCATTATTTCGTTTGTATCTCAAACAGTTAAACAGAAAGTGAAAAATAAAAAATGGCCAGCGCGTAACTTTAAGATTTTTTAAAATTTTATTTATGCCATTCGAAAGAGAATCGTTTGTGTCTTTTTTATTTTCGTTTGTACCTCAAAGGCTTCGGAGATATAGCGCTTTTCAATTTTTGCCCCCCCCCCCCCTATATAGCGAACTTAGCAAAATAGCGAAATGGGAACAACGGCATTCGAAAGAAAATTGTTTGTATCTGTTTGTATCTTACTTACTTTCGTTTACACCTCAAATGGCCCGAAGATAAGTCGACAAATCTTTTGGCGTATTTTTGAAATTTTGACACAATTACATCATCTTTTGAGATATGAACGAAATAATGATCGGTACAACAGATACAAACGAAGTACAAACGCACTATGATATTAATTTTTACTTTTGATAAAGTTGGACGCCAGGTTCACATTAGTTACGTACGCCAATCGTTGCATGATTCTCTCATACAATTGAATATTTTGAAAAATTTTCATAAAAACTTTATAAATATCTTTTACTATAAAATATCTTTTTTTTTAACAAAAAGTCGTTTTTTGTCAATTAATTATATCTCTTGATTGTTTTAAATTATAGATCATTTTAAATTGTATTGCGATAAATTATGCGCCGCAATCTTCGGGATTAAATTTAATGTTGCTCATATATTTAAATGTAAAATCTTACATCATTGTCATAAAACGAACAGGATAATAGACTATGTCTTATAAACTCGAAAACTAGATTAATTAATTTTTTCTCTTTTAATGTATTTTCATTCACGGATTGAATTTTTCTTACTTTTTAAACTACTGCTTTTTATTATTTATTTTTTATTTTTAACTAAATTTTATTTACTATTGTTTATCACTTATTTTCTATTTTTTAATATTTAATTTAAAAAGATGCTGGAAATAAAAAACTGTTTTATAATACAAGAAAATTCAGGTACTACAGTTTCTACTTTTCACTTTTTACATAAAACACAACGAAAAATATATATTATTTGCAAAGACAAATTTTCTCTAAATCCAAATAAAATAAAAACATTTAATCAGTGTAACGGAAAGACATGTATCGCATATGTAAGGCACTTTAATCAACAGACAATGCATCGGTACGCAACATCCGTATTTGTTAATCGTAGTGCGCCGGAGGTACAATTAGAAAACTTTTCTTTTTTTGCGATGCGGCTTTTGTTCATCTATGCGCTTATGTCGCATTGGTGGCGTCATTAATGTCTAACGAGCCTAGACCAAAGAGTGGAACAATATTATTCAAAAGTACATCCATATGAGAGTAAATTACGACGGAGGCAAGTTTCCGATCGCGTGACACATCTATCGACGTAACGATCCGTGCACAAGTGAACTTTCACAGAAACCGTTTGCTTCTTGTTAATATTTTGAGTGTAATTTATAAATATTGTCAATATTTATTCCAAAAACCACTTTATATCGCTCTGTTCTGAATGAAATTAGAATGTTCGAACAGCTATATATAAACCGTCTTTAATAAATTAGATGACTTTCAAGCTAAAAATATTAATTTTGATACGCAAATGAAATACAATTATTTTTTAACTTGAATTATAATTATCACAAAAGTTATTATTATCAATTCCTATTTTAATTCTCTTAATTTCGATAAAATTTTGAATAATCTAATCTTGTAAAAATAATCTTGTAAGAATACGAGAGATAAAGGATTTAGAGAGAAGGAGGAATAAAAGAATATGATAAAGCGTTGTAGGTACTTTATTTTTTATTAACCTTCTCTCTGTACAAATATTTTAAGAAACATTTCTAAAAAAATCGAATTTCTTTGGAAATTTTTCATTCGGCAATTTTTTATTTATGTTTTTATTAATGAAGTGTTTTCACAGAGAGAAGGTTAATAAAAAATGAAAATCACTACATATATCACTTAAAATAATTGTATATGCTGAATTACAATATGTGCTGTTTTGAATTGCAGAAACAAAGCATAATGGTTCGCCAATTAGAAGAGGAGCTTAGAATGAGGATGCGTGGGCCGAGCGTCGAGATGCAGCAACAAATGGAAGTTTTGTACAATGAGAACGAGCATCTAACTCGCGAAATTGCCATACTTCGTGATACGATAAAGGTAAATATTGATGTTTAGATGTCATAGATTATTTTTAAATATTTTTCAATGCACTTCTTTTAATAATTTTTTTTTTACTGTGTGATGCAAAATTATTCTCGTATAACGACGTTATAATGTAGCATTTTTCACATAATTGAATTTTTCCGAGAGAAAATTAATTTTTGGCGACGCAGTTTACAAAATTAGTCTTAATGAGCGAGACTAGGTTGATTTTTCACGTCTTACGCCAAATATAATTCAGTCTTGGCTTCAAAATAAAATAGCGCACACCACCAGGAAGATTGGAACGTTGCTGGAATAATCGCGCCGAAGGGAGATCCCATTATAACTCGGGAATAATAGGGATAAGTACGGTAGAAGTAAAATGGAGAACTCTTCAGAGGGTCGATGCGTGAAAGAGCCATGCAAACGCCTCGTTTTTCTCTTCTTTTTCTTGTTTTCTTTTTTCTCGCCGATAGTCTCGAGAATTTTCCTGACATTTGTGAAAATTTTCGCGCCAGGTATATATTGAACCTTGCGCTATCTTCCAATTTCCTGACATCGCTGCGGACGTCTGTCACGTATCCCAACATTCCGAACGTAGATATTCAAGAGAAATACTGACTGTCCAATTTTTTTCCTCTTGAATATTCTGAAAACTTTATTGATTTTATTTATTTCATTTAATTGATAATGCTTCTATTGATAAAATTAAACATATAAAGTTCACTTATATCAAAACAATATAAATGTAACACAAGGATATGTAAGCAAAAATCAGATTACAGTTGCTAAAACAATCATATTTCAAATAAAATAAAATAAAACATATGTTTTGACCAAATTAGATCATTATCAATGTTGTTTCGGTATATATAACAATAGTTATGTCTTAATGGTTATATACTTGCAAATTGAATTTATATTCTAACAGCTATAATTACAATTAATCTAGTTAAATAAAATATAAAAGAAATATTTAACATATGAAACCTGTATGTTCTCTCTATTTTCATAAATGTGTAAATCGGTGTAGAATACATAATTGAAAGAGAGTTAATTTCGCAATTAGCAAAAAGGATTAGCACATTGCAATAATCGCTTGTTCATGATGTCTTCATAAGATATCTTCCTAAAATAAAAGATAGAAGTATAAATTAGTATGAAATCTGTAAGTATGTATTACATAATAAACGATAAAAGTGTAAAAAATTCTTATAAAATTTATAAGTATGTAGTGAAATTATTTTATTATAAAAACTGTCGTGTTCAATAAAATTGTAAAAAAGAATTTAAAAAACTTCCATTGATCTTGTACATTTCAGTATGTGTACTTATAGTTTTAAAGTAAAACGATTTAATAGCAATTTTTATAACAAGTAATCGGTAAGTGCAATCTTCTCTATTCGATGATAATTTATATGGTAACAGTTTCTTTTGTTAATAATATTGTACATTATCATTTTATAGAAATTTTATCGAATCTGGAGAAGATAACTTTGATGTAAAATGTGTTTGTGTTTCTTGTGAAAACACGTGATCATGAATAAAATAATCATACGTTTGCAAAATAATCTGTTCGGCGGTATGTGCCGTGGTTTATTGGCTCCTCGTACGCTATACGTACGGCTCTGTGCCCAGACCCAAAATAGACGAGGGGTTTAGGTCGCCTTCGAGGTAAATGACCGATTATCTGCACGATACAGAAATCTCCGGAAATCTTGGCAACAACGTGAATATCAACTTCATCGCAATAATTTGTATGTTCACCATTTATGGCGTCGAAAAACAAACTGTGTGTAAGGCTGCGAGCAATGTCGAATCGATATATTAACAGACATGTAATGGGAGTGTCATGTTCCACTTGTTTAAAAGCAGTATATAGTAAGTAGGTATGAATCTTTTTTAAAAAACATTATTTACATAAAAGAAATATTTTATTTTTACTGCAAGGTACATAATTGATAAGATAATAGATGCAATTCGCGTACGTAAGAAGTTAAAGGAAATGTTATCTCAGAGAGATAACATTCTTTAGAAAATAATCTAATCTCGGGCAAGAAGCGTAGTAATATTTGCTCGTAAGCATGACCGAAATGTCGCAGACAGGTCAAACGGGAAGCAACTGGTCGCCTTTGGCCATTCGCCAGTTGCACTCGGTTTCTCGTGTGTCTATAAATTCTCATTATCGAATCTAATGACCAAGTCGAAATTTTTAAAAACATCTAAGATACTTAATGGCAATACAACGTTCTCATTTTATTAACTTTCATAACTTTGAAAGATTTAGTATATGATTTTCTAATGTCATGTTATTTATTAGCCAACTTTTATCCTGTAATTTTATTTATTATTTAATGTATTAATAATTAATAACGTTAGTATTTATACATACAGCTTTCGCTGAAATTCGATAATATATTTTAACACTTGATTATTTTGACTCATGTCCCAAGAATTTCATCCTCTAAAACTGACTGTAATTACCAGCTCTCCATTAGCAACAGCTACACTCTAGCTGTTTTGAGGTCAAACTTACCGGCAATACAGTACATATGTTTTTTAAAGAGTATTCCAACTAACACATTTACAACTATGGAACTTTACGAAGGTTTTCATTAAGAGAGATAATTCAATTAATTATCGAACGTCGGCCAACATTCGAATGTCTCGAACGTAACATTCGGGAATTCTTGTATTTTCAAAGTGCGTGGTATCTACTCGCAGGTAATATACGCGAGTATTCCTTTCGCACAGCGGGGAAAGGCGGTAGAAGGCCAGCAGCATCTAATTCCAGACTAATTACTTCCCTGTCGTCAAAGAAGCGTGCTAAATTCATTATGCGGGCCCCAAGCAGCGGCATCCATCGTTGACGGCTACTAAAAGCATATTAGACATATAGCTGCCAACATATCATTGGTTATCATAAAAATAATACTGTGTAAAAAGTGACAAAATTCCGTAAAAATATTTTATGCCATTAACATTTTGTATAATAAATTCTCATTATCTTATTGAAATGTTAATCTTCTTTTAAAATAGAGCAATAAAAATCGACTTGATAAATTAAATCTCTCTATTCGATTTCGAAGATTAAGTTTAGTGTATTTTTGGAAAAAGGAATACGTATTTTTACACACAGAAGTTGATATTTAAAGCAAAATTTTTTAAAGAAAAATTGGGTAATTCTACAAAATTCATCAAAGAATCTATTTCTAAATTATTTTAAAATTTATTTGTATTTAGTTATAAAGACGAGAAATTTATAAATAAGCGCCAATATCTTTTTAATGAGTAATTATGTGTGTTGACTCTCTTTGAGTCTTATGATTCCGGTGGTACCATTCGCAGAATGCTGAAATAATTTTGTAGGCTTAATATAGTTAGTAATATTTTGAGCTCAACTGAGTTACTCTATTATCTCTAAAGTCTTAATTTAGACTTCACAACCGATTAAGTTTTATGGTGATTTTAGCTTGTATTTTTAATGCGTATTTTATGAATTTAAAATGATACAGAAAAATACAATTTACAATATTTAAAAGTATCTACATAATATAAAATAAATCAGAAATATTCAAATTACTGTCATTTGATGTAATCAGTTTACGGAAATTTTTATTACGTGCAATATAATTGAATCTAAATTATTTATGCAAATATTAAAAAAGAATTGAAATTTTTTAAGAATAAAGATATTAAGAAAAGAATTGCGACTTTTCAAGGATTATTAAATTAATGTAAATGTTTAATAAAAGTAATAAGACAGTAATAAGATAGTAATAATTTAACGACAAATCGATAAAGAAAACAATCTTAGTTATTGCATTTCTTTATTTTTAATTAATCTTGTTGATTTTTCTCTATTGCAGGAGCTAGAATTAAGAATAGAAACGCAAAAACAGACGCTGCAGGCTCGTGATGAGAGTATCAAGAAGCTCCTCGAGATGCTCCAGAATAAGGGGATGGGTGAGATTTGCTTGCAATTTTTTTAATTAATTATTTTTATTTTAATTAATTATTTTAACATCGTATTTTACGAACAAAAATTTACATGTATGTATGATCGTAAGATAGATTAAAGGAATCATAAGAATCTATTAGCTAAAACAAATAAAAGACGAACTTAGATTTCATTATAGAAAATTATAATAATATATCATAATATATAACTGTGAACAACAATAGCTATTTTTAAAATATTTTTAAATTTTCTTAAATCAAGGAGTATAATTCCAAATTAGAAAATCATTAAATGTGTTTTGTATAAAAATTAACGTTTTGAGTATTAATAGAGAAGAAAATATTTATTTTAATGAAATAAAGCATTGCTGGGAAATAAAACTACAAAGCATGTGCGTACATAAATTTTTTAAAAACATTGGATTAACAAAAAAATAATTATAAATAGCGAAGTACATACACAAAAATATTTTTACATTTTAAGTTTAAAGTTTAACTATTGTTCAAATTTTTAATCTATATTTATTTCAAATAAAAATATAATTTTCTGGCGATATAAGCTCTTATTTAACTTCTTTTTTTGCATGATTGTTAAGTAAGTTTTCCGAATATATACCATATGCTTATTAAGTGACTTCATGTAGCAAAAGTACATAGCACGTTAACAGAATTTAAAATTATGAATATTTCGTTCGCAAATATACGACGCCTAGTATCGTTCTTTTCTAACCAAGGGAAGACTCAATTTCCTTCGCAATGACATTTTTCGCGCAAATGCCGTCATTCTCGACGACTACAACGGTTCGAATTATCTTGTTAAATCCACCAGCCACAATTCATCTAAACAGAGGAATCTGCACTTTGAAATCGTTATTGTGATTTATCTTTATCTTTAAAGCAAGACTCATCTTGTAAAGTTAACGTATAATCCAAAAGAATGCTGCAAGAAAATATTAATCTCGTAAATCTTGTTAATTTTACGAAAGGAAGAATACTTTCGAAAGTTAAGAAGACAGCATTTAAATGAACAAAATTTTAATTCGTAACACGTATTAGAGTAAATTACCATGTTCACGCGCTTGGCATGCATAATTAAATGCGCTGCATTATTATAATAACAATTTGCTCTTAAATTTTTTTTACAAATTTGAATATAAGTAATTCATATAAGTAAGAGAAGGGGAAATAAATCTTTTTAATTAACATTATTATTTATTAATTACAATGAAAATGTTATGTGCATTACATTAATTATAATATAAATAATTATAATAGTAATACAGAATTAGAGAGATATTAATAAAGGTTGCATTCGAACAAACTGTTGCGTTATTTTACAAACTTCATTTATTCGTATATACAAACATACACACATATATATATATATGTGTGTATGTTTGTATATACGAATAAATGAAGTTTGTAAAATAACGCAACAGTTTGTTCGAATGCAACCTTTATTAATATCTCTCTAATTCTGTATTACTATTATAATTATTTATATTATAATTAATGTAATGCACATAACATTTTCATTGTAATTAATAAATAATAATGTTAATTAAAAAGATTTATTTCCCCTTCTCTTACTTATATGAATTACTTATATTCAAATTTGTAAAAAAAATTTAAGAGCAAATTGTTATTATAATAATGCAGCGCATTTAATTATGCATGCCAAGCGCGTGAACATGGTAATTTACTCTAATACGTGTTACGAATTAAAATTTTGTTCATTTAAATGCTGTCTTCTTAACTTTCGAAAGTATTCTTCCTTTCGTAAAATTAACAAGATTTACGAGATTAATATTTTCTTGCAGCATTCTTTTGGATTATACGTTAACTTTACAAGATGAGTCTTGCTTTAAAGATAAAGATAAATCACAATAACGATTTCAAAGTGCAGATTCCTCTGTTTAGATGAATTGTGGCTGGTGGATTTAACAAGATAATTCGAACCGTTGTAGTCGTCGAGAATGACGGCATTTGCGCGAAAAATGTCATTGCGAAGGAAATTGAGTCTTCCCTTGGTTAGAAAAGAACGATACTAGGCGTCGTATATTTGCGAACGAAATATTCATAATTTTAAATTCTGTTAACGTGCTATGTACTTTTGCTACATGAAGTCACTTAATAAGCATATGGTATATATTCGGAAAACTTACTTAACAATCATGCAAAAAAAGAAGTTAAATAAGAGCTTATATCGCCAGAAAATTATATTTTTATTTGAAATAAATATAGATTAAAAATTTGAACAATAGTTAAACTTTAAACTTAAAATGTAAAAATATTTTTGTGTATGTACTTCGCTATTTATAATTATTTTTTTGTTAATCCAATGTTTTTAAAAAATTTATGTACGCACATGCTTTGTAGTTTTATTTCCCAGCAATGCTTTATTTCATTAAAATAAATATTTTCTTCTCTATTAATACTCAAAACGTTAATTTTTATACAAAACACATTTAATGATTTTCTAATTTGGAATTATACTCCTTGATTTAAGAAAATTTAAAAATATTTTAAAAATAGCTATTGTTGTTCACAGTTATATATTATGATATATTATTATAATTTTCTATAATGAAATCTAAGTTCGTCTTTTATTTGTTTTAGCTAATAGATTCTTATGATTCCTTTAATCTATCTTACGATCATACATACATGTAAATTTTTGTTCGTAAAATACGATGTTAAAATAATTAATTAAAATAAAAATAATTAATTAAAAAAATTGCAAGCAAATCTCACCCATCCCCTTATTCTGGAGCATCTCGAGGAGCTTCTTGATACTCTCATCACGAGCCTGCAGCGTCTGTTTTTGCGTTTCTATTCTTAATTCTAGCTCCTGCAATAGAGAAAAATCAACAAGATTAATTAAAAATAAAGAAATGCAATAACTAAGATTGTTTTCTTTATCGATTTGTCGTTAAATTATTACTATCTTATTACTGTCTTATTACTTTTATTAAACATTTACATTAATTTAATAATCCTTGAAAAGTCGCAATTCTTTTCTTAATATCTTTATTCTTAAAAAATTTCAATTCTTTTTTAATATTTGCATAAATAATTTAGATTCAATTATATTGCACGTAATAAAAATTTCCGTAAACTGATTACATCAAATGACAGTAATTTGAATATTTCTGATTTATTTTATATTATGTAGATACTTTTAAATATTGTAAATTGTATTTTTCTGTATCATTTTAAATTCATAAAATACGCATTAAAAATACAAGCTAAAATCACCATAAAACTTAATCGGTTGTGAAGTCTAAATTAAGACTTTAGAGATAATAGAGTAACTCAGTTGAGCTCAAAATATTACTAACTATATTAAGCCTACAAAATTATTTCAGCATTCTGCGAATGGTACCACCGGAATCATAAGACTCAAAGAGAGTCAACACACATAATTACTCATTAAAAAGATATTGGCGCTTATTTATAAATTTCTCGTCTTTATAACTAAATACAAATAAATTTTAAAATAATTTAGAAATAGATTCTTTGATGAATTTTGTAGAATTACCCAATTTTTCTTTAAAAAATTTTGCTTTAAATATCAACTTCTGTGTGTAAAAATACGTATTCCTTTTTCCAAAAATACACTAAACTTAATCTTCGAAATCGAATAGAGAGATTTAATTTATCAAGTCGATTTTTATTGCTCTATTTTAAAAGAAGATTAACATTTCAATAAGATAATGAGAATTTATTATACAAAATGTTAATGGCATAAAATATTTTTACGGAATTTTGTCACTTTTTACACAGTATTATTTTTATGATAACCAATGATATGTTGGCAGCTATATGTCTAATATGCTTTTAGTAGCCGTCAACGATGGATGCCGCTGCTTGGGGCCCGCATAATGAATTTAGCACGCTTCTTTGACGACAGGGAAGTAATTAGTCTGGAATTAGATGCTGCTGGCCTTCTACCGCCTTTCCCCGCTGTGCGAAAGGAATACTCGCGTATATTACCTGCGAGTAGATACCACGCACTTTGAAAATACAAGAATTCCCGAATGTTACGTTCGAGACATTCGAATGTTGGCCGACGTTCGATAATTAATTGAATTATCTCTCTTAATGAAAACCTTCGTAAAGTTCCATAGTTGTAAATGTGTTAGTTGGAATACTCTTTAAAAAACATATGTACTGTATTGCCGGTAAGTTTGACCTCAAAACAGCTAGAGTGTAGCTGTTGCTAATGGAGAGCTGGTAATTACAGTCAGTTTTAGAGGATGAAATTCTTGGGACATGAGTCAAAATAATCAAGTGTTAAAATATATTATCGAATTTCAGCGAAAGCTGTATGTATAAATACTAACGTTATTAATTATTAATACATTAAATAATAAATAAAATTACAGGATAAAAGTTGGCTAATAAATAACATGACATTAGAAAATCATATACTAAATCTTTCAAAGTTATGAAAGTTAATAAAATGAGAACGTTGTATTGCCATTAAGTATCTTAGATGTTTTTAAAAATTTCGACTTGGTCATTAGATTCGATAATGAGAATTTATAGACACACGAGAAACCGAGTGCAACTGGCGAATGGCCAAAGGCGACCAGTTGCTTCCCGTTTGACCTGTCTGCGACATTTCGGTCATGCTTACGAGCAAATATTACTACGCTTCTTGCCCGAGATTAGATTATTTTCTAAAGAATGTTATCTCTCTGAGATAACATTTCCTTTAACTTCTTACGTACGCGAATTGCATCTATTATCTTATCAATTATGTACCTTGCAGTAAAAATAAAATATTTCTTTTATGTAAATAATGTTTTTTAAAAAAGATTCATACCTACTTACTATATACTGCTTTTAAACAAGTGGAACATGACACTCCCATTACATGTCTGTTAATATATCGATTCGACATTGCTCGCAGCCTTACACACAGTTTGTTTTTCGACGCCATAAATGGTGAACATACAAATTATTGCGATGAAGTTGATATTCACGTTGTTGCCAAGATTTCCGGAGATTTCTGTATCGTGCAGATAATCGGTCATTTACCTCGAAGGCGACCTAAACCCCTCGTCTATTTTGGGTCTGGGCACAGAGCCGTACGTATAGCGTACGAGGAGCCAATAAACCACGGCACATACCGCCGAACAGATTATTTTGCAAACGTATGATTATTTTATTCATGATCACGTGTTTTCACAAGAAACACAAACACATTTTACATCAAAGTTATCTTCTCCAGATTCGATAAAATTTCTATAAAATGATAATGTACAATATTATTAACAAAAGAAACTGTTACCATATAAATTATCATCGAATAGAGAAGATTGCACTTACCGATTACTTGTTATAAAAATTGCTATTAAATCGTTTTACTTTAAAACTATAAGTACACATACTGAAATGTACAAGATCAATGGAAGTTTTTTAAATTCTTTTTTACAATTTTATTGAACACGACAGTTTTTATAATAAAATAATTTCACTACATACTTATAAATTTTATAAGAATTTTTTACACTTTTATCGTTTATTATGTAATACATACTTACAGATTTCATACTAATTTATACTTCTATCTTTTATTTTAGGAAGATATCTTATGAAGACATCATGAACAAGCGATTATTGCAATGTGCTAATCCTTTTTGCTAATTGCGAAATTAACTCTCTTTCAATTATGTATTCTACACCGATTTACACATTTATGAAAATAGAGAGAACATACAGGTTTCATATGTTAAATATTTCTTTTATATTTTATTTAACTAGATTAATTGTAATTATAGCTGTTAGAATATAAATTCAATTTGCAAGTATATAACCATTAAGACATAACTATTGTTATATATACCGAAACAACATTGATAATGATCTAATTTGGTCAAAACATATGTTTTATTTTATTTTATTTGAAATATGATTGTTTTAGCAACTGTAATCTGATTTTTGCTTACATATCCTTGTGTTACATTTATATTGTTTTGATATAAGTGAACTTTATATGTTTAATTTTATCAATAGAAGCATTATCAATTAAATGAAATAAATAAAATCAATAAAGTTTTCAGAATATTCAAGAGGAAAAAAATTGGACAGTCAGTATTTCTCTTGAATATCTACGTTCGGAATGTTGGGATACGTGACAGACGTCCGCAGCGATGTCAGGAAATTGGAAGATAGCGCAAGGTTCAATATATACCTGGCGCGAAAATTTTCACAAATGTCAGGAAAATTCTCGAGACTATCGGCGAGAAAAAAGAAAACAAGAAAAAGAAGAGAAAAACGAGGCGTTTGCATGGCTCTTTCACGCATCGACCCTCTGAAGAGTTCTCCATTTTACTTCTACCGTACTTATCCCTATTATTCCCGAGTTATAATGGGATCTCCCTTCGGCGCGATTATTCCAGCAACGTTCCAATCTTCCTGGTGGTGTGCGCTATTTTATTTTGAAGCCAAGACTGAATTATATTTGGCGTAAGACGTGAAAAATCAACCTAGTCTCGCTCATTAAGACTAATTTTGTAAACTGCGTCGCCAAAAATTAATTTTCTCTCGGAAAAATTCAATTATGTGAAAAATGCTACATTATAACGTCGTTATACGAGAATAATTTTGCATCACACAGTAAAAAAAAAATTATTAAAAGAAGTGCATTGAAAAATATTTAAAAATAATCTATGACATCTAAACATCAATATTTACCTTTATCGTATCACGAAGTATGGCAATTTCGCGAGTTAGATGCTCGTTCTCATTGTACAAAACTTCCATTTGTTGCTGCATCTCGACGCTCGGCCCACGCATCCTCATTCTAAGCTCCTCTTCTAATTGGCGAACCATTATGCTTTGTTTCTGCAATTCAAAACAGCACATATTGTAATTCAGCATATACAATTATTTTAAGTGATATATGTAGTGATTTTCATTTTTTATTAACCTTCTCTCTGTGAAAACACTTCATTAATAAAAACATAAATAAAAAATTGCCGAATGAAAAATTTCCAAAGAAATTCGATTTTTTTAGAAATGTTTCTTAAAATATTTGTACAGAGAGAAGGTTAATAAAAAATAAAGTACCTACAACGCTTTATCATATTCTTTTATTCCTCCTTCTCTCTAAATCCTTTATCTCTCGTATTCTTACAAGATTATTTTTACAAGATTAGATTATTCAAAATTTTATCGAAATTAAGAGAATTAAAATAGGAATTGATAATAATAACTTTTGTGATAATTATAATTCAAGTTAAAAAATAATTGTATTTCATTTGCGTATCAAAATTAATATTTTTAGCTTGAAAGTCATCTAATTTATTAAAGACGGTTTATATATAGCTGTTCGAACATTCTAATTTCATTCAGAACAGAGCGATATAAAGTGGTTTTTGGAATAAATATTGACAATATTTATAAATTACACTCAAAATATTAACAAGAAGCAAACGGTTTCTGTGAAAGTTCACTTGTGCACGGATCGTTACGTCGATAGATGTGTCACGCGATCGGAAACTTGCCTCCGTCGTAATTTACTCTCATATGGATGTACTTTTGAATAATATTGTTCCACTCTTTGGTCTAGGCTCGTTAGACATTAATGACGCCACCAATGCGACATAAGCGCATAGATGAACAAAAGCCGCATCGCAAAAAAAGAAAAGTTTTCTAATTGTACCTCCGGCGCACTACGATTAACAAATACGGATGTTGCGTACCGATGCATTGTCTGTTGATTAAAGTGCCTTACATATGCGATACATGTCTTTCCGTTACACTGATTAAATGTTTTTATTTTATTTGGATTTAGAGAAAATTTGTCTTTGCAAATAATATATATTTTTCGTTGTGTTTTATGTAAAAAGTGAAAAGTAGAAACTGTAGTACCTGAATTTTCTTGTATTATAAAACAGTTTTTTATTTCCAGCATCTTTTTAAATTAAATATTAAAAAATAGAAAATAAGTGATAAACAATAGTAAATAAAATTTAGTTAAAAATAAAAAATAAATAATAAAAAGCAGTAGTTTAAAAAGTAAGAAAAATTCAATCCGTGAATGAAAATACATTAAAAGAGAAAAAATTAATTAATCTAGTTTTCGAGTTTATAAGACATAGTCTATTATCCTGTTCGTTTTATGACAATGATGTAAGATTTTACATTTAAATATATGAGCAACATTAAATTTAATCCCGAAGATTGCGGCGCATAATTTATCGCAATACAATTTAAAATGATCTATAATTTAAAACAATCAAGAGATATAATTAATTGACAAAAAACGACTTTTTGTTAAAAAAAAAGATATTTTATAGTAAAAGATATTTATAAAGTTTTTATGAAAATTTTTCAAAATATTCAATTGTATGAGAGAATCATGCAACGATTGGCGTACGTAACTAATGTGAACCTGGCGTCCAACTTTATCAAAAGTAAAAATTAATATCATAGTGCGTTTGTACTTCGTTTGTATCTGTTGTACCGATCATTATTTCGTTCATATCTCAAAAGATGATGTAATTGTGTCAAAATTTCAAAAATACGCCAAAAGATTTGTCGACTTATCTTCGGGCCATTTGAGGTGTAAACGAAAGTAAGTAAGATACAAACAGATACAAACAATTTTCTTTCGAATGCCGTTGTTCCCATTTCGCTATTTTGCTAAGTTCGCTATATAGGGGGGGGGGGGGCAAAAATTGAAAAGCGCTATATCTCCGAAGCCTTTGAGGTACAAACGAAAATAAAAAAGACACAAACGATTCTCTTTCGAATGGCATAAATAAAATTTTAAAAAATCTTAAAGTTACGCGCTGGCCATTTTTTATTTTTCACTTTCTGTTTAACTGTTTGAGATACAAACGAAATAATGATCGGTACAAACGCTGTATTAATTTTTGATAAAGTTGGGCGCTATTATAGGTTCACATCGGTATATGTAACGAGAGAAGAACTAGTAAACAAATATTCTCCAATTCCTATGGAAACCAATGTGTTCAATACTACCGATTGACCTGATTTGCGTGTGTGGAATCAGTGCTATGCGACATTATGGGGGAGGGGGAGGAGGGAAGATGAGATGCGGAGAAGAGGATCGCATTCTAGCATGCGTGACGTCATTTTCTCCATTAATCATTCATGATCTCTGCGTAACCTATTCTTATTATAGTCGAATTTTACTATTTGCTTGCAAAAGTCTTTGACATCATCAATGATCACATCGAGAAGTCCCATGCAGTTCATGTCAATGTATTTATTATGCAATATTATATGTATTTTATTTAATATTCTTTTATTTAATATTCTTCTTTCAGTAAATATTTGTTATATTTATTTACTCCAAATATATTTGCTTTTTAAAAATATTAAAAATTGATAATTACATTTCAAATTAAATGCATTCAAAATCGACAGTCATTAAGGCTACTTATTGTTAGTATTTATATGTTAAAAATTTTACTTGTCAAGTCCTTTCTAATTTTCTACATCAAAAGCTGTATAATTGTAAATTCAATTAAATTCTCATTAAAAAACAATTAGATGCTTTTTAATAAATGTTTTGACATGTCAATCACTTTTTATTAGAATTTGTAAGACATTTATGGCATGATATATGGCGAATGAAACTCCATAAAATACGATGAAAGAATGGGCAATATTGTTAAGGGCATACATACGTTCGATGCATATATACATATATAAATATCGTATTAAGTGCTCGTAACAACACTAAGAACAAATGCTATTTGAATGCTTAGCACATCGTTCGACATTAGATTTTCGTTAAAATACGTAATAAAATTTACAGCAAATGTTAAAAAATTCTTAATCATTTTATTATTAAATCGACTAATAAAAAACTGAGTACTTATTTGCAGCATTCGATAATAAATTCAAGGACCGCACTTGAAATATCACTGGATGTAATAATTATTCAAATAATTCTCAAGTGAAGGATATTATAAATATTATGTAAATGATTTCATCAAGACATAACACGAGCGGAAAATTAAAAATCGAAGAAGGAGAAAGAAATATGGATGTTTGAAGTTTAAGAAGCCCCTCTTAAGACGAGATCCTATTAACGATTGAGCAAACTTTACGTTCCTTGGAATGCAGTAAATATGCTTTTGACATGAAAACCGCTAGTCTACTTCGCAGTTGAGATAAATGATCCGCAATGTTTAATTAGAAAATTCGCAAACGTTATTTGACAGAAACAATAATGATGATGATCATTTGAATTTTCATCGTATATACAAACATTGTTTATATTTAATTTAATGACTTTACAAATTACATTATTAGACTAATTGTATCTAAAATATAAATTATATAAGAAATAAAAATACATTTATAAATCATTTTAATTATTAAAATCAATATAACAAAAATATTTTAAAAAACTACAGAAAAACTTTTCTCATATTTTACGACGCATATTCTTTGTTTTCTTTAACATAATTGCGAGATTGCTTGTGTAAGCTATATACCAGCTATGTAAATGGTACGATCGCCGCTGAGCTAAGCAATCAGAAAATAGCATTAGTAGATTTTATCAGAGACTGTAATCACAGCAGGCGGACAGTTCCAATGAACAGTGTTCCGTCGACCAAAGAAATGCAATTTTCATGATCTGATTTTAAGTAGTGTATCTAAGCACGGAGAATTGCCGATATTGACTCTTTCAGGCATTCAGGGAGTAACTTCAGATACATAGGATTAGATTGCAATATCCATTTACTCACACTGTATAAACCGGAAATTCTAGAAATAAGCGAATACATATCGCCATTCGTCGCAAAAGCAAACAGATATTGCATATATTCGCGAATGTAGTTCTATATTGCTATTTTTGAATTAGTTTTTGATGTTCGTCTGTTCCATTTTAAATTTTATATATTGTTAAAAAATTTTAAACATATTAACTTTTTAATAAGACTAAAAAACAATTAAAAACTGTCCACTTATATCTTTTCTATTGAAACATTTTAATTCTTGCT
>Ga0157363_1001553_pt1 | contig 19234 bp, 13 predicted proteins | sample AttsexASBM1_FD_111477 | JGI IMG/M metagenome (GOLD analysis project Ga0157363, IMG submission 111477) | Fungus gardens microbial communities from leaf cutter ant in Ribeirão Preto, State of São Paulo, Brazil - Atta sexdens ASBM1 | ecosystem: Host-associated > Fungi > Mycelium > Unclassified ... | reverse complement strand
TAATTAGTATGTTATCCAAGAATATGGAAGATAGGTTAGAATAACCTTTGGCTTTAGCTTGTATCCCATGCCTCTACTAGCTATACTGGTTATATATTTTGGAATGGAACTTGGGGACTTAATGGGTGGAAAACAATTGGAGGGTAACAAGTTATATTATCACTAACACCAGAAATGAGTGTTAGTTTTAGTTAATTTTCAGGATAACTAATATAGTGTAAACTATCATATTGTATACTAAGTATGCTACTTAGTGTAGTCATCTGGAACAGAGGCTATTAAGTAAGTTATTCTGATTTTTAGTGATCCTCAGATATTAGGAGATAAAGTTCCATAAAGTTAGCAAAGGCCAGCAAGGATATCCAAGATGGAATAGAGATATGTAATCCATACTAGATGAGATTGGGAAGTGTGAATGAGAGAAAAGAGGTTATCCATGAGTTGGGATAGATGTGGTTGGAATAGGATGTGACACTCTATAACTACATGTATTCACTATAAGAACAAAATACATTTGTTATAAGTTCTAATATCATTATTTTTGGTACCTTTTACTTCTTTTGATATTATATAACCTTGATCACATATATTGTTATATGTTATTTCATTGTCAAAATATAAGGGCTCAGAGTATGTCATGACAACTAAAGTTAAAATAAAAGAAAGATGAAAAATATAAAAGAAGATTTAGTTGGTCTAAAAGTATTAAGATTATTATAGATCTTATTTTAAATACATCTTGACAAACTTATAGATCAATATCATTTACAAATTTTCCTGTTATCTAAGCAATATACTATCAGCTCTCTCTTAATCAACATTTTATACAGTATTACTTAGCTATAAGTGTTGTAGCAACTATTGTTAAAGAGACTAAAGTATATACTTAGTAGTAATCTCAGTATTCAGTCTTGTTATTAGTGGGGTTTAATAAGAGAAACTCAACAAGGAGTTCTTGCTATATTTATATTCTGTATATAATAGCCTGTACTTGCCTTAAGTTATTCTGCTCTAATATTTATATGTTTACTATGAGAACAACATACTATTGTAGCCACCACTACTTAGGACAATATTAGGCTATCTGTTAGAGTTGTGAACATTGGACTTGGCTTTATTTTTATTTTATTTTATTTTTCATTTTTCATTTCTTTTTAGTTTTTATTTCTATTTTTATTATTTTGAACTTAGACAAGAAAGTGTAATGTGATGTTATGTATGACAAAAGTGTGGCATTTGTTACAGTATCACAGTCACATGTCACACCATCATGTGACATGGAGAAGGACATAAAAGGTTCTGAAATAGATCAGATGATATTATATAGCATGTTTATAGTATGTTGATCTTGTGTAATACACATAGTCTTTAGAATAGGTTAGATATCATAGAGTACATACTATTAACCTAGCATATATAAAGATAGATACTCTGTACTGGAAACTCTATTGAGTTCTCTTGTGTTACTTAATATAAGAGTATATTTTTATCTTAACTCTGAGATCTAAGTCATAACATTCAAAATTTACAAGAAGGAAGAGGTTTAAGCTGAAAAAAGATTAAGAAGCTGATATATGTGAGGAATGTAGATAGAATTTTTAATAAGAAGAGACCAATAGAGTATATAGTAGAGATAAATATTTATTATCAAGGACATAGGGAGAGAATAGAGATAAATGTGATTGGTGGACAGAAATGGAATGTAATCTTGGGAATGTCATGGCTTGCCCATTACAATCCTGAAATTGATTGAAAAACTAGAGAAGTAAAAATAACAAGATGTCTGAATAAATATAGAAAGTAGTAGAGACTAAAGCAAGGGAAATCAGGATGGCAAAAACAGAAAGAAAAAGAAGAAAAAGAGAAGAAAAAAGAGAAAAAGGAGCAGAAAAAGATAATAGAGATAAAAAAGGTGGTAGAGAAGTAGGAGATTTAGAATAACAAAGAAGAGACAGTAAAATCAGAAGAGGAGATGAAGAAGTTGGTATTAGAATAATTCCACAAGTAAATCAAGGTATTCAGAAAGAAAGTGAGTGAGAGGATGCTGATAAGAAAGATGTGGGACTATGCAATCAATTTAAAAGAGAGGTTTGTACCAAGAAAAGAGAAAATAAATCTCTTGTCCAGAGAAGTAAGAGAAGGAGTGAGAGAATTTATTTAGAAGAAGACAAGGAATAGATATATTTAACCATTAAAGTCACCACAGACTGTACCAGTATTCTTTGTAGAGAAGAAGGATGAAAAGAAGAGAATGGTACAAGACTATCAGTATCTTAATAAGGGGAATAGTGAAGAACAATTATCTGTTACTACTTATTTTAGACATTATCAAAAATATAAGAAGAAGATGAGTGGAAAGCAGTGTTAGAGTTGTGAAGGATAGACTTGGTTTTATTTATTTTCTTTCTGTTTTATTTTTATTTTCTGTTTTATTTTTGGTTTTATTTTCTTTTGGGACTTAGGCAAAGGATGTGATGTAATGTCACACATGTCACAAAGTGTGACACATAAAAGGTTGTAAAAGATTCTGGAATAGATAACATCATATAGTATAGTAATAACATGTTGGTCTTATAGAAAGCATATGGATATTAAAGTAGATTAGTTATAGTGTACATACAGACCACAGTCTATAGTATATAAGATAGACTATCTTGTACTTCGAACTCTATTGAGTTCTTTTGTATTACTTAATACAAAAGTCATCTTTTATCTTTACTTAAGGACTTAAGTCATAATACTCTTTACACTTTATCACTTCCTACATCTCTACCCATATTATCATTACCAACTACAATTGATTTACCTCTATTTTACTATAACATGAGTCAACACAACTCAAATCATTATAAACAAATCATTAGATAACAACAAGAGTAGCTAGCAACAATGTAAGTAAAACTTTAAATCTTGTTAGTAGAAGGAATAGAAGCAGTAGTAGTAGAGGTCTCTTGATCCAACACTGGGATAAATGTTTGATAGGATAGCAAGTAAGATTTTTGGTTTTTTGATAGTATGTAGATTATATATAAGAATAAAGATGAGAGAAGCAGTAGTAGAAAAGTAAGTGTAGTGGATTTTGCCTTATGTGTAGAGAGGATTATGTTACAAACTCAAGTCCTTAGGGTTGGACAAGTAGATAAACCTTATATTGGGTTAACACAAGAGAACTCAATAGAGAACTCTGTACAGAATTGTCTATCTTTTATACTAAACTATGATGGTCTATACTACTACTTCTCTAGCCTATTCTAAAGACCATATGTTTATCTTAAAGCCAACATGTGTAAGACACATTGTTATGACATCATCCTTTCAGAACCTTCTATATCCTTCTCTGTGACCTCATGACTTGTGACCATTACTGTGTCATCTGAGGTGTAATGTTGTGATCATGATGTCACTCATACCCTAACCCTAAGTTCTCAAAGTAAAAAATAAAGGAAAAGAAAATAGAAATGAGAAAAGAAAAATAAAATATTTAGAGTCCACCATCTTTAAACTCTGACAGATTAGCAGATATCTGGAAGAAAGATATAATAGAAGATTTGGAAGCAGAAAATTTGATATATACTACAGTGGATGAATTTCCAGCAGATTTAAAAGAGGAATTCAGAGAAAGAGATGATAAGATGCTGAAGGTAGCAGAATTGAAAAGGTAGAGCAAGAAAGTAGAACAATGGAGGAGCTTGTACAAGAGTTCAGGAGGGTAGTTAGAGAAAGTAATTATAAGAAGAGGCCATTAGTGGAAGAGTTTAAGTGGTGAATGAACAAGGTGATTCAGCAAAAAATAATGGAATCAGAACACCTCTAGAAGCATCAAGCAGTAGTATGAGTGGACAATGAATCTAGATAGGCATTGAAGGAAGAGTAGGTAGGAAGAGGAGAAATTAAGAGAAAGAAGGAAAATAGAAGCTCTAACTCAAAGAACAAATACATTAGCAAATATTGGTAGGGCACAAGGAAAATGATTACCTCAGCCTCAGATTTGGCCAAGAAGGAAGAAAATTCCTTAATGGCAGGTGCTAGCAGGACCTGCTCTAATAGAAGAAGTAGAGAGAATAAATGTAGTTGTTATATACCTATAACAATAATAGATAGGGTTTGTGTCAAGACATAACCCATATGCAATGGAGGTAGATCGAGAAAGAAATTATTATAGTTGTGGAGGGTTTGGTTATATTGTGAGGAATTACAAGAATTAGAGAATAATAGAAAAAGAAAAAATGTTGGAATACAGAAAAAATGAGAATAATTTAAATAGGGAAGAGAGTCTGATAGTTCTTGACTAGGCTTTAGTAACTATAATAGGTTTGCAATGCTCAGTAGAGTATTAGAGAGTATATTCTGTTGTAATCTAGATAATAAGAACATGTTAAGAGAAATAATGGTGAAGATTAGTCTTGAGAGGATTGATATGCAGAAAGAAGTGATAGTGGAGGCATTGTTGGATAGTAGTACAATAGAGCTAGTTATGAGTTCAAAGTTTACTGGAAAGCAGAGGTTTAAGTTGAAAAAAATAGAAAGACCAGTATATATAAGGAATGTGGATAGTTCTTTTAATAAGGAGAGACCAATTGAATATACAGTAGAAGTCAATATTTATTATCAAGGGCACAAAGAAAAGATAGAGATTGATGTGATTGGTAGTCAGAAATAGAGTGTAATTTTAAGAATGCTATGGCTTGCTTACCACAATCCTGAGACTGACTGGAGAACAGAAGAGGTGAAAATGTTGAGGTGTCCAGAAGAATGTGGAAAGCAGTGGAGGCCAAAGTAGGAAAAACCAGGGTGGCAAAAAGAGGAGAAGAAAGAGGAAGAGAGAAAGAAACAAGAAGAAAAGGAGCAGAAAAAAGAAGAAAGTAGTAGAAGAATAGGATATTTGGGTCTAAGGAAGAAGTGGCAAAGTCTGAAGAAGAGGCCAAGAAATTGGTTTCTCAAAGGTTCCACAAGTGGATCTATGTCTTCAGAAAGAAAGAAAGTGAGAGGATGCCAATGAAAAAAGTATGGGACCATGTGATAGAAGTAAATGAAGGATTTGTACTAAAGAAGAGGAAGATGTATCTGTTATTAAAGAAAGAGAGAGGCTAACTAATTCTCCAGTGACATTCCAAACAAGATCTTACAAAACTTGATCAATACTGGAGATATAGTAAGCTTTATTGATGATGTAATTGTAGGAATGGAAGAGGAGAAAGGACATGATGAAGTGGTAGAAGAAGTAGTGAAGAGGTTAGCAGAGAACAACCTATATGTAAAATCAGAAAAATGCAAGTGGAAAGTTAGGAAAGTAGGGTTTTTAGGAGTAGTGATTGGGCTAGAAGAAATTAAGATTGAGGAGGTGAAGGTGAAGGGAGTGTTGGATTAGCTAACTCCAAAGAAAGTCAAGGACATACAGAAGATTTTGGGACTAGCTAATTACTATTGGCAGTCCATTAAATATTTTGCATCTATAGCCAAACTATTGCATAACCTAGTAAAAAGGATCAAAAGTGGGATTGGACAGAGAGGCAAGAGAAGGCATTCAAGGAGCTAAAGGAGAGATTCACAAATAAACTGGTGTTGACAGCACCAGATTTAGACAAAAAATTGAGAATGGAAGTTGATGCATTATATTATGCAACAGAAGGAGTTTTATCTATAGAATGTGAAGATGGGAAATAGAGACCCATAGCTTTCCTCTCAAAATCTCTAAATGAGATAGAGAGAAACAATGAAATTCATGACAAGGAAATGTTGGTGATAATCAGGAAATTAGAAAACTGGAGATATTTGTTAGAGGGAGCAAAGTTCAAGTTCAAGGTTTAGACAGACCACAAGAACTTAGAATATTTTATAAAAGTGCAGAAATTGAACAGAAGACAAGCTCATTAGGCATAGGTAGTCTATCTGTCAAGATTTGATTTCATCTTGAAATATATACCAGGAAAAAAAATAGAAAAAGTAGATGAACTTAGTAGGAGACTAGACTAGAAAGTAGGAGTAGAAAATGACAATGAAAACTAGACATTAATTAAAGAACAATGTATTTGTAGTTTAGCAAATAAAAGAACCTAAGGTAGATATATTAGAAAAGTATTGCAAGAAGATGAATGGTAAATAGAGGGGGAATTAGTATTAAAGGAAGGAAAAGTATATGTACTAAAAGATGAGAAGCTGAGAGTAGAAATAATATGGTTACATTATGATATGTGTTACAATTACAAGACCTTAGAATAGGTCAAGTAAAAGAACCTTGCATTAGGGTTAAATACAAGAGAACTCAATAGAGAGCTCTGTACAGGATTGTCTATCTTATATATTAAAACTCCATGATCCATGCCAACTACTTCTAGTCTACCCTAAACAGCCATGTATTTGCCTTAAGGTCAACATGTGTTAAATATGCTGTATGACATCATCCTTCCAGAACCTTCTACACTCTTCCATGTGACAGTGTGACAGTGTGACAGTGATGTCATGTTAACCCTAACCCTAAGTCCCCAAAAATAAAAAGGAAATAAGAAAAGAAAAGAAAAGAAAAAATAAAATAGTTAGAGTCCACCATCTTAAACTCTGACAATATGCCAGTGACAGGACATAGAGGGAGGAAGAAAATAATGGAATTGGTGACAAGAAACTACTGGTGGCCAGGAGTACAAGAAATATAAGAAAATATGTAGATAATTGTGACTTGTGTTAAAGAATGAAAAATAGGACAGAAGTATAAGCAGAAAAGTTAAAGTTGAGCAAGATACTAGAGAAGCCATGGATATATCTAATAGTGAACTTTATCACCAAGTGACTATTAGTAGCAGGGAAGGATGTGATTCTAGTTGTGTGTGATAGGTTGTCAAAAATGAGACATTTTATAGCAACTACAAAGAGAATATCAGTAGAAGGTTTGGCCAGGTTGTTTAGAGATAACATGTAAAAGTTGTATAGTTTACTAAAGAGTATGATTTCTAATAGAGGACCACAGTTTGTAATGGAGTTGACTAAGGAGTTGAATAGAATGCTGGGATTAGAGACAAGGTTGTTGACAGTGTTCCACCCATATACAGATGGGCAGACAGAATAGATGAACTAAGAGTTGGAACAATACTTAAGGTTTTTTACAGAGTACAAGTAGAGAGATTGGCCAGAGTGGTTAGCTATAGCAGAGTTTGCAGTAAACAATAAAGTTTATTTGGCAACAAAAGTATCACCTTTTATGGCAAATTATGGTAGAGAGTTGAGAATAGGGGCAAATATTAGAAGGAAAGGTGGAAAAGATGACAGAGTTTGCAGAGAGAATGAGAAAATTTCAAGAGAAAGTCAAGGTAGCATTGAAAAAAGCACAAGAATGTTATGATCTTTATTTCATGTCTTACAGGTACTCATCTTATTGTCAAGATTGAAAAATGTGGACTTAGTTTTTCATTTTCTTTCTCATTTTATTTTCCTTTCAATTTATTTTTTTATTTTTTTATTTCTAGAACTCTGGAGTTAGGGTTAGAAGTGATTTGTCACACTGTCACATCAGTCACATCTGATAGTGTGGTCACAGCATTGATCACAGGACTGAAGAGAAGAGAGTAGAAGATTCTGAAACAAAATGACATCATACAACATAGACACCATATGTTGGCCTCATGCTTGACACATGGTTATTTAGGATAGGATGCACAGTACCTAGCATGGACCATCTGTAGGAGTATATAAAGTAGACTATTTTGTAAAGAACTCTTTATCGAGTTCTCTTGTGTTTCTCTAATATAAGAGTTGTTCTTTTATCCAACTCCAAGGATCTAAGCTTATAACACTTATGGTTACCTTGACTTAAATACATATTAGGATTTGTTTCATCTTGGTCTTCTATCTTACTGTGCCATATATTTTCCTTATGTTGTATTAGTCAGTGCCTTATATAGTAGAAGAGGCATCTCATTGTTTCCTCAAGGATACCTTAGCTATTCCTTAGCTATTCCTTATGGTCTATAGGTATATATAGTAGTAAATACAGTTTTGTATCTTTATGCTTTACCAATCAATCATCTCCTTACTTCTTACTCAAGCCTTTGCCTAAGTTTCAATCTGAGCCAAGCTTAGAATTGTAATAAAGAAGAGATAAAAAGACAAGCAGATATGGGACAAAGAGAAGTTGAAGAATAGAAGAAAGGAGATAAAGTAATGTTGAGTATAAAGAACTTGGTGTTTAAGGAGAGACTAGTAAAGAAGTTGACAGAAAGATTTGTAGGGCCATATATAGTAGAAGAGGTAGTGTCAAAGAATGTAGTGAAGTTAAGCTGCTGGCCTCTATAACAATTTATGCAGTAATGAACATTAGTAGAGTTGTAAGATATAGAGAATCAATGAAAATGTAGAAAGTAAAGAAATATAAACCGATAGAAGTTGATGGAGTAAAAGAATGAGAAGTTGAGAAAATTCTGAATAAAAGAAAAGTATGAGAAGTAATAAAGTATTTAGTACATTAGAAGAAGTTTATAGTGGAAAATAATATGTAGGAAAAGGAGAAGAACTTGAAACGTATAAAGGAGGCAGTAGTGGAGTGGAGTTTGAAGAAAGAATGAGTACTAAGATTAGATGACAAGAAGAAGTAGGAAGGAATGAAAACTTAGAAACTGGAGAAAAATTAGGCAAGGTAGAAAAAAGAGAAGTTAAACTTATTTTCTCTAGAGAAGAGATCTTAAAGAAGAGATGATATCAAAGTTGTGAATACTGAACTTGACTTTATTCTATTTTCTTTCTCTTTTATTTTATTTATTATTTATTTTGGTTTTTATTTTTATTATTTTGGACTTAGGCAAGAGAGTGTAATGTGATAGAAGCATGACATATGTCACACCATCACATGATACAGAGAAGAATATAAAAGATTCTAGAATAGATAATGTCATATAGTATATTTAATAGAAATAAGTACTTAGTCTAACATGAATATATGTGAACTGTCAGACATATGAAGCTTGGACTCTATTTTTTTATTTAAATTCCTTTTCTTTTCTTCTTGGATCTAGGGTTAGGGTTAGAGTGACATCACAATCACACTGTTACACATTAGTCACTCACATAATCACAGGGACACAAAGAACAGAATAGAAAGTCTAAGAACAATGATGATATCATATGATATATATAACATATGTCAACCTTATGGCTGACACATAGTCTTTAGGGCAGACTAGAAATAGTTGAGCACAGACCATCACTAGTCAGTATATATAGGTGAATATATTGTACCAAGAACTCCATTGAGTTCTCTTGTATTAATCCGAATACAAGATTCCTTTCTTTGATCAACTTTAAGGTCATTGAATTGTAACATGAATAGCTATATATTTCATACCTATTAGAGATAAGGATAAGTACTAAGTACTACTGTTAGCCTAGGTTCTATAATAATCAAGTCTAGTAAACTCACCTCAATCTGACACAAATATATATAAATAGCTAAGGTTTGTTGCCTTACACTAGAGTTCTTTATAAGCACAGTGTAGACTACACAATTCTGGTCCAAGCATTGGTAGAACTGTATAGTTGGTCCTAGTATTGCTCAGTAGTCTGTTAGACTGTTAACTAGATAGAATCAAAGTGATCTGTAATAAGAGTGTAAAATAAAGAGAAATAAATTGTCTTTGTGACATCATGCCTTAGCCAATAATATTGACCTTGTGCAATATACATGATATTTAAGGTAGGTTAAATATCATAAAACATGGACTATTAACCTAGTATATATAAAGATAGATACTCTATACTGGAAACTTCATTGAGTTCTCTTGTGTTACTCAATATAAGAGTATGCTTTCATCTTAACTTTGAGACTTAAGTCATAACACTATGTAGGTATACTCAAGTAAGCATACTTAAAGGATATTATAAGAGAACTTGATAAAAAGCCTCTACTACATCTCTTGTATTATATATTACTACTGTTATCTACTGATCCAACTATATCTGCTTTCTCTTATGAATAACATGCTCTCTCTGGTCTGTATCTCCTAGGCTTATCTAGTGTAGATCAACTTTCTTCATTTCTTTGTTAGTCACTTTTTGGACATTCTCACTAGACTTCTTAGCTACTCTATAAAACTCTCTTTCAATATCCAAGAACTATCCAGACTCAAGATAAAAAGCTGTATATTGGAATATGTACTAGTTAGTTAAACTACATTAAGCATCAATTAACTCAAGCAAGCTCATCTTAGTCTGACACTAATGTATGTAAACAGCTAAGATTTGTTGCTCTAAATTAAAGTTCTATTATAAGTGATAGAATTATGAGAATATAAACTATCTAGTTAATAGTTCTAACATTGGTAAAATTATATAGTTATGAACCATGCATTATTCTGCAGTCTATTGGACAATTAACTAGATATCATTAAGTGAGTCTACTTTAGAAAGGTTAAAATATAAGTTAGATAGTTATACTGTAAAATCCTTATTCTAATTCCAGCTCTTAAAGGCTCTCTTTGAAATATATAACCAATACAATGTATAGTGTCAAGAATGAAAGAAGTGGACTTAATATTTTTCTATTTTCTTTTCTTATTTCTATTTTCTTTTTGACTTATTTTCCTTCTATCTATTTTTAGAACTAGGGTTAGGGTTAGAGTGACAAAGATCATGCTGTCACACAGCAGGTCACATCAGATGACATGGTCACAAGTCACATGACGCATGGAAGGATGTAGAAGGTTCTGGAAGGATGACATCATATAATGTGTGAAACATATATTGACCTTAAGGCATACATATGGTCGTTTAGGATAGGTTAGAAATAGCCCACATAGACCATTAGGTATTTGTATATAAGGTAGACCATCTTGTACAGAGCTCTCTATCGAGTTCTCTTGTGTTAACCCAATACAAGGTTCTTCCCATTGACCAACCCTAAGGTCTTTGAGTTGTAACATATAGAGATACAGCATATAAACTAAAGTTGAAGATTGTTTGATACCAGTATTCTGTGCATTACAGTTAAGGTTCCAGCTATAGCCTATTATACTGAAATTTCCAATCTTAAATATCACTGATTATTATATCCTGTTTCAGTCATTCATCTTATAACTATGGATAACCTCACTAATCCTTGCTAAACTCCATGGACTCCATTTCCAATATCTGAGGATCACCAGTATACAGAATAACTTACTTAGCAGTCTCCATTCCAGATAGTTATCCTAGGTAGACTACCTAGTATATAAACTGATAGCTTATACTATACTAGCCTTATCCTGAAAATTGACTAAAACTGACATTCTCTTCCAGTATTGGTGATGATATGCCTTGTCACCCTTTAGTGGTCTTAACCCACTAAATTTTTCTAAGTCCACTTCTGAAATATGCAACCAGTGTGACTAGTAGAGGTACAGTATATAAGTTAAAGCTAAAGGTTATTCTGACTCTATCTTTTATGTTCTTGGATAATGCACTAATAACTTATTTTGAACTTCTGAGATATCCTATCAGATCTTGAATAATGAGGTGTGAATCACATCTAGCACTGATATCCATTGCTAAACCTGCAGACTTCTTTTTTTCTATACCACAAGCATTAAATACTACTATAAACCTTGTGAAATTAGTCAAGTCAACCTTGCTATTTCTGCTCCCAAACACTGTTAAGTACCATTATTTAGATAATCACAGTCCCATTCTTTTTACTATCATCCAACAAGCTCTTACCAATTCTAGCCAATATTTTAGATTATTTCATTAGAGTTTCTGATCATCTGGTGCAATTATTATAAGGTTAGATTAGCAATATTTTGCCTGATATTCTGCCTAATTAGTATAGACTATTTGAGTATTTGGAGTAGTAGTTGTCTTTAGGAAACTTTATTCTATTCTCTTAGGTTTTCTTTAAAGATGAGTTATGTATTTGGTAAGTTATGAACAATAGGTTTTCTTTAGAGTGCAAACTTTGCTGAACTCTGTAGACTTTGTTCAGTCATTCTAATAGCTGTCATCATTGATAATCATTACTTATCATGCTATATATAATTATTCTAAAGATTTCTACCAATAGCCTTATTGTTATGATTTGTCATCTATCTATTCTGAAGACTTTCCTTTATAGTGGTGATATCTTCTTCAATTCCAATAATAACATATTCCCATGATAGTAATGCAACCATTCTAGAACATTTTGGATACTCAGTCTTCTATAGTAGAGATACTCCAAACCTCCAAGTATCTCCTGTTTATCTTTCTTGTATAGAAGACTAGTAGTTACACTGTAATTTGCTAGTCTGATAATCAAATATTCAAGTGAACTTGATCTCTGGTGTTCAATGGTAACACACCCTCATTAGTACTCATCTCCCTTAGACTTTGTTCCACTTTCTAAAGTTGTAACCATATAGCAGACAAGTAGTGCAGTACATAAGCTGAAGTCAAGATTGTTTTGGAAAGTCTATATCACTAAGCTCATTATACAAAGTTTTTATACTCTATACATCACTGAGCCAACTCCATAAATTTATCTCCCAATATAAACTATGTCTAACATAATTCAAGACTCAGAGTTAAGTTAGGAAAAAATTCTCATATAAGATTTATGTAAGAGAACTTGATAGAGTTTCTATTTACAAACTAGTCTACCTTATATACTACAAACTATAGTCTGTGCACATACTACAACTAACCTATTCTAAAGTTCATAAGTTTATATACTTTCTATAAAGCTAACATATTCTAGCTATACTATATAACATTATTTATTTTAGAACTTTCTCTAACTTTCTGTGTTATATGATCATGTGATATGTGAATGTGACATGTGTGACAGTCACATGTGACATCATGCTAACACTAACTTTAAGTTCCAAAATAAAATATAAATATAAATTGTTATATAGCTTTTATTTCAAAATAGATTATAATATATACCTTAGTTACTGTTATAGCAACCACTAGTTACAAAGATCAATAGCATCACTAAGATAAACTCAATAAAAAGTATCTCATAGAGATTACAAGAGAACTTGACAAGAAGTTCTTGATATATTCCTACACTATTTATACAAGTATATATGGTCCATGCTAATGATAAGTAACACTACCTTAATATCCACATGTTCTTTATGAGTGTATAATATATATACCATAAGGTAAACATGCTATTGACATACATCTTGACATTATCCTTCTAGCCTCTTCTTTGTTACAACTTAGAGATCTTAGAGCTGATCAATACTAAACTACCATAGTCTGTGCTACTACTTCTTTAGCCTACCCTAAACAGCCATGTGTTTGCCTAAGGTCCCCATGTGTTACACATATTGTATGATGTTATTCTTCTAGAATCTTCTCATAACTTGTAACTATTACTGTAACTATGTCACCTGATATAACAGATGTGTGACAGTGTGACCATGACATCACTCTATCCCTAACCATAAATCTAAGTAAAGAAAGTAAAAGAAAGAAAGTAAAGGAAAACAGGCAAAAGGAAAGAGAATTAAATAAAGAAACTAGCATCCAAGCTTTGCATGTCTGACATTCTTCCTAATTCTAAGCTTATAAAATTATGTTATATGATGCATCATGTGACTGTGGTCACATGCCTCTTTATTATTCATAAATAAAATAAAATTAAAATTAAAATCAAATTGAAGAAAATAAATAAAAATAAAATACAAGGGTTCAAGCATACTATGATACAAACTTATAACTTATATAGGACTAGTATATCTCTGTCACTCTCATATTAGAATTTACAAGAGAAACTTGACAGAGTCCCTACTATTACAATATATACTATTTATATGGTAGACTCATAGATGACACATGTAGCTTTAGGGTAGGATAAATAGTACAGGACATGGACCATGATGTATTAATACTCTAACTATAAAACAGGCATGCTGTAGCCATGTCTCCTGCTATCATTATACTAGAATCTTTTACTACCTTCTAGACCTATGATATCACCTCATGTGATATAGTCATGTGCATATCATATGATCCTCCATTGCTAAATAAAAGAAATTGAAAAGAAACTAAAACTAAAAAAAAGAAATAACAAAAGAAATAAACTCCATAAAATCAAAGTAAAACCATATTAAAAGAAATCAAGTCCAGGGGTATATCTTAACAAACAACTCATTTACATAAACTCAAAACTTTCTTCAATGTGTCAAAAAATACCAATTGTACTATTCTAGTTTTTTTAATTTTTTTTAAATTTTTTTAAAAATCAACAATTTATTACATGGAGCATGAGGGCAGACCATGATAGACACAACATATCTACTTATATGGAGATAGAAACTACATGTGAATAGAAAAGAAAAGAAAAGAGTACTAGAAAAAGGAAGAAAGATATGAGAGACTTAAAGTTACAAACAATTATGTAGAGCTATCACTAAATGTAAAAGCACTACTGTTAAATATGAGAAAGAAAACAAAATGACCTATGGAATCTCTTCTCAAATTCCAATATTTGTTGAACCTTCAACACTCATAAAGAATGTGTCTTCTTAACTCAATAGGATAGTTATCACAAGAGTAACTAAAGTCCTTGTTAGGGAAAAACCTGAGACAATATTCTCCCATGGGTACATGATTGACAATAGCTCTTGATGCTCAAGCACAGAGTGAATTGGAGTGACCAAAGTATTATAGCCAGGTGCTGCCTTTGGAATAAAATAGCTTCAAAGGATTGTTTCTATCATCAACCAGATCTAGAAATTTCCTTTCTTTATCATCTGAGGTTTGAAAAATCATTTTCCATTTGTTAATGATATTATCACACACTCTTTTTTTGCTGAAGTTCCACAAAGTTCTCCATGGGAAAGATGGATTTTGCTGATATTTTCTGGTTTCAGAATTGACTGCACTATAAAGGAACCATTTGCAGTAACTTGGGGACTCCCAGAATTTGATGGTGTTGGTGTTATTAATACTGAAAAAATTCTTGTAATTCATGAGAGATAGTAGTACTGTAGACTTGATGAGAATACAATGAATAGTCAAGAATTTTATTAGCAGAGTGAATGGAATCAGTGATGATTATTATTTTGTTTATCCCTTGAAGCTGTGTGGCTTGATTGATGCTACATCTGATAGTGAACAGCTTAGCTTCTATAGATGTAACATTGATTGCATAATGAATGGTTTTCATGATAGGGCAATCCTAGCGATGGATGTACATGATTAATGTGGCTACTTGATTTTTGATACTTGTATCCATAACAACAAGAGCTATTAAGAAATCTAGCAAAGAGGTTAGAGTGATATTGTCAAGAGATAAACAATGTGCTTTGAGGTTATTGTCATTGTTGTTTTTCACCATATGAAATAAGAAATGATCTTCAAAAAGGTCTATGATTCTTCATCCTGGACTGAATTCTTTGTTGAGAGGATCAAATGACAGAACTATTTCATTGTATCTGTTTTCGATGTCTACAATATAACTCTTAATTTTTTGTTGCTGTTTGAGTTTGAGGTGTGCTAGCAAAAGAGAATGAGGAAGAGTTGTATAGGATAGTAAACTGTCCAATAACAACCTGATAATCTGATAATATGATTTGTAGGAAAAGAGTGAGCTCTGAGCTAGGATCTGCCACAGAGCTTTCAGAGATGAAATTTGACAAGTATAAGGCCTGCAATAGTCTCAATACCAAATGACAGAGACATGTAAAAGGGACCAAGGATCCATATTGCTGTATGGCATTGTATTTTGTTAAGCTCTCTGATGGGATATGAAAGGGAAGCTTTATTGTAAAACCATAGTCGATGGCCATATAAAGCAATAGGAAGGATACAACTTCTATATAATAGATGTTTTTGCTGAGGGGCTAGACCATAAGTAGAATTTCCGAGCAATTTCATACTCTTAACCATTGACATGGCTTTATTGGTGTAAAAGTCAATGTGGCTTTGGAAAGATAATTTTCTGTCAAATATGAATCTAAGGTATTTCCATATATTTCTTGGTTGGAGAATAGGACTGTTCAAGAGAGAGAGGTTGAGAGACCATTGTCAACAAAAGATAAAAAGGAAATAGAAATTTTTAGAAATTTTAATCATTTTTTAAAAATATGAAAAACAGGAGAAAGATAAACAGCAGAGAGAATATGAGAGAGGGCTGAACCTTAACTCACTCCTACATCTACACTAAATAAATGAGAAGAAAGATTGTTCCAAACATATTTAGTCTATCATCCTACAAGATAATTACCAAAGAATTTTGAAACTTTCAGGTCAAAACCTGTTTATCAAAACTTTTTGGTAGAAGTTGATGATTTATGGACAGGAAGAACTGGGCAATGTCAAAAGTAAGTGTGCTTGTGTTAATATTCTTAACCCACCCTATACAAATGAAGTGAATAAGAGCAACACCAGCATCGATAGTCAATCATTTGCAATTGCATAGAATTGTAGTCTCTCCTCAATGACCTTCTCAATTAGTTTACTGATTGTATTTAGGAGCACAATTGGTCTGAAAGATTTGGAAGAGTTATAAGACTCTTTGTTGGGTTTTGGGATGATGATAGATATTGAAATTTTGAAGTGAGAAGGCCAAAAGCATATATCAAAACACACATTAGCTATGTCTATGATCTTTGACAGACAAACTGAGTTGTTAATGATGATTTTGAGGTGATGCCATGAAAGTTTATTAGGTCTAGGCATGGAAGAATTATTGCAATTGAAAATCGCATTCCTAAATTCTACTTTTGAAAAAGAGAGCCAACCTTCCGATTTATTGTCTTGAAGTTCATCCAGTAGGCTGAAATCAATATGTCTATCTTGAGTCTTGTTAAAAGTGGAATGAAGTACATTCCAAAGATTATCTATTTCTAGATACAGCTGGTTATTGAATTTGATCGCTTTGACTGCTAGGAGTTTGTGCTTGTTAATCCAATTCATAAGATCCCATGGGCCTGCTTTTCTTTTAGCAATTTCTTGAATTTTCTGATCGAATTTAGTTTTCTTGATTGTGTTTTTGAACACTTTCCAGTCCTTTATTTTTTTCATACTCCTGTATCTTTCAAGGGTGTTGCTACAACTTGTGTCCCACCAACTTTTGAAATGTTTGGTGATATTGATAGTTCTTGAATGGTGATTCCAAAGACTGTTGGCAGATTGTGCTATAGTTTGAACAATGTTTTCCAGAGAGTTTTCATCATGTATATCTAAAGTATTAATAGTATGTATTGAAGTAATGAATTTGTTAATGAAGTTCTTTTCTTCACTATTCTTGATTAAAACTCACTTTTTAGTTGAAAAACATTCTTCAAAAATTGGAATGCAAATTGATAGTGTAGCATGATCAGAAATGAGTTACCAGTCTGGGTGGATATCATGATTATTGAATTCTTCTGACCCATGTCTTAGGAACATGAGATCTATGACTGAATTTGAGTTATGTTTGTTATCTATATATCTAGTAGGAATATGATTAGTAGGAATGGACAAATTGAGATCAAAAGCATCTGTGACATCAAAAAGAATATCACTATGAGAAGAGTAAAAAGGATACATTAGATCCCACAAACTGTTACAAATATTAAAATCCCCTATCATAATGAGGACATTGTTAATGCTAATTCCAGTGTTCTTAAGATACTTTAGAGCTGTTTATGAAGAATCTGAATAAATGTTAATTAGGTAGGAAAGAGAATTGTCATTGAAAAAAAAATTAACAAAATATCTCTGTGATTGAAAATGTCAGTACATAAAGAAAAATACAAGGATAAGAGTCTTATGTTGATATAAGAGATAACACAAGGGCGGTTATCTTCAACTGATGATGATCTAGCAAAAGTCATTCAGTTGGGATGAAATAGCACTCCAACTAATTCTTCCTCTTATTTGCTTTTGAAACTGGGTACAGATCATAATATGGTCCAAGATGATTCTTGAATAAAGATTATATCAAAATCATAGTACATTTCAAGAATTGTGTGTATGAGAGATGAATTTTTCCTGATATTTTGTGAAAAAATTTTGAGGTCTTTGATAATCATGTTACCAGGCTGTTCACAACTGAGTGAATTGATTGTTTTCAATTGTCACAAATCTTCACATACTCCTTAGAGTGCCATTTCTTGTTAAAATGATGGTGCCAGAAAGGACAGAGGTTTGAGTCTGCTTGATAATCCTCTTTGCAATTTATATATTTGAATGAATGGGAATATGGTTTATCTGCTTTAGTTTATAACCTGGGCAGATTAGATTTAGCATTAGCTTTGCAGCACCACAAAAATTCTCTATGATGCTCAGTAAAATGTGGACCATTACACTGGACACACTTCAATCCTTGAACTCTGCAAACATAAGTCAAATGACCCCACTTCCAGCACTTCTTACACTATAGGACATCTGGGTTCATGTTAGCCTCATGAATAGCAGTGATATACTTCCCAACATTGAAGCAACAATTGATTAGCCTCTTTGCATTCATCCTGTTTTGAGAATCCTACATATCCAACCAGATTATGGCTATGTCTGATTTTGGTAAAAATTTTATGATCCTAGGTCTTGATGTGATGTTGATGTCATTAAATATATGATTATTCTTAATAACATCTTTAATGATGTCTGATAACACCAGTGTCTTGGAGCTGTTCAGGAAGTAGGGTAAGCTGATGATTTTCAAGTATGACTTGGATTGTGGAAGACACAGAGTCTTGACTTTATCAGTGTTAATTTTGTTTGAACTTTTGACATATCGTTCAATAGTCTGAAGATCTAAAGATGATGCAATTTTGTCAGTGACAATGATAATACTTGACTTCTCTGATCTAATATAATCCACTTTACACTCGGACTTGATGTTCTTGAGCAGTCTGTTAATATTGATGACATAGTCACTTGAATTCTTCATAAATTCATTCTTGTTTTCATCATTCATAGGAATGATTACTTGCTTGCATGATAGACTCTTCATGGTTATGTTGATACATAGCTTTGGTTTATCACCTCCATGGATAATATTTTGAATATTTTCGATTTTACTTGCTTGTAACTTTGGAAATGTCTCAATGATTTTCAAGGTTTCTCTTGCAACATTTTCAATTGATGAGGCCTGAACATAGGACTTGCTACCTTGTCCTTTTCTATTGGGCACAATAGTTTTATTTTTGAAAAACCTGTTTAAATTGTTGACTTCTTTAGGTGATTTAACTAGGATAGGAGGTAAGAGACTTGATATTGACACCAGTTTTTCAATATTTTTGCCATTTTTTTTTAGTGTATCGTTGATTTTTGGTGTAAATTTTGACACTACCTTATT
>Ga0157363_1001552_pt1 | contig 19235 bp, 8 predicted proteins | sample AttsexASBM1_FD_111477 | JGI IMG/M metagenome (GOLD analysis project Ga0157363, IMG submission 111477) | Fungus gardens microbial communities from leaf cutter ant in Ribeirão Preto, State of São Paulo, Brazil - Atta sexdens ASBM1 | ecosystem: Host-associated > Fungi > Mycelium > Unclassified ... | reverse complement strand
TTGGATTCAATTGGATTCAATTGGATTGAAAAACACAGAAGATTGAAACAATATTGCTGCAATGTTGCAATATTGCAGATTGCAATGTAACATTGCAAAGATGTAAATTAACAATAAGTCTGCAAAATGTCAGTAATATCCCAGAAATAGTTCGTCGAAAAGATATCGTTACGATGAAAAAGTTGTCGATTCGAAACTTGCATCGAAATTTCAACATTTTCGAGTAACAAAAAATTATGTATGTAGAGAGTGCAATGTGTAGAAAGTTTGATATATTTTTAATATTTTTGATATAAATTTGTGATACATCATCTTATATTTTGAATATTTTTGTTCAAATCGACATTTTTTTCGATTTCATTTCGACAATTGCAATATCGTTCTAATCATAAAAGCTTTCTCAAAATTTTTCAGAATTTATAAATAATTTTATAACTTTTTAGAAAATTGTGGAATTTTTTTATATGAATCGGAACATTTTTTACAACTGTCGATAAAGTCTACATCTTTTCTTCTAGTAATTCTTTGTAACTTATTTTATTGTTCTACTCTACTGAATAACATTACTTTTATTTGTACTTTGTAGTTTATTTAATATAATTTTATTACGTCACTTTTATATTGAGGAATTTCAGGGAATAATGTCTCTTACCATAATGAGTACGAACTCAAGGAAAAATATCATCGACTCTATCAAAGTTTAACTAAACTAATTCTAACTCAATATCGGAATAATTTCGATTTTTAAATTAATGAAATTTAAATGTTGAACTGTCATACAAGTTTCCAATATCCATTTGGAAGTATAAAAATACTACTAGTGTCACTGCTACTACAATAGTATTATTACTAATACGCAATAGTGTCAATGCTGAGCCAGTAGTGTTACTACTGCAGTAGTATATGACGACATATAGATAGAACTTCCAGTAATTGTAATTTTTATATAAAAAAAATTTATTAGAGTAAATATATATCATTAGAGCAATTAGTATTATTTCAGCTAATAAAAATAATATTTTACAGTATTATTAAAAAGATGTTATAAAGATATATAGGTGTCATTATTTGTACATTACTATTATATTTAACATTAATTATATTTTTTTATGTGTTCTATCTCTTTTGCAACATCTTTGAATAGATATGTTACAACTATACATCCATTAGCATTATGCCTGTGATATTTCAGAAACGTTTCAAAACTATAATTCTTTAATTGTTACAATAATAATATAAAGATATAATTTTTTCTAACATTTATGTAGTACAGTATTATACTTTTTTAGTTTAACAGTTGTTTTTACGATATAATAATTAATATATCCATTTTTATATTTAAATAAAAAATTTATTAATCTATTATTTGTTGGCCATTTTATTTATTTTAAATATGAAATTAAAAGATTTTGTATATCGAATTTAAATACAATTAATTATTATTGAATAAGATGATAAGCAATTAAGCTGCTAAAAACGATTTATCGAATTTATTTATTTATTAATTATGTGATCGATGTATTTGTATATTTGATGTGAATAAGATAATTTTTGTTTTTTTACAGATTTTTTTACAGATTTTTAACATAAAAATAAAAATTAAATTATAAAACGACTTGTATATAGTGTAAAATGAAAATATATTTCCATGATAGGAAATGCATTTCCTATACTACATGTTGCAGCATTATTGCAGCGTTATTACAGCGATATTGCTGCATGTTCTGTGCTATGGGATCCAAGCTATGTTCCTATATTACTGCCAGTTGTTAATACAATATAATACACATAATGGGAATAGATTTTCAATATTGACAGTAACTGGCAGTAATATACAAACATGGCCAAAATAGATATGTATTGTACATACATTTCAAACTGCGGTGAATTGTAGAAAAATGTCGGAACAGTCATCGACGAGGCTAGACTTTAATCATAGGGCTTCTAATTTAAGTGGTTTATGAAAATGTACCTTAATGTTGCATCCAACATTAACCCATATGTCTCGTCTACATATATTTCGTCATTCATTGCATCACCCGATACCTGGATCAGTTCTGGAAAGTTCCACGAGAGTGGAAAGGCGCTCAAGCTTGCGTACGATTCTCGGCTGTTCTCTTCGTTCTCGTTTTTCGCGTGTCTGACGTGTAGAGTCAAAAACCCATTTTCTATTGATTGCACAGTTGAATTTTTCGAATTCCCGAGCATCCTGACATCTCACAAAATGTCGTTGTTCGGATCATTCATGGGCGATGACGATCTTTTTAACATCTTTGGGTGAGTTCTCCGTCGTGATTTCATTTGGATATGTATACATACTATTCCAGAGATCGCAGTTCTATTTGAAGTGCAATGGCTCTTAATGGATCTGTCAAATGTATTGTTAACATTATGACTGTGTTTGAAGTTTCAAAGAAATTTAAGTTAGAGGCATAATTCTCATCTCTTTACAAAGTCAAATTCTTAATGAGCATGTCCGACCTTTAATATGTGCAAACGATTAAATATATATATGTATATATACATATATATACATATATATATATATATATATATATATACATATATAATGCCGTGTCTTCTGATACATATATATATAGTATTCATAAAATAAAAAGAAGCTCTATATATACATACATAAATTCTTTTTTATTTTATAGCTTATTTTACATAAAATCTTTGAGTTGATTTAATCAACAATTTGTTAAAAATATTTTGCATTATAAATTCAAAAACATAAAATTATTTATATAACTATGATTATAATTATGTTTTTAAGTGTGACTTGTAATTATAGAATTAAATATTAGCATATCCAGAAAAAATAATATATAATATTAAATTACTGAAAAAATATATAATAATGTCATGTATTATTTATTATTTATGACTATTATAGAATAAGATATTACAATTTTGAATATGATATAATTCTAAAAAATAAAAATATCCAATTTTCAAAGGTTCAAATTTGAGTTAATTCTGTTATTGTACTTATAGAGGATGTTGAAGAGTACTAAACAGAAAATAAAAATCAGATTTAAATTTGTAGAATTGAATCTTAATTTGTTTGAAATTGTACCATATTTCAAAATTGTTCAAAATTGTCATATAACCTTAAATATAATTAATGTTATTAAAACAGATTTCTATAGCAATTGACTCATATATCATGTTTATTTTCTTTTATCATAGTATCCAACAGTCCTTGAATATCTTTGGATTCTGGAATTATATTAGAATTTTATGTATTCTCGAAAATTTCTAGAAAACCTCTGAAATTTCATGGCCTAGAATTTATCATTCTTTCATTCCAAAAAAATTAGAGCGTGAAAAAATAAAGAAATAAAAAAAAGTTGTGTTTGGGTATAAGTTCTTTCTTAAAGGTGCAATAAGTTACAATAGAAAATTTGGATTTAATCTCTAAAATAAAACAGAAAAAAAATCTTTTGTGTTGACACAATGTTTTTTTTGATATTATTTATAAAATAACAAATAATATTGTTTCAAATTTGTTAGTGTTTTAATTCATTCATATAAAATTATAACTTGAATATAAAGCATATAATATTGCGCAAATCAATGAAAATCAATTAAGGCTCCTGAATAGTCATTCTTCACTTCAGTCATATGTCATGATTCAATATGACTGAGATGAGTACTCGGGAGCTTTAAATAATAAAAATTAATCGATGGATAAATTCTAGAAAAATCAGAATTTTTACCTGGAATATCCTGGAATTATTCTTGAATTGATTAGTCAGATTTCATTGGACATGTTTATTTCTTTCTTAACGTGTCTTAAGAAAATTATTATACATGAATATGCAAATTCAGAAATTTAAAAATGAAAATATATGAATTATGGATTATTATTTATTATGATCAGGTCGTCCATGCATACTATGAGGCAAATGAACTCTATGATGAACTCTATGTTCTCTGATCCATTCGAGATGATGGGACAAAATGCACTTGTGCCACGTTATGGTAGAGGATTTAATGATATGCCAGTTTCCCTCTTTGATCCTCATTTTGGAAGATCATTTGATTTTGTAAGTATAATTGAAGATAGTTAATAATAGTAGTAGTTATTAATAATAATAATTATTAATGGTCTAAAATTATCATTACAAATACATTTAACTTTAACACAAATTAATGTATAGAACAACATGGCGGCAAGTAATGGAAACTGTCATTCATTCATGAGCCAATCAGTAATGACTATGTCCAGTGGTCCTGATGGTCGGCCACAAGTTTATCAGGAGACTATGTCTACAAGAATGGCACCTGGTGGCATAAAAGAGACCAAAAAGACAGTAAGCGATTCTCGTACTGGAACCAGAAAAATGGCTATTGGTCATCACATTGGTGAGAGGGCACATATCCTCGAAAGAGAGCGAAATGTGCAAGGCGATGAAGAAGAACGACAGGAGTTTATTAATCTTGATGAAGGTGATTCTTTTTCTGGCTTAAAAATTTAATTTAGCATATAAAGAAAAATCTTTTTTTTTGTATATAATATATATAAATTGTTTTTATATCTATTATAGAAGAAGCAGACAGTTTCAATCGCGAGTGGGAAACACGTACGCGTCGTGTTGCTGGTGCAATTGGTGATACAAATTTGGCTAGTAATGTCAGGGCTAATCATCCATCTCCGAGACAGTTAGCTTTACCATCTGCCACGGATGTACCAACAAGGTCAGTATCTTAGAGAACAGAATGGCTAAAATATATACATGCTCAAGTAAAATCTTGTTCAAGGTAGGAGTATATAAACGTTCATTTTTTATTGCATTCGTTATAAAATTGCATGATACCTATACTGATAATACATTTCATAATATAATTTTTCACTTTCTTCACATTTACACTTTTCAAATCTTTTATCTAATTACTTTTCACAATACTTTTAGCATGTGCAGTGTTACATTATTATAATCTAAAAAAAAAAAAAAAGAAAAAGAAAAGAAAAGAAATGTTAGGACAGAGAGAGAGGCTAATTCCATCAGTTTCATATTAAAATACGACAATTTACAATAACAATATTTCTTTGTAATGATGTTCTTATACATTATATAATCATAATTGTTCCTTGAGAGTACAAACACAACCTTTAAATAACAACATGTGTTTAATCAACATGTGTTGTTCAGAAACATAAGCATTATTATTAGAAGTAGACGAAAAAGCCTCACTCTTAATCTTAATGAAATATGTAAATAATTTTTTATATAAATTAATATCAATTATATGTACATATTTATTAAATTAAATTAATCTGAGTGCAAATATTAATTGAATATTCTACGAAGTATTTTTAGTAAATATTTTAGAATTAATTTTTAGTAAATATTTTAATATTAAATTTTAAATTTTGTTAAATTTTGATCATGACATTATTTTATTTGTTAATAATACTTAACAAATTATTAACTTTAATAATAGTTTGTAAAAAACATTGACAAATTTTATTTGCACAGCAGATATATGAACTGGATATAGACTCACCAGAAAATAATAAATGGAAATATGGGATTTCATCATGTGTGGCCATACTTTTTATTATATTATATTACATATCTTCTTTCTTTCTGTATGTAGTTTTAAAATAAATATATGCAATATATGCATGTTTGCTTTTCAATATATATTGTTATGAAAGCATGTATATTTATTGTTTATACATAGCAAAATCTATTTTTATAATTTTTTATGTATATACTTTACTATATAGTGCCCACTAAAAGTCCCGGGCCACCTGAATAATTTCTGAATGATTCGAGATATAGGATAATTCTTTCTTCTGAATAATAATGTTCAAATGATCATAATTCTGAGGAAAAAAATCATAGAGATCTTGATCAGTCTGCTTGTTCTCATCTCAAAAAGTCCTTTTAAACGAGTCTTCACTCGACTCCATATGTCATTTAAGATTTTCAGTCCCCCTTTTTCCCGGGAATGTTAAGGTGAGTGTTTTTGAGGTTCAATGATAGATTTTATGATCCCGTTATATCCCTGTAAATTTCAATCCTATATCTCGAACCATTCAGAAATTACTCAGGCAGTCCGGAACTTTTGCAGGCACTCTATACTTTATTATATGGAAAAATCAGATCTAATAATAAGAAAAAGAAAAATGATATTTGAAATTCAGAGTTTGTATATATATTTTACGTAATTCTCTTCTTTCATTGCAAATAAAAGAAATAGCTCATTATTTATATGTAGAATGATTTAAATTTATAAAATATTCTTTTCATACGTATAGCATCATTTTATTCTTTATAGCATCACTTTATTCTCTATTATTTTATCCTTTATTTTGTTATCTTGTATTCTGTTATTTGCTTCTTTGCTGGAATATTTTTCTTATTTCTTTTATTTACATTAGTCTTGTTGTCCTGTGCTTTTGTAGTCGACATTCTAATAGAAGATGGTTTCCTTCTGCTAGACGTGCTGTAAGGTCCTTAAATCCTTTGAAAGTAAAAAGTACACCTTCCTCTTCAAGGTAAGTTTAATTTCTGTCAACTATATCAAAGATTAAAACTTATAACTTATATCAAAATTTATGCCTAAATGAAATAAATTGAGATTTTTATTGTTTTATGTATGTAATAAGTGTATGTAATGAGTAGATGAGATGATTTCATAATTTATCGCAGCTTCAAATGTGCTATTTCATATGTGTACATGTACATATCTAACATTTTTTTTTCACAAGAAAGAAGAATTGCAGTGCTTATAGATAGATAGATAGTAAATTGAAATAATAATACTCAATCTCTAATATTTATATTTCGCAATTATTATCAAGTATTATCTCTTTTGCAATCGAGTTTTATGCTAATGTAGTATCTATTATAAAAAACATAATACTTCAAAACCGGTATTTATAGTTTGCGCTTATATTTAAGACTGTTGTCAAGCTTAAGATGTCAAATTAATCATATTAGCATTTTAAGATATTACTTAAGGCAGTCTTGAAATAAGAACGTCAATAAATATTGGTGAGACATTTTTTAGGAATATTATTATTCTTATACTCTATTGTATTACCTAAAGGTGTAATTTTCATTGAGATGTTTATTGTTACAATGCAAAATTATGATTTAATGTCATCATTTTTTAAACATTAGTTTATGGCGCATTTTATTCTTTAGATAATAATATTTATCAATATTATTATCAATGCTGCAGCCTTAATCGTATTTAAATTAAGATGTGAAATACGTAATTCATAATACAGCGAATCTGCTAAGATTGATACAGAATATACCGTCTTGTGTATGTATTGCAGGTACAGCCGCAAATATTAATAAGTTAAAAGCATAGTATACACCAGTGACGCTTATGCAACGTAAGTACGTTGCGCTTCACTCTATTATTTCTTTTTGTTTATTCCAATTTCAGTATTAATTTGTAATTACAAACACTTATATTTAACATGTTTCGAATAGTAATATTTTTAATATCTATCTCGATATTAGAAAGTGTATGAAAGTGTATATTATATACTTGGAATGAGAGCAATCGATTTAACTCTATCATATTAGAATAAAAAGAAATAATATTACGTTTTTGTACGCTTAAGTTACAGAATGAGAGTACTGTCCCATGACAGTTGGAATTTCGGAAAAGTAATATAATCAATCAGAATCATTTGTTAGTAGAAATACGCTAAAAATGATTGTGATTGGTCGTATTACTTTTCCGAAATTCCGACTTTTATGGGGAAGCACCCTGATTCCAATTTAATGACAATATCTACATATACTCAATTCTAGTTGATATTAATATATTAGGGGCCTACTCTGAAATTCTTAAAGACTATAACTGTACAGTTACAGTCGTTAAGAGTTATAGACTAAGTCTCTAAATATTAGTAGCTGTATACAGGTATATTAGGTATAATAGCTGTATATTAGGATTGTATTAGGTTTTTATGTAAGTATCAGTTATAATTATGATATAATTTATTATTAATACTAGAATTTCAACAGTTTCGATCATAACACACATAAATTTAATATCTGTATATCCGCTTATATATATATATTTTTTTTTTTATATACTTACACGGGCTTATATACATATTCTTTTTATTTTCGAGAAGTGCAGTTTTTGCAAGGAACGCTACAGTTTTCACGCTACAAATTTCACACTATTATAGAATAAGAGCATGATTCACTTACTTGCTTATTTTTTTTTTGTTTTTTTTTTCTTGCATCTAAACGTTGCACAATTTTGCAATAATTTTATCATTATTGGAATCTTCATGCGCTTCAATTTCTTCAGACTTGTCTCTTCTTAATTATTATGTTATGCAAAACATAATGTTGATTTATATGCTTACAGCTTCAAGTCTTCAGAACCCGCAACGTCTTCAAAAGCCGAAGCGTCATCGACGTCACCGTATACATCAGGATCTCGAAAACGCGAACATAAGCCAGATAGACAAGTTAGTAATAAGCGTCACGCTGCTCCTGCTAGTGACAACTAGAATATCTCCAATTATTATCCGTAAATGTACTTTACTGAACTTTACTCTATACCTAGTACGGAACCTCATATAACGAGGTTTACTTTAAACAATCTAGAAATATATTTTCTTTCATAATGTTGATGTTTCAAAAAAAGTTTGCAATTATTTTTTCTAAAAATTATCTTGTTCACTTACAAGAAGTATTATTATTAATATAGTTATGTAAAGTGCTCAGCGAAGTTCAGAGTAACGTTCTTTCTTTTCTTTTGTATACGAATATTTATTTAAATAGATCAATAGAATCTCAGTTATGCGTTGAAAACACGAAGGAAATAAATAGAAGCATTTAAGATGTAGCTCAGATTTTACCATTAATTAAAGATGTCTACTAAAGTTTTCATATCTTATTTTCATATATACTCTATCTTTTAAAATATAATCGAAAATGTGTCACGTACATTGATAGGTAATGAATTTCTGTTAGTTTCATTATTGTACAATTAAATATATTAAAAAGTATAAAGGGAATAATAAATTTGTTGTTTTAAATGTATTTTTTAGACCTTGCATGTTTCATTTTTCTCTCCTATCGATGAAAGATATCCGTGACTTTAAAGTAGGTTTTTTTTAAGGTGAGGTATTCTATCAATATATTACTTTTCCAGTCAAACAATTTATTCAAATAAAGTCAAATTTAGTGTATAATTGAAAGATACATATTACATTATTCTAAAGAAGAAACGACATGCAGCACAAACTCGCGCACGCGATAGAATAAAACAAGAATAGTTCCCTTGTACCAATATGATTTTAGTGCAGTCCTTTTTCTACATAAATAGTAATCTATTACTGCATTAGTGCCAATATTGTTCAATGAAAATATTACCACACCGATCTATTACATTACCATAGAACCCAAAAGCTTACATGTTGAAAACTAAAATCTAAGATGCAAAATAATATTTAAAAACTTTTTAGTTACAACAATTTGATTTTTACTTCGCGTTGCATTCTACATAAAAAAGCAAATATATAAAAAAAAATTGTCAGATTTAAAATTATACGTGTTTATGTTGTGGATCATACTATTTGATCGTATCTGTTAATGTTTTCATTGAATTACATATGCAAAATAATATCGGAATTGTCGAAAACATTTTACAAGTCTTATTATAAAGCGACGCTTTGCTATAAAAGCTGAATCATGCATTTTAAGTGAATGTCATCTAGAATTGATGATCTTATATGCAAAATAAAATGAATTGACACAAAAATATGATTGTACTTTTGCGACATACAATTACTTAAATCAATTGAAATCATTTTTATATTAATCTTTAATCCTTATAATTTATTTCATTATTTCCATGAATAAAAGATCTACAACCAAAAAAATGAAGAATTTGCAAGATTGCATGACTCGTCTTATATATATGCAAATGTAGCGTCGTAATAAAGCATGATTAAAACAAATAAAAGAACGAATAAGCTATGAGAGATAATAAAAAAGAAAGAACGTAAGAGGAAAGCGGGCAAAAGAAATAATAAAACGTGATGTTGTGTCGACGCTCCATTAATTGGAGTGACTTCTGTTTGTTAATTGTCCTCTGCTAAGGTGTTAATTCTTGCATTGATAGCCAACAGCTGTGCCAAAAATGACGAATCATTCATGATAGTGGCTAAAGCAGAGAGGATATCTTGCAGGATATCTTGCGAAATATTGAGTTGTCGAGCACATTCCGCTATCATCTCCATTTCCTCGGTATCAGGACTTATCTGCAACAAATATTTTTATTGTAAATTTCAAGATATCCCCGAAGACATTTCTGAATTTAATCTTAAGATTAATCTCAAGAAATATATTTATATACCTTACGCGAACCGTGAAACTTATTGAATGCCATCTTGACTCGCTTCTTCCCGTTACCAGTCTGGTAGAAAATTGTGAAGGTCTGTGTATTGTTCATATCCAGTATAACGGGGAAATATATGCCGGCGGTGACGTGACCTTTAGTATCTCTGGCAAGGAGACTTCTCTGGTTATAAACCAAATTTCTCCGTTCTGTAACGTCAATGGCAGTTAAATATGGCCTTGCCACATAAATGAGAGCTACTTGCACCCCCTCCAAGGCACCAGGTCGAGTTTTTATCTCATGCCACTCGACATAATCAGGATCATCGGCACATAAACAGTAGTTGTACTCTTTCTTACAAGTCGGTTCATCGGATTGTGTGAACCAGCCTGTATGAGGGTATAACTTATCGGCCATCACAGTGATAACGCGTGCTACATGGTAACCGGGATCGAGCAGCATGACGCCGCGACGTCCGCCAATCTCGATTTTCAGGCACACTAGTACATGCTCCTTTTCGCCGCTATCTGCCGCTGGTGGACCGCCAACATAGCCGGCGATATCACCAATCGTCTGTAAAAAAAAACATTAATTTTTTTCTCATAAATATTAGCAATTTAAACATATTAGATCTGATCTTTTTAGTTAAACTTCTTGCATGATTCATCTTTTTTCTTTTTTTTTCTCTAATGTAAAAAACAGAAAAACAAGATGAATCATGCAAGAAGTTCAACTAAAAAGACAGATTACAGGTTTCAATAAATTTTAAAAAATATTCCAAATAATTGATTGACAAAAGAATTGTTTTTCCAACAGCTATTGAATATCATATTAAATAGTACAACTATATGTATATTATTGTATTAAAATAAGGACATGAAAAACACTTCTTACTTCTTCACAAGATACTAAATAGAGGCCACTTGCTATTCCTGGGAATCGCTTGTTCAATCCTGTTAATCGATGTAATAATTCAAATCCAAGACCGACGCAAGTATGGTGTTCGTGTGTTATCAGTGGCTGATATTTCCGGTAGAATCGATCCAGCACACTTTCTCCACTTGCAGTGTAGTCCTTGTAGAACCTGTACAATCGACATTGCGATTTATTATTTGCAAAATACGAGTATAATGATAAAATGAGAAACTGTATCCACATACCTGAGGAAATTGCCAATAGTATCATAGCGATGCTCACGCAATAAGCGTTGCGTTTCAAGTTCAACGCTGCCTGCTAATTCCTCATACTGTTCGACCGTGGAGACGGTCAGGGCTGGTGACTCGTAATGGGCCCAGACCGGCAGGGGTAGCGGAACACCCCTGATCCAGGGCCCGCGTGCCTGCCCCTGTGGCTGGCACCATATCTCAGCCGTCTCGAGTCAACTCGGCCATTCGCTGCCCCAGCGGCCAACCGTTGGCACAAAGCCATGCTCGTCCCTGCAGCTGCTTATTGGCTCTACAGGGCTCTCTCCGTGTTTTATACTCTTCTCTCGCTCTGTATTCAAACATAATAAATCTTTTATTCCTTATAAAAAATAAAAGTAGAGATTAATTATTTCTCTGAACGGCTGTGATACTCTAAAGAGTTATTTTTCAACAAATTGCAATATATTATTTCAAATGAATTTTTTACTTCATAATCTCTATATGTATTCAAAGTGAAATGGAAAGATCTTTGTATCGGAGGAAAAAAAAATAGAAAAAGTAGGAAGCCCAACAAAGCGCTTTAGAAAATTGAAAAAAAAAAAGATATTCTTGGAGTTATATAATGATTATATAAGAATAATCTTATATATTCGTTTAAGACAATACTCTTCGAATACGATGGGCTCCAATTGCGACGCAACGCTACCGCGATGACGTTACTCCTCTCTCGCGGCTGCCGCGCGCGAGCAAACGATCTCGGGGACGTGTCCGCTATTACCGTAAGTCCACTGCTATTTGAGTACACGGATGAGCACGGTGCCGTAAGACAAGATCTGCGAGATGAGTCTGGAGAAGCGGATCGGATTTGTCATCAGCTCGGTATCCAACATGGCGGTGTTGTACGCTTGTTAGAGGACGCGCGTGGCGAATCAATACACGACCAAATAGATACGTAAGCGCGTGCCACGTGTCTACTCGTCACGACCTTCGCTGTGACACTTTGTCACCAGCTGGGAAATTCGCGGGATCCCGTTCGCGCTCCGCGAATCTCTCGAGCAGAAGCGAGAGAAAGAGAGCGAGAGAAAGGCGAACGCCCGTCACGTCCGCGGGATTTCCGCTACGGAAAAACTCTTGATTCACGCGGAGAGAACGAAGCCTCCAGAAGCCTCTCGAAAGGGGGACAACAGTCGAGATCTATCGGTCGAGCCATCGCCGAAGCGACGGAAACGCGAGGGGACATCGGAATTCAGGGGGAATTCTCCCTCTGTGATTGACCCTTTCAGCCTCGAGAGACTGAGTGGTCTGGAGGATAATATCGCCACGCTATTTACATTCACTAACGCTCCGTTCGCGCGCCGTTATCCGCACGCGGCGAACACGAGCGGATACGAGCAAGAGTCATCGATGACTCACGAGGGGGAGGCACAATGACTTCGAGGGAAAAGGGCGTGTGATGATAAACCACGCGAACGGTTTTGCGGGGGAAAGGAGGAAGTGTTTTTCTCTCTGTCGTAGAAAGAATCGTTCCCGCACAGTGAAACATCTCTAAAAAAAAATAAATAAATAAATAATGAAAGGAAACACGATAGAATGCTAAAATCTCGATAATACTCGATCGTGCATCTCGAGCGAGACGAAGCGAGCGTTTCTCTGATCGAACGACGTCTCGCACTTACCCATACAACGAGCGCACCAAACAAATAAAAACTTTCTCTTCGCGCGAGCTTTGTTCGGAAACTCACGTGTCCGAACTTCAAGTAGAACTGAGAGGTGGGACGCGAGCGTAAGGTTATATACGTTCAGTTTGCCCCTTCCCGCTCTACCGCCTAACCGTTCTTTCGGTCGTCATCCCTCCCTCGCCCCGCGTGTCATACTTCATACTTATACGCGTTTCTCCACGTGATCGCGATATACCGTCATTCTTGACCGAAGTTCTCTCTAATGCAGCGGCAACGCGAGGATGTAATTATCTCGCGCCCGATAACGTGTCCAAGGCCTTCCATTTCTCTTTTTCTCGTTTCCTTTTTTCTGTATTTCTCGTATTACTTCGTCATTTTGTTTTTATTCACAAAATCATTCGCGGAATAGGTACTATATCGAAAACTTTCCAAGAAGTAGGATTAAGTTTAGGGGTACATTCCGTTTCACACATAACGTAATGCATCATTTATCCTTGTTTAATATTCGGTGAACAATAAGGATAAATGATGTATTATACGGAATTATCCTGGAAGCGAGAGAAAGTAAAAAGAAAAGGAAGCGAATTTTCCAATTAAATATCTATCAGCTGAAACGCTAGCGGTGATTATAATTTTATTTGAATTCGAATTTATCTTTGGATTAAAAAATAATTGTATTAAATCTAGTATTACTTTTTTATTAATTAGGTTTATAAATTATATAGATAACGACAGATCTTGATGAAGTGACACAAACAAGATTAGATTTTAAATAGCAAGCTTGTCGCTTAATTATAATTTATACTTGTCTACTGCCGTAGTAGAAACTCGAGTGGCCCATTTTTATTTTTCTTTTATTATTGAAATTTAAGATTAATTTATCGTATGACAAATTTTTCAAGCATGTTAATTGGCTGCAGGACAGAAAGATTTCCGCAGATCTCTTTAGATTTTCTCCTACTTTGAATCTTAGTTTTAGAACGTATAACTTAGAACGTTAGACTTTAAAGATGACGTATGTAGATTCTAAAGATTTATAACTTCTAATCTAATGAATTGAGCTCCTACGTTCAGCCTGTAAATGGCAGTTATTGCCATTAAGATTTTCTATTTTTAGGTTCAAAAGAAAGATTTTCTAAATAGAAGCTGTAGATTAAGTAATATTAAAAGAAGCCGTATTTGATTGTACAAGTAAAAGTCAAAATAGATTTATAAGGTTTAATTGAGATTGAAAGAGATTCAAACTAAAATTTCGTCTCGCTTTTAACCAATCAATACATAGAAAGTTACAATTAAATGTAATACTAGCTTAATAGCGAATTCAATTGGATGAAGTCACAATGCTGTACTGATGTATATACATATATATATATATATATGTATTGGCTGCGTTTAGCAGAGAAAGCAGTTTTGCAACTGTTGTAAAATTCTTCGATTAGTTTATAGTTTATATACGTTAGATCGGGCCTGTTCCCTTTGAGCTCTGAAGCCAAAACGTAAAATTATCGTTACAAAAAATTCAATGTGGATAAGTTTTCGGGAACTGGAAAGTGTTGATAATTGTCACTACTACTGTGTATCAACATTTTATAGTCTCCGAAATCTTATTCACATTGAATTTTTTTGCATCGATGGCTTTGCGTTTTGGTTTCGGAGCTCAAATTGGACAAGCCTGATTTAGATCCATAAAGAACTAAAAACAAGAATCAATCGTATTGAAGAATTTTACAATTATAAAGCTGCTTTCTCTGCTGAATACAGCTATAAAATCATCATATACAAATAATTTATAAAGATGTGTTCAATATGAATATAAAAACGAGTTAAATTATAAAATCCTCAATATATTTTATTGTGTTAAGTAAAATGTGTATTTTATAATTCGAAATATTTGCATTTCACTTTTACACTTATTGTCAAACGAAATTAACGGCTTTAACATGCACCAGTGCATTAATGCATCTAATCGAATTCGCTAATTTCATACAATACAAATCATCTCATAAATATTAGATCTATCCATCTTGCTTACACTTTTTGCATTCAGCATCTTCGCTTTCTCTTCCAGACTCTTTCTTCGAATATATATTTATTTTGTTTTAAAGCTGCACAAAGAAAAAGATTTCTTTGGATTTAGTATTTCTATTTATTTGACTAAAATGTATTTCATTGAAACAACATATTCTTGTACGAAATATTATTTGAATAAAAATTTTGTTGTTTCATTTGAGAAACTAACCTCTACTGCTTCACAGAAATAACATTATTATTTATGAAGTAATATCTTTCAATTAAATAATATATTATTTAGTTACAATAAATACAAACAACGAAATAAATTATTTATTTGAAAATGGCAAAATATAATTGATAGAGATTCCAAATAATTGCTTTCTTAGAACAATCACATTTTTTGGCCGAAAAATATGAAAACAATTTATATAATTTAACAATAGGATTAAACGAGCAATGCTATGTGCTCAATTATGTTTGTATCGTACAGTTTGATCACGCGAATACTGAAGAGATAGACATCTATTCATAAATAATGTATTTAAGACAAAGATAGTTTCAATTGCACTTATTGATTAAAACATTGGTTTGGACCACTCCAAATAACAAATTTATTTGAATATAATAAAATTTATTAAATCTAAATAAATCTTTTTCTCTGTGTAGGGTTTTATCTGAAAATGAATGTCAGATGAAAACCTAAGTATACAAATTTTGGGGTTTTTTTAAGCAACGCGAAGAAACCTATTGTAACAACATTATAATATTCTAGCACTTACAGTAACGTTGCAGTAATGTTGTTTCTAGATTTATTTTTTATTTCTGTATTCTCTGAACTGGTGCACGTGGTGCAATAAGTTAAGTGAAACAAATAATGTATTTCACTTTAACTTATTTATGCACTGTGTGCATTAGTTCAGAGAGTGTAGGAATAAAAAACAGATCTGTATTGTTCTGTACTGTATAGGATTACGTTTGTCATACATTTTTCAAGTATGTTAATTGACTGCAAACAGAAAGATTCTCAGATCTCTCTATCGTACACCTAGAGATAAAAATGATTGAAAAAAAAAAACTAGAAACTTTGAATAAAAAATTTTTCAGATAACAAAGTTTAAATTACTTACAATATTACTTACAATATTGAGAAAAGCAGATTCTGATCCTTTTCTGGATTATCTACTTTTATTGCCACTAACGATTTATGAGCAATTTGATGACAATATTCAGGCAACAGTTCCCTCTTACAAAAAGATGGCAATTTTTATGAACAACTAAAAGGAAACTTGTGTCAAGCAACTATTTTCTTTCTTATAACGAGCTTGGCTATTTGGATAAAAAAATCTTAGTAAAAAATAATTTTTTTCTTAGCTCTTGAAAGTTTTTTACGTAAATGGAAAACTTTCAGGGATCATTGCACAATGTTCATGACTGATTGGTGAATGCATCTAATCGAATTCGCTATTAGATTTTTTTAAAGTACTGTACAGCAAGATAATGGCAATGCAATTCGTCACATATTGTATAATCGATCTCTGATCTTTTGATTTTATTGATAGGGTGAATGGATCAGCTGTTGCTTTCAAACTGTTGCATTCTGCTCAAATAACCGTCATAATAATACATGAGTTATATTTACATACAATTAATATATATATGTTATATATACATGTTTAAAAGAAGTCTTTCAGACATTATTATTTGGATTTTACAGATACGATATGCATAATTGGAATATAATAAAAATTATCGCACTTATCCTACAATGAGTTAAAAAATTTTGTCGACTTCTGCTGACAAAATTTGTTTTCGATTCAGAGATTTGATTAAAAATACACAAACACATTCACATTCTTAATAAAACTTGAAAATTGTTTTCTTCCTTTGTCGTCCACAGACAAAAAAACAGTTATTGCTCTTTCAGCTTCCATTTGATATTCTAAGAAAATTATCGAGTGCTTTCCATTTAGCTGAAATTTTTTTTTTAATGACTTAATCGTAATTTAAACTTATTCTACAATATGTTCTTTGCTTCCTGTTTCTTATTTTTTATCTTTTGCTTTTTTTCTCCTTTGCAATCGTTTTATCGACAATTGTTTTTCTTGCTATGTATTTCTTGTTTCTTTCGAAGTTCATTAACTTTTATCTCAGGCAATATAAAACAAAAAACCGGATAAGAAGCAAAAAGACAAGATGTAAAAAATAGCAAAAAGCAAGAAACAGGAAACAAAAAGCATATTGTAGAACAGGCTTTATTTTTATTTTTATTGTCGTCTATGAGACAAGATTCTTACAATAACGATTGGATGTTTTCCATTTGGTGACACAAGTAGATTATCTTTCTTGACATTCAGAGAGTAATAAGGAGGATAGATTACTTGTGTCGACTTGCCATTAAATGAAAAGCACTCTTCATCATAACAATCTTGTCAACAATAAGTAAGTCACAATTATTCGACGGGTAAATGAAAAAGTTTCTTTCCCATTTAGTTAATTTGGTTTCATAAATTAACAGAAATTGCACATGAAAATCGTACATGAAAATAAAAAAAGTTCTTGAATAATTTATACGTATATATATTTATTAGGAATTTGTATATATGACACTTCAAGCATATTTATAAGAGAAATAATGAGTTTTCACCAACTAGAGGTCATTTACTTGGAAAGATGGGCGTGAAAGACGTGGGCGTATTTAAGTAAATGTATGTTTATTATTTGCACAATCGCCTACGCGATACATGTCAAGTACAGCAGAAAATCATATAATAATATCGTAATGAAATTATGACCTTATTTGTCACTTATAAGTTTATTTTTAAGTGACAAATGACGTCATGATGACACGATATTATTATGTTAATTAATCTTAATTAATCTGTGTACTATTTAGACGTAAGTTGCGTTCGTATCACAAAACATATTTCTATAAAAGATACTCGTTAAATGTTTTTTTAAGGATTGCGTAACATAAAAGAATAAAAGGAATAGTACAGAGAGACAGCCATGTAGTGAGATTCTCTAATCATCTTATCTATGACTGTTGTTATCGTTAACTACAACCAAGAACGATGAAAAAAAGCATGGCTCTCATTGGCTGTCGCTAGTTAACGATGACGTTAAACAATCATTGATAAGACGTTAAAGAATCCCGCTACTATTTTATTTCTTTGTTTTTTTTTCCCTACTCCTTTTATTATACGCAGCCCTTTAAAAGATTAGAACTTACAGCAGTCGAGGTCACGTTCGAATGCGATTGGTTGATGGATACTACGCCTCTGAAATTCTCAGCTGTTTGCGTCACATGAATGCGCTGTTTGCGGTGAACGTTCGACGCTGCTTTTGACGTCACGAGATCAACAGTAACGACCTTTTTCACGAAACACGCGAGAGGGTGGCGGGGGCGAGTCGTCGATGAAACAACATAAAATGTTAATCACACTGCAAATCTAAGTGTTTTAGTCTAAGTCTAAAATGTTTTATTTTAAAACATTTAAAATATTTAAGTCCTTATAGTCACTTTTTAATTGTTAAGAAGCGTTTTAAAAACACATAAAGCGCTTTTTCAAAAACACTTTATATTACTTTAACAGAAATTTAAAGCATTTAAAGCGTTCTAAATATTCAAACATTTTAAACGCATTAATACATTATTAAAAATAAAATGTTAATTTTAAAAACTTATAGTGGACTTCTTGGAACATGCAGAAAATTAACATTTTTTTTGTATAAAAATTTAATTTTAACATTTTAACATTTTTGCGTGTTTCGGAAAGTCCATTTTAAGTTCAAATTAAAATTTTACTTTTAAATGTAGGTGTGTGTGTGTGTGTGTGTGCGTGTGTGTGTGTGTGTGTGTGTGTGTGTGTGTGTGTGTGTGTGTGTGTCAGCTATAAGTTATAACAATTGCTAAATATACATATTGTGTTTTTGTATTCATTTTCAGTCAATATTTATTTTAAGATAATGCGTAAGTTTACTTATACGTAACCTTTAAAATATATAACATTTTCTCTGTAAGTGTTTTTTAAAACACTTAAACATTTTTTTTTTT
>Ga0157363_1001551_pt1 | contig 19241 bp, 17 predicted proteins | sample AttsexASBM1_FD_111477 | JGI IMG/M metagenome (GOLD analysis project Ga0157363, IMG submission 111477) | Fungus gardens microbial communities from leaf cutter ant in Ribeirão Preto, State of São Paulo, Brazil - Atta sexdens ASBM1 | ecosystem: Host-associated > Fungi > Mycelium > Unclassified ... | reverse complement strand
TGCTGAACTTCGCACAGGAATGCGGTGTCTTCGCCAACGGTTGCTGTCACGGTAACGCGCAGAACAACTTCATAGACTTCATCAGCCAGCTGAGATGAAGCGGTGTCCAGATCCAGTTTCACTTCCGGTTCCCACTCTTTCTGGAAAACCTGAGGCGCGTTTGGCGCTTCGTAAGAAACGTCTTTGGTATACACACGTTGAATCTGGAACTGCATTTCGTTTGTGCTATGTTCTGACATGTTACTAAATCCTGTGAGTTAAATTGTCTGACCGAAAAATTATGCCTGGAGTAAGGGATCCAGTCCCTGACGCCCATCCAGCGCGTAAAGATCGTCGCAGCCACCAATGTGCTGCGCATCAATAAAAATCTGTGGAACTGTCGTACGCCCGCTTCGCTGAATCATCTCTTCACGCTTCGCCGCGTTCCCATCAATAGGAATCTCCTGGAACGAAACGCCTTTCTGATCCAACAATGCTTTTGCCCGGTGGCAATAAGGGCATGTGACTTTGGTGTAAATCTCAACATTAGCCATGCGGTTACCTCTGGGAATTATTTACCGCGTACCAGCGGCAGATTCTCACCACTCCAGCCGCTCACACCATCTTTCAGCACGGAGACTTTTTCAAAACCTTCAGCGCTCAATTTAGCGGCTGACTCACCTGCGCTCTGACCAGTGGCACATACCACAATTATGGGCTGGGACTTGTGCTTTTCCAGTTCGGCAAAGCTCCCTTTTTTGATGTCAGCCGCTGCAATATTCACCGCACCTGAAATGTGCCCTTTGCGATAATCATCGCGCGAACGCACGTCTACAACCACCGCATCCTCTTTGTTGATCAGGTGGGTTGCTTCACCACGACTGATGGTTTTTACCTTAGAGAACATTCCTTTAACGGTGGTCACAATCACCAGAACGAGTAAAACAACCCATGCCAGACTAAGGATGGTGTGATTGCTTGCAAACTGCATAATTTCTTGCATGAGGGGTAACGACTCCAGACCGGGCTAATAAGCTAAAACAAGGGTTCTGAGTATACCTGCGCCACTTAGCATGTACAGTCGCGAAGCGGGCAGAGTTACGATTTGTGCGTCATTTTCCAAAAAAAGTGTTCTAATCGCAAAATTGAGTCAAGGTTTATGCCGCTAAGCTCGGCACCGACATCTTTCGTAAAGCAAAACCCGCCCGGGATAACTGGTAAGCGGCTGTTCATCGTGGAATAATTATCGACTATGAAGGGAAAAGCGACCGTTACACACACAAGGACCTGTCACAACGGCCCAGCGCATCCGTTGTTATTTCGCTGGTCCGAAATCTCCCTGAGCTTGCTCTGCGCGGGCGCACTGTTATTGCCCGTTTACGCGCACAGTGCGGATGACAGTAAAACCCAGCTCAAGTCCATTCAGCAGGATATTGCTGACAAAGAGAAAAGCGTTAAAGCGCAGAAATTACAGCGCAGCAAACTTCTCGATCAACTGCAAAGTCAGGAAAAAGTGATTGCGCAAGCCAGCCGGCAGCTTAGGGAAACGCGCAATAGTTTGACCGCGCTCGACGGCGAAATCACGCAAATTACCACCTCCATCTCTCGTCTGGAAAAACAGCAGGCTCAGCAGGAAAAACTGCTGGCTCAACAATTGGATGCGGCTTTCCGACAAGGCCAACACAATGGGTTACAGCTGCTGCTGGGTGGTGAAGAAGCACAACGCAGTGAACGCATACTTGCCTATTTCGGCTACCTTAATGCTGCACGCCAGAAAAACATCGACGATCTCAAACAAACTCAGCAACAGCTGTCCGAGCAGCGTCAGGCATTGCAAGGTAAGCAGGAACAACAAAAGTCCCTGTTAGCCCAACAGCAGTCGCAGCAGGCCAAATTGGAAACTGCCAGTGCGGCACGTAAGAAAACCCTGACGGTACTGGAAAGCTCGCTGGAAAAAGATCAGGCCGATTTGGTTGAGATGCGAGAAAACGAAAGCCGTCTGCAGGATAAAATTGCCAAAGCCGAACGCGAAGCGCGTGAGCGTGCCGAACGTGAAGCACGCGAGGCAGAAAAAGTACGCCAGCGTCAGGCGCAGGCAAAAGCCAAGGGATCAAGTTATCAACCCACACAAAGCGAACGTGAGTTGATGGCGCGCACCGGTGGCCTCGGAAAGCCTGGTGGGCAGGCGGTATGGCCGGTGAATGGACGTATTGAACACCGCTTCGGTGAATCCATGCAGGGTGAACTGCGCTGGAAAGGTCTGGTGATTGATGCACCAGAAGGCACCGAAGTGAAAGCCATCGCCGATGGACGCGTACTGATGGCCGACTGGCTACAAGGCTACGGCCTGGTTGTGGTATTGGAACATGGTAAAGGCGATATGAGTCTTTATGGCTACAACCAAAGTGCGCTGGTGAGCGTGGGTACTCAGGTGAAGGCAGGACAGCCTATCGCCCTCGTGGGTACCAGTGGCGGCCGCGGCACGCCTTCGCTCTACTTTGAAATCCGACGTCAGGGACAGGCCGTCAATCCACTACCGTGGTTAGGAAGATAAGTGTTGTTTCAGCCTCAAAAGCTCTCAATTGCGTTCTGCGCACTGTTTTTCACACTATCAGCTCAGGCAGGTAAACTCTCAATTGTGATTGATGACTTCGGTTATCGTCCGGTTGAAGAGAATAAAGTGCTGCAAATGCCCGCTGCGATTTCGGTCGCTGTACTGCCGAATGCACCTCATGCTCGTGAGATGGCGACAAAAGCACATCAGGGTGGTCATGAGGTGTTGATTCACTTGCCAATGGCACCGCTCAGTAAGCAGCCGCTGGAAAAAGATACCTTAACCCCAGAGATGAGCAGCGAAGAGATCGCACGCATTGTTCGGGATGCCTCGGGTAAAGTGCCCTTCGCTGTTGGGCTGAACAACCATATGGGCAGCAAAATGACCTCCAGCCTGCCCGGCATGCAGAAAGTGATGCAGGTGCTAAATCAGTACAATTACTACTTTCTCGATAGCATGACGATTGGCAATAGCCAGTCTATTCCAGCGGCACAAGGTACGCATGTTAAGGTGCTGAAACGCCGGGTATTCCTTGACGATAGTCAGAATGAGGCATTGATTCGCGAACAGTTTACCCGTGCCGTAAAACTGGCACAGCGCGATGGCTATGCCATTGCGATTGGTCATCCGCATCCTACCACCGTTCGTGTGCTGCAACAGATGCTGCCATCACTGCCACCCGATATTACGTTGGTACGCCCGAGTCAGTTGCTGAATGAGCCTCTGCATCAGGGTAAAACACCGCAGACAACCGATAAATCGCCGGGACCGAAATTCCGTGCTCCAGGCGTGTGTAAGGTCAGTAAACCACTGCCGCCAGTGCCGCAAAGTCGAGCCGTTGAAATAGTGATTGAAAATGTGGCAGGTAGTAAGTTAATCAATCAGTTAGGTTTACTTTTTTAACGCAATCATCAACGTTTTTGAAAATTAGCGTTAGCCCCATTCGGGGCTAGCGTTTTTTTCTTTATCATTACGAAATTAATTCCCGCGACTGATGTCAAATTTGCCAGGTTCTTAGGGTGAATTGGAATAATGAAAAAGCTTTGGAAAATAAACGTAATCAATAACGTACTCAGTTTACATGCCAGACTGAGCCAGATTGACAAAAACAAGACACCGCTAAGCTCAAATCATGAGTTTAAGCGCATTGTTATTTTCTCAACGACCGCATTAGGAGATCTCCTTTTTAATACTCCTGCGATCAAAGCCATAAAGCATCGCTATCCAGAGGCCAGGCTCATGCTGGTATCCAGTGATAAAAACCGTGATCTCGTTGAAAAAAGTCAATGGTTTGATGAAATAGTCATCTGGGATAATAAAATAGTTCATTCCCATCGCGTAATCAGGAGAATGAGAAAATTCAAACCTGATATGACTGTGCTACTGCATTCAACATTGGGCTATGACATTCTCTGCGCACGCCTGTCTGGCTCAAAATATATTATTAGAGATAATTTCAGAAGTGACAATACTGTCTTTAATCACTGGATAGATCATTATTCATCGGCAACAGATGTTCATATTATTCAGCGCAAACTCGACCTGATTAGTATTCTTGGATGCAATACAACAGATATCAGAATGCAATTTCCCATTGCAATTCACTCTGTAGAACGAGAAAACTATCGACCTGTAATTGGTTTTCAAATGGGGGCGTCCGGGAAAAACCGTTGCTGGCCAGTTGAACATTTTTCTGAACTAGCAGAGCGTATTTTAGAAAATAACAAAGATGCAAAAATAGTATTGACTGGTGCCACCCAGGATAAAAACATTGAAAAATCATTTTTTGATTTATTAAAAAATAAATACCATTCAAGGGTTCACTCTTATATTGGTAAGACTCGCCTACCTGAACTCTTACAGATAATTAAAAACCTTGATGTGTTGATCACAGGTGACACTGGACCACTACATATTGCTATCACGGCAGAAACGCCGACAGTGAGTCTTTATGTCAGTGCTAATCCCAGACATACAGGACCTTATCAGGATTTACACATTCATCAGACTATCAGAATTGAACCTGAATCTAATGATGATCCGCATTACCCATTAAGAAAAATAAGCGTTGATCAGGTTTATAACGTGATGATGAAAAATATTTCAGTCTAAAATTACACTACCAGATAGCAAGCGATCTGGTAGTGGTTTTTATCTAGGCCTTACGGGATGACAAAACTATCGCTAATGGCAACCAGAATAATACCCATGTTTCTCCTGGTCCACCAATCACAAACATCCCCTGAGTAACAAAAAACATCAAAGAGAAGAGATAAATTGAGGCTTCTAACCCCATGCCTTGATGATACTTTCTATACGCATGATACAAGCCAACCAGGATGAGTGATGCCATAAATAGCACACCCACCACACCGCCTTTTAAGAAAGCCGATACATAAATACTGTGTGTGGTTATAACATGTTGGCCAATACTGTTTACAAATGTCAGCTGCTTATCAAACCCCCAACCGAAATAGGGATGAATCATTGCATCTGAAATGGCATGATTCCAGATTCCAAATCTGATAAAACTCTGCGCATAAGAGGAAACAATGCGCGCATAAAAATCACTGCCATAATCGGTAAAGTAGAAGAATAATAAAATAGTAGCGATTGAAATCATGATATACAAAACATGTTTAAGGTGAACATGTTTATATTTAGCAAGTAAAACAGCTAAAGAAACCATTAAAGCCAATAACGGACCTCGACTTTGCGTCAAGATCAAGCCAATAAAGAGCAACGATGCAGGTATGTAAATCCAGTGTCGGCCTGACTCACGGGCAATAATCAGTGCACTTAAAATACCAAGAGCAAAATATCCACCGAGATCAATGACATTTTTTGGCGCGGCAAAAAAACCGTTTTCAAGTCTATTAGTCAGTAGCGTGCTCTTGTCTACCAACATAAATGTCAAAACAAGGACAATAAAACACCCGGAAAAAATGCATCCATAAACCTTCAGCAAACCATAACGCTTAATACAGTAATCAAACATACAAACGAAAAAAAGAAGATAAACGGTATGCTTCAGAGTTGAAATTATATTCTCTGGAACACTTGTCCATAAGTTCGTAATACTATAATAAATGAGGAATAGTGCAATAACGCCTATTGACCTCCAGGGATATGGCTCGGGAAGACTAAGCTTTTTTCGCTGGAAAAACAAAAATATCATCATCGTTGTAATCGACAGATGAAATAAATTATTTACTTTTCCAACACCTGTAAATATGGTCATTAAAAATAAAAATGCCATAAAAGAAATAGATGCAATAAATTCTAAACTTTCAGTTTTTTTTAAAAATGACATCTGGCGTCGCCTTCTCGAAAATTTCCTCTGTCAGTCCACTATTCATAGACAAATTGTAAACCTTTATCCCTGCATGATTAAGCTCGATGCTGGCATTCAAGAATGCGGGCTTTATCACTTGAGTAAAGTTTTCCCCTAAAAAGCTTTTCTGCTTATTATTTTCATTTTCATAAAACCGTGGGGATGAAAAATTATTCATATCAACCCCTGCTAACAGTATACGATTTGAACTGAGCCATACGGCTATTTGCAACGCCCAATAGGCCACTGTACCCGCATCAAAAATACCTTGTCGGATATCCCATGAAAAACCTGATAATGGATCAGTTGGATAGACTGATAATCCTTTATTATCATTGAAATTCAAAGCATACTCAGCAGGTACTACTGATTTTCGAAATATCTTATAACTCAGATCTTCAATAATAGCCAAACGACACTTTATCTTATCGACTCCAATGCAATTCAACATATCATTGAGGCAATGAACTGTTGTAAAGAGCGTCAACTCAGGGTCGCCCAGTACTTTTCCGACAATATCAAAACGATTCTCAACAAAACCGCGATCGACAATAACATAATATGAAAATACGACTTTATCTCGTAGGTGATAAGCGCCATTAACACCAATAAATGTCGTTTCTGAAAGTAATTTAAAATCAAGATCATTCACTGACGGGCCAGTTGCCAGTATCGTCATATCATTGGTAACGGTTTTACGTAATGAATCTAATGCTTCAATTTTTATTTCATTTTTTCGCCAGACTAGCCGTTCAATATGGTCTTCTGCTCCACGTTGAATTCTGATATGAGGCCAAAAATTTTCATTGTGCCGATAAGCTCGTTCATGGGTATAACGATAGATTTGTTTAAATATTGATCCCATTCAAAGCAATTCCCGCAATTTTTCCATTACGCTCACGGCGGATATAGCCTGCATTCTGCCACCTGCACCGCGTAGCTCATGCTGATTCTTCCCATACCCCCCAATCAGCCCCGGATCAGTTGGACCAAACAGCGTAATATTCGGGCGGTCCAGCGCGGCGGTCAGGTGACTCAAACCCGTGTCGACCGAAACGACAGCGCGTGCCCCCGCCAACTGCTGTGCCACTTGCTCCAGCGCTAATTTTGGCAGCACCTCAACATGGTCAAAACCTTCCGCCATTCTTAATGCACGCTGATGCTCATGTTCAGCACCCCACGGCAGTTTCACTCGCAGACCTGTCGGCTGTACCCGTTCAATAAGTTCGCGCCAGTGCGCCTCTGGCCAATGTTTGTTATCGCGGGTGGTCGCATGCAAAAACACCAGGTATTGATGCGCATCGTTGGGCTGCGTAGAAAGGAAATGTCCCGCAATGGCATAATCACCCTGGGTCTCCGGTTTCGCATAATCCAGGCTTTTCGCAAATAGCTCACGCGTGCGTTCAACCGCGTGTTGCTGTTTATTAATTTCATGGCGTTTGTCATACCACCAGCTGGCGAAGGGTTCCCGCGCACTACGGCTGTCTTGTCCATGCTTTACGCCTTTAGCCAGGCGCGTCACCAGCGCGGCGCTTTTGATCAACCCCTGGGCATCAATCACCACATCATACTGGCGCGATTGCAGGTCTCGCTTAAACAGAACGCGCTCTTCACGTTGCTGGCTACCAAACCAATGTTTACGCCAGCGACGAATCGCCACAGGCAGCACTTTATCTACTGCCGGATGCCAGCTGGAGATCTGTGCAAAATTTTCTTCGACGACCCAGTCAAAACGGATGCCAGGAATGGCCTGCATCGCATCAGTGAGCGCCGGTAACGTGTGCAGCACGTCCCCCATGGAGGAGGTTTTTACAATCAAAACGTGCATGGCTACTCCTGCACCGGATGCAGCAGCGCACTCAGTTCCTGATGAACCCGAGCAGGCTGAATATCTATGAGACTCTGGTGATAACCCTCTTCGGCATCACCTTTACGTATTTTGTGATAGCCGGAGATCAAACGAATAACACGTGCCTGATGAGACAGCGGCGGCGTGAAATCCGGGCTACTCGGGCCATACAAGGCGACTAACGGGCGGTTCAGTGCGGCGGCAATATGCATCAACCCGGAGTCATTACTGACAACGGCCGCGCAATGTGCGATCAAAATAACCGCCTGCTCTAATTGCGTATCGCCCGCCAGATTCTTGCAGTGCGCTCGTGCTGATTCCGATAACGTCTGAACAATAGTGTCACCGGTTTCGCGATCTTTTGCTGAACCGAACAACACCACCTGGTAGCCTTCGCCAATCAGTTGGTCAGCAAGTGCCGCGTAGTGGTAGTGCGGCCAGCGCTTGGCTGGTCCAAATTCAGCGCCAGGGCAGAACCCAATCACTGGACGATCGGCCGACAGAGCAAACTGCGCCGCCGTCATGCGCTTCTCGTCTTCATCGACACGCAACTGCGGCCACAGTAAGGGCTGCGGCAACTGTTGTGCGGAGGCGATGGGTTTGTCGTAGCCCAGTGCAACATAGCGATCCACCATCAGCGGAAACGCGGCTTTATCCAGCACACGCACATCGTTCAACACGCCATAGCGCATCTCACCACGCCAGCCGACACGGCGCTTAATACCTGCAAAGAACGGCACCAGCGCTGATTTGAACGAATTTGGCAGCACATAAGCACGGTCATAATTGCTGACCTGAAGGGATTTGCCCAAACGCCGCCTTTCACCCAGTGCCAAAGCGCCATGGCCCAATGGCATCGCCAGCGCCTGATTGACTTCCGGCATCCGTGACAGCAGTGGCCGGCACCAGGCCGGCGCCATCACATCAATGACCGCATCCGGGTGCTCAGCCTTGAGCGTGCGATAGAGACTTTGCGACATCATCATATCGCCGACCCAGGAAGGGCCAATGACCAGAATTTTCATCGCTGGTGCCGGTTTCCTTATGCTTTACGATTGAGCCAGGTCATGTATTCACCCACGCCCTGAGCAACGGTTTTAAATGGCTTGTCATAACCCGCTGCGCGCAGATTGGTCAGGTCCGCCTGAGTGAATGCCTGATAGCGGCCTTTCAGTTTCTCAGGGAACGGGATGTATTCAATCTGGCCTTGCTGATGGAACTTCAGTACTGCATCGGCGACTTCCTGGAAGGACTCCGCACGGCCAGTACCACAGTTGTAGATGCCAGATACACCGTTTTCCCAGCACCACAGGTTTACCGCAACAACATCGTCAACATGGATGAAATCGCGGCGGAAGTCGTCGCTGCCTTCAAACAGCTTTGGATTTTCACCATTGCTGATCTGAGTATTGAGGTGGAAAGCCACACTCGCCATACCGCCTTTGTGACCTTCGCGAGGGCCGTAGACGTTGAAGTAGCGGAAGCCACACACCGGAGAATCGGCTTCTGGCAGAATCTGACGCACATAATGGTCGAACAGCATTTTTGAGTAGCCATAAACGTTTAACGGCTGCTCGTACTGGCGCTCTTCGATGAAGTTTTCATTACGCCCACCGTAGGTGGCTGCGGATGAGGCGTACAGGAAAGGAATTTCACGTTCCAGGCAGAAATGCAGCAAGTCTTTGGAGTACTGATAGTTGTTATCCATCATGTACTTGCCGTCCCACTCGGTGGTCGCCGAGCAGGCACCTTCATGGAACACCGCTTCGATTGGACCCAGATCTTCGCCGGACATGATGTAAGAGAGGAACTCTTCTTTGTCCATGTAATCCGCGATATCAAGATCTGCGAGGTTCACGAATTTGGTGCCATCTTTCAGATTATCCACCACCAGAATATCGGTAAGACCGCGATCGTTCAGCGCTTTAACAATGTTGCTGCCAATCATGCCAGCGCCACCGGTTACGATAATCATATGCTTTGCCTTTAAACAGTTGGGGTGAAACAGGAGGTTTCACGCACGAATACCTAACATCATAACATTTCAGCCCGCGGCAGGCAGCCAGATGACTCCGTAACCGCTGCACAAATTGCACCCAACGCGTGAACTATGCTGCAAAACGAAGATTTCTCTGGCGGAAATGTCGGCACGATGCGTCTTGATCAGTAATATGTGCCAAAATTTTGCTATCTGAGGAGCAGAATCATGTCCAGTCAGTTTTATTCGCAAATCCTTCAACAGCTTGAGACAACACGTAGCGATGGATTGTTCAAACAAGAACGTACCATCACGTCGGCGCAGCAGGCTGAGATCAATGTCGCTAATAGTCCTTCGGTGATTAACTTCTGCGCCAACAACTATCTCGGTCTGGCGAATCACCCCGCGCTTATTCAGGCCGCCAAAGAAGGCATGGATTCCCACGGCTTCGGCATGGCATCCGTGCGCTTTATCTGCGGCACACAAGATATCCATCAGCAGTTGGAACAAAAGCTGGCGGCCTTTCTCGGCATGGAAGATGCCATCCTGTTTTCCTCTTGCTTCGATGCCAATGGCGGTCTGTTTGAAACGCTGCTCAGTGCGGAAGATGCCATCATCTCTGATGCACTCAATCATGCCTCAATTATCGATGGCGTACGCCTGTGTAAAGCCCAGCGCTATCGGTATGCCAACAACGATATGTCTGAGTTACGTGCTCGGTTAGAGGAAGCGCGTGATAAAGGTGCTCGCCATATTCTGATCGCCACAGACGGTGTGTTCTCGATGGATGGCGTGATTGCCAATCTGCAAGGCATTTGCGATTTGGCCGACGAATTTGACGCATTGGTGATGGTTGATGATTCCCATGCGGTCGGCTTTGTCGGTGCAACTGGGCGTGGCACCCATGAATACTGCGGCGTAATGGATCGCGTAGATATCCTGACTGGCACATTAGGCAAAGCGCTAGGTGGTGCTTCTGGTGGCTATGTAGCTGCGAAAAAAGAGGTGGTTGAATGGCTACGCCAGCGTTCACGCCCTTACCTATTTTCCAATTCCCTCGCACCTGCTATCGTCGCCGCCTCGCTGCGGGTGTTAGACCTGCTCAGTGAAGGCGATGGGTTACGCCAGCGCCTTTGGGATAACGCCCGATTCTTCCGCGAGAAGATGACCGCAGCCGGCTTTACGCTGGCGGGTGCTGACCACGCCATCATTCCGGTGATGCTTGGCGATGCAAAAGTGGCTCAGCAGTTTGCCAGCCTGCTGCAAAAAGAGGGCATCTACGTCACAGGCTTCTTTTATCCGGTGGTGCCGCAAGGTCAGGCACGCATCCGCACTCAGATATCTGCAGGTCATACGCAGGCACAACTGGAACATGCCGTTGCCGCCTTCACTCGCATTGGCCGACAGTTGGGCGTGATCGCAGGAGCAGAACGATGAAAGCATTGGCCAAACTCAAAGCCGAAGAAGGTATCTGGATGGTGAAGGATGCACCGATTCCGGAACCTGGTCACAACGACCTGCTGATTAAAATTCGTAAAACCGCAATCTGCGGCACCGATGTTCACATTTACAACTGGGATGATTGGTCGCGTAAAACCATTCCCGTTCCAATGATCACTGGCCATGAATATGTCGGCGAAGTCGTCGGTATGGGCGAAGAGGTAAGAGGCTTTGCCCTTGGCGATCGTGTGTCCGGCGAAGGTCATATCACCTGCGGTCACTGCCGAAATTGCCGCGCCGGCCGCACTCACTTGTGCCGCAATACCGTGGGTGTCGGCGTCAATCGTCAGGGCTGTTTTGCTGAGTACCTGGTCATCCCTGCATTTAACGCTTTCAAGATTCCCGACAATATCTCTGACGAGCTGGCAGCGATTTTCGATCCCTTTGGCAACGCCGTGCATACCGCGCTCTCGTTTGATCTGGTCGGCGAGGATGTGCTGATCTCTGGCGCTGGCCCCATTGGTATTATGGCTGCAGCGGTGTGCAAACATGTGGGCGCACGCAATGTGGTCATCACCGATATCAATGAATATCGCCTCGGCCTGGCACGCCAGATGGGCGTGACACGCGCCGTAAATGTAGCGCAGGAAAATCTGCGCGATGTGATGGCTGATCTGGGTATGACCGAAGGTTTCGATGTCGGGCTGGAGATGTCTGGCGCGCCTCCCGCGTTTCGCACCCTGCTGGAGGTGATGAACCATGGTGGGCGAATCGCTCTACTGGGCATTCCGCCGGGCGAGATGGCGATCGATTGGAATCTGGTGATCTTCAAAGGACTGTTCATCAAAGGCATCTATGGCCGTGAGATGTTTGAAACCTGGTACAAAATGGCAGCGTTGATTCAATCCGGCCTCGACTTAACGCCCATCATCACACATCGCTACCACATCGATGAATTCCAGCAGGGATTTGACGAGATGCGATCCGGCCGTTCAGGAAAAGTGGTATTGAGCTGGGATTAAGGATTCACAGGGAGGCTTTTGGGCCTCCCATGGATTCACTTAATCAGCGCCAGATATTGCTGACAGATTGCCGCCGTATCAAATTCGGCAAAGGCATCCGCTGCTAACAACGGCGGGTGCTGATAAATGTCACACATTGCTGCTGCCAGCGATTCAGGGTTGAGATCCGCCAGGCCGCGCGCTAAATCACCCTGCAACAGCCACATCGGGCCACCCGGACAACGCGTACTGACGACAGGTGTGCCACACAATACGGCTTCGATCAGCACATTACCAAAACCCTCGCTATCCGAACTGACGATCAACATTGTCGCCCGGCTGATCCATGCATAAGGGTTTTGTGTAAAGCCCTGGAAAATAACACGATCGGCAATTCCTAGCGATTGTGACAGGGCTTCTAAAGCGGCTTTACGCTGTGCCGATCCCTGCCCCAATAACACCAACGGCAACTGAATATTGCTTAATGCGTAAGCCTTTAACAGGCGGTCATGCCGTTTAGTTTCGTGGAAGCGCCCGACATGCACCAGGAAACCAGACTCAGGCACTTCGGCGGGCTCTGCTGCCAACTGCCGAATCAGTGCAATATCGAACGGATTGCCAATTACCGCTTCGCCTGTGAGCTTCACAGCAAAGGCCTCTTTCAAATCCTCCAGCACGGCGGGTGAAACGCCGACCACGTTACGCCCCTGATAAACCTGCTGGATTTTACGCGCCTTTAACCAGCGTGATAATCCGGTGCGATGTCCAAGGTAGGAGGCTGAAAACACGCCATGCAGGCAGAACCAGGTTTTCTTCGCATCCAGCGCGCGACTTCGACGCACAATACGGTCGGTTTTGTGCAGATGAGATACCACAAGATCAAATTCACCTGCCGTTTTCTCCGCCTGTTGTACTGCTGCGTCCAGCAAACGGGCTCGACGACTCAGCTCAGTGAGTTTGCGCCAGGGTCGACGATTGGTGTCCAGAATGACCTGATAATCCACTCCCTGCGGCAAGGGGTATTCGCACACTTTTCGCAGTGAAAACAGTGATACACGGTGCCCCTGTGCCAGCATACCGGTGACCAGCGTCAGAACCACTTTTTCAGCGCCGCCGCCCGGCAATCCATCTATCACCATGAGTATGCGTTTTGACAAAATATTCTACCTGTCTGAATGAAATAACATGTGATTGCCTGCAGTCCTGGCCAGGATAGTAGCGCAGATCCTTCGTGCTTTTCGCCTGTTTCCTGCCCGGGCAAATAGTTTTGCGTCACTGAATGGCTCAGCGTAACATTGCGATTTTATTGGCTTCAGGCGGCGAACATGACCCGGCACGCGTTCCTTATTACCATTGACACTGAAGGCGACAACCTTTGGCGCAATCACCGTTCAATCACCACCGAAAATACCGGCTATCTGCCACGTTTTCAGGACCTGTGCGAGCGTTATGGTTTTAAACCCACCTGGCTGACCAACTATGAAATGGCGATGGATTCCGCTTTCGTGGAATTCGGTAAAGATGTCATCGCACGCAAACAAGGTGAGATTGGCATGCATCTGCATGCATGGAACAGTCCGCCAGAAGCTCCACTCACCGATGATGACTGGCGTTGGCAGCCTTTCCTGGTCGAATACCCGGATACCGTGCTGCGCGATAAAGTCGTTTATATGACTGATCTGTTGGAAGAAAAGTTCCAGACCAAAATGCTGAGCCATCGTGCGGGGCGCTGGGCATTTGATGAACGTTATGCCGCCATTCTCACCGAATTAGGCTATCAGGTGGATTGTTCCGTTACCCCGCGCGTGAACTGGTCCTACACACGCGGCGCGCCACAGGGTAAAGGCGGCACTAACTATACAGATTTTCCGTTCAAACCTTATTTCATCGATCCGCAGGATATCTCACGCAGCGGCAACTCTTCACTGCTCGAAATCCCTATGAGTATTCAATACAAATACTCGCCTTTGATGAATACCTTCAAACAAAGTCTGTATCGACTTCGCGGCAAGCAAAAAAGTCCCGCCGTACATTGGCTGCGCCCGTCCGGCGGTAATCTTGCGGATATGCAACGTGTGGTCGAAATGTCGCTGGCAGAAGGCAATAATTACACGGAATTTATGCTGCACAGCTCTGAGTTCATGCCAGACGGCAGCCCAACGTTTAAAAACGAACGCGATATCGAACAATTATATGCGGATTTAGAGGCGCTCTTTAGTTGGTTAGCGCCCCGTTTTGTTGGTCAGACCCTGTCTGAATACCACGACAGTTTTAGGCTACAGCAGCCTGCACGTTAAGTTTTTCCCACGCCTGCCAGACCGTTTCCAGTGCGATATCAGTGCATTCACCGGAATCGGTCTGCATAATCTGGTACTCACCCGACCATGGATGCCACAACGTCGCATTGGTATCGCCAAAGAACACAACCTGCTTTTTATGCAGCCCGGCGGCAAGATGCATCTGCCCCCCATCGCTACACAAAATTTGTTCGCAGCTATCAAAACCTGCGATGACTTCGCGCACTGATGCGGTCGGATAGCGCGCTACGCGCGGTGAATTGACCAACTGCATCAACTCATCAGCACGTGCCGCATCGCCTTTGTCATGGGCATCCAGCGTGCCTTGAGGCGACCAAAACACCAGCACGCGCGCCTGCTCATCTTCCAACAGCTTATTGATAAAAGCCGCATAACTGGCTATCGGCCAGCGACGCTTTGGGCTGCGGCTGCTGATGTGCACACCATATACCCTGCCTGGTGAGGCGAAGCTTTGTGCAACCCGCGCTTTCGCGGCTTCACGTTCTGCATCTGCGAGATAAAGATTCACGGAGGGCACTTCAGGCAGGCTGTCAGTCAACGCCGAGAGGTAAGAAAAGGTATGTTCGACCTGATGGCTGCCCTGAAAATCGCTCTTACGGAACGGATGATCCAGCTGAACATCGGGCAAAGCTGCACCAATAATATTGTGTGCGCCTGCCATTTTCGCCAACCGTAAGCTGTATTTGCACGGCACAGGATTGGCCAAAATCGTGGCATCAAAACGCGTTTTACGCAGTGCCAACATGATTTTTACGCGCTGCCAGTAAACACCGAGCGTGGTTTCGTTCTTGCTGCGATGTTTAGCTTTTTTGTAAACGTAAAGGCGATCAACGTGAGGATTATGGCTTACCACATCCTGAGCGATCTTATTAACCAGCAGGGTGATTTTTGCGTCAGGAAAAGTGCGTTTCAAACCTTCCAGTAAGGGAGTGGTACACACCATATCGCCAATGTTATCGCGTCGGATAACAAGGATGTTTTTCATACTGATGCCCAGGTTAAAGGGGATTGATGCCAAACATTCCGGCCAGAACCGTTACTAAAAGCGCAAAAATGCTAGCGAGCTAACTACTTTTGACAATTAATGTCCAAAAAGTTCTGAATTTCTTAGCAATAATTAACGTTAGAAAATCGTAAATAATCCATAAAATCATAAATAACAATGTCGCTTGATAATCCCGCACTTTCCATCATCACACCCATGTTCAACGCTGGCGCGATGTTCGAGACGTTTATGCAGTCTCTACTGATGCAATCGCTGATAAATCTCGAAATCATCATTGTCGATGATGGCTCCACTGATGGTTCCGGCGAACGGGCTGAGGCTTATGCGCGCCAGTATCCTCAGGTTCGGGTTATTCACCAAGCCAATGGCGGCGTGTCGCGTGCGCGCAATGCCGGGCTCGCAATGGCGCGCGGGAAATACGTTACTTTCCCGGATGCCGATGACACCATGAACCCGGCGATGTATCAAACGCTGGTGGAGATGGCAGAACGGGATGATTTAGACGCCGCACAATGTAATGCAGAGTGGTTTTTCAAAGCCAGCCAAACAACCAAACCGCTCATCCCACTGGATCGCTTAACCAGCACAGCGGTGTTAAGTGGACCAGAATGGCTCAACAAAGCCTTGAAAACCCATCGATATATGCATGTTGTATGGCTAGGTATTTATCGCCGTGAACTGATTGAACAAAACAATCTCACTTTCGAACCGGGATTGCATCATCAGGATATTCCCTGGACCACAGAGTTCATGTTCAACGCCAAACGCGTGCGCTACACCGATCAAATGCTCTACCGCTACTACCTGCACGATGCCTCCATCAGCAACCGCAAACGCACCGGTCAACGAAATGTCGAGTATCAACGCCATTACCTGAAAATCGCGCAGATGCTGGAAGAGATCAATGCACGCTATCGCGATAAAGTTAAAATCTATCCCGCATTCCATTATCAAATTACGCGTGAAGCGCTCAGCGTCTGCCATTCCATTCGCCGTGAACCGGAAGAGAGCGCACGGCAGGCGATGATTGCGGATCTGTTTGCCACGCAAACCCATAAACGGATGCTGCGTAATGCACGCGGCGCGCGGCAGTGGTATCAACTGCTGTTATGGCTGAGTCGCATTTATCGCTGGCGTAACAAATAAGCGTCGCGGCTGGCTTTCGCCCTATAGGGGTTTGCCCTACAATCAGCTCACTGAAATTTGAGATCATTTGAGTATGGCAAGCCCGATTCCAGTCCAATTTGCACCGAAAAACATTCTGCTGATCAAGCTACGCCATCACGGCGATATGCTGCTGACCACGCCCGTTATCAATGCGCTCCGCCAACGCTATCCCCAGGCCAACATCGACGTCCTGTTGTACAAAGAGACGCGGCCGATGCTGGAAGCGCACCCCGCGATTCGCCAGTTGCACATCATTGACCGCAACTGGAAAAAAGAGGGCGGCTGGCAGAAGTTCCGCCACGAGATGGCTCTACTTTCAGCTGTACGAGCCTGCCATTATGACCTGGTGATTAACCTCGCCGACCAGTGGCGTAGCGCGATTATCACGCGTTTTTCAGCCGCTCCGGTGCGTATTGGGTTTGCCTACGCCAAACGTGATCACGCCCTGTGGCGTTGGTGCCATAACTATCTGGTTTCGACAAAAACACATAATCAATTGCATACCGTCGAGCAGAATATGGCGGCGCTTGAGCCGCTAGGTATCAGCGCGGAAGGTGCAAAAGCCTCAATGCACTTTAGTGCGGCAGATAAACAGAAAGTGCAGGATGCATTGGCTCAGCAAAAGGTCAGCGGGCCGTTTATCGTGTTACAGCCGACATCGCGTTGGGTATTTAAATGCTGGGAAGATGAAAAGGTCGCGCAGCTGATTGATACGCTCGCGGCTGACGGCCATACCCTTGTTCTTACCGCTGCCCCAGACCAGAAAGAGCAAGCGATGATTGCCCACATTCAGTCGCTGTGCCACAGCCAGAATGTGGTTTCACTTGCTGGGCAGTTTTCATTGCCGCAACTGGCGGCATTGATTGATGCCGCACAACTGTTTATCGGTGTGGATTCTGCCCCCATGCACATGGCCGCCGCACTTGATACGCCCTGTCTTGCGCTGTTTGGCCCCACCAAACTGCAACACTGGCGTCCGTGGGGTGAAAACAATCGCGTGATCTGGGCCGGTGATTATGCACCGCTGCCTTCGCCAGACGACATCGATACCAAAACAGAACAGCGCTATCTCTCAGCCATTCCGGTGGATGATGTGGTGGCCGCCGCCAGGAGTTTTTTGCATGACTAAGTTACGCCTGGCGATTGTCCGGCAGAAATATCGTCCGGATGGCGGGGCCGAGCGTTTCATCTCGCGGGCGCTGGAAGCACTGGACAGCGAGCAGCTCGATCTGAATATCATCACACGCAGCTGGCAGGGCACACCCAATCCGGCCTGGCATCTGCACATCTGCAATCCCGCCAAATTTGGACGCGTATCGCGCGAACGCGGTTTTGCCCACGCGGCACGTGCATGTTGGGAACGTGAGAAGTTCGATATCGTGCAGAGCCACGAACGCATTGCGGGCTGCGATATTTTCCGCGCCGGTGATGGCGTCCATCGCGTGTGGCTGGAACAACGTGCGCGTATCGTCTCACCCTGGCAGCGTTTGAGCGCCAGCCTGAGTCCTTATCATCGCTATGTTTTGCAGGCTGAAGCAGAGATGTTCAATGCAGCATCTTTAAAAGCAGTAATCTGTAACTCTGAGATGGTGAAGCAAGATATTTTGCGTCATTTCACGCTAGATGCCAGCAAAATCCATGTCATTCACAACGCCATTGATAGCCAGCGTTTCCAGCCAGCAACAGAAGCTCAGCGCTATACCATGCGCCAGCAATTGACGCTGCCACAAGATGCCACAGTGATGATCTACGTGGGTTCAGGTTTTGAGCGCAAAGGCTTGAAAGCCGCCATTGAAGCACTCGCCCACAGCGATCGCTATCTGGTTGTGGTAGGCCAGGACAAGCAACTTTCACGCTATCAGCAGCTGGCTAACCAGCTTAATTGCCTGGATCGCTTGCGCTTTGTTGGCGTGCAACAGGATGTGCAGCCCTATTATCACGCCGCTGACGCCTTACTGTTGCCCACGCTTTATGATCCTTTTCCGAATGTGGTGCTTGAAGCGATGGCCTGCGGTTTGGCCGTGATTACCAGCACCGGCTGTGGCGGCGCAGAATTTATTCAAGCCGACCAGGAAGGCTTCGTTTGTGATGCATTGGATATCAAGGCATTAAATGACGCCATTGTCGCCACACCTGCACTTTCGCAGAATTCTGCCATGGGTGAAGCCGCACGCCGCAGAATCGAACCTTTTGGTCCGCAGCGACTGGCGCAGTCCCTGACTTCACTCTATCAGCAGGTGCTGAAGTCCAGCTGACGAAGTGGTATGAGCAGGCGGTCAGTTTCTGATAACATGCCGCCTTTCATGTGTTTTTTGACGCGAATCTGTCGTAACGATAACTATGACAACTCTATACACAGCCCTGCTCTATTTAATACAGCCACTGATCTGGCTGCGCCTGTGGCTGCGCGGTCGAAAAGCACCTGCCTATCGTAAACGCTGGGCGGAACGCTACGGCTACTGTGTGGGCAAAGTTGAACCGCACGGCATTGTGCTGCATTCGGTTTCTGTGGGTGAAACACTGGCCGCCGTGCCGCTGGTACGCGCATTGCGCCATCGCTATCCTACTCTGCCGATCACCGTGACTACCATGACGCCAACCGGTTCCGAACGCGC